>Ga0326512_10004132_pt1 | contig 10563 bp, 9 predicted proteins | sample 1_2617_0518_D_FD_203652 | JGI IMG/M metagenome (GOLD analysis project Ga0326512, IMG submission 203652) | Bovine rumen microbial communities from UC Davis, California, United States - 1_2617_0518 | ecosystem: Host-associated > Mammals > Digestive system > Stomach > Rumen | place: USA: California...
CTGTCATTCCTCAAAGCAACCTTTTTAGTAGTGTGCCTTGTAGGATATGTTGATAATTCCTTGCCGTTGTCAAGGTGTATGCAAGTGTTCTTGATATATCCGGTGTGGTTGTTAAAACTTACTCTACTCCACCCATTATTGACATCCTTAATAACCTTGACCTTCTGCGAGGGTGTAACCTTACGATAATATCCATCCCACTCATTCATATTCTTGTAAAACCTACAATCATCAGTAATGGTGGCATTAGTATCTAAAACCATAGCGTCATACCTTGTTAAGTCATAGGTATTGATTGTAGTGATTAAAGTCTTGGCATAGGCTATTGAAGTAGCCCAACCATCCTTTTTTATCAGCATACACGCTTCTTTGTAGTCTGTTACACCTTTCAAGTTGTTATACCACGGCTTACTGTCTATGAAGTCGTAATAACCTTTCAAGCCTTCTTCCATTGATTTATACTTTCGGAATCTGGCAACGATGGTATAATACTCTCCGTCTTTCTTTTGCTCACCGGTTTTCTTCTCATAGTAATCACAACCACATTTGGCACTCCACTTCATGCCAAAATAATTGTGAGCCTTAACAGCTAAATCACTTGTACCCCACGCACTTTCTATGATTGCTTGCGCTATCGTCATTGAGGGTAATATCAAGTGTTCCTGATAATGTTCAACCGCATAATCAGCAACCTTTTCCATAAATTCTTTCTTTGTCAAAATTATCACTCCTTCCGTTATGGTTATTTGACGGTGGTTTTCGCTTTCCATACATAGTATTTGGCACCGTAATACTCAATATACGCCCACTTCTTGTCCTTGCCGAGAAGTGTAAACAAGGTTTCAGAAGGAATTGAGCCAACATTAGTTGTCTTTGACACCTTCCTATCACTTCTTAACACAACATCAGCCGTTGTTTTTCTTGTCGGATATTTAGATAAATCGGTTTTGTTGTTAGGCTCTAAAGCTGTATTCTTAATGTAACCAACATCAGTAAGATACTTAACCTTACTCCAACCGTTGCCTATATCCTTTATAATCTCAACTCTAGTGCCTGATGTGAGTTTTTCTAAAACACCCTCCCACTCATTCATGCCTTTATAAAGTCTGCAATCTGTTGTAGTTACAGCGTTTGTTTCCTTGCCACTAATTCTGTCGATAAACTCATAGTAATACTTCAACCTGTCCTCTTTAACACACCACGGATTCGGACATATCTTGCCGGTTCTGTGATGATGCATTATTACATGTTTAGCGTCTATGTTGTATTTGTGCATGAGATACTTTGTTAGTGTTACAGCGTTTTCTATTACTTCATCCGTAAAATACCAATCTGTATCTGTAGCATTAAGAGTTTTGGTATTCTTCTTTCTTGAACACAACTCTATGCTGATACTGTTAGTATTGTTACTCTCATAGTAATACTTACCACCCTCTGATGTGCTGCACTTAACGTATTTGTTGCCACCAACAGCCCATGTGTAACGATTTTTAATGTCCGGATTGTACTGTACTATCGTTTTATCATCAACAATAAAATCAGCAGACGCTTGTACTTTTGGGTTTGAAAAGTATTTAGCGACATTCTTTGCCGTTCCTTTCTTTGAGATGGTGAGGGCTGTGTAATGAATGAATATCCATTTAATCGGTCTGCTAGTGTAATAGGTTGTATTTGCCTTGCTAGTACACTTAACTATGTCTATAGCCACCTTGAATCACTCCTTTATGGGTTAGTAGGGTCTGTGTTACCATCAGTAGTTTCATTGATTTCTGTTTCACTAATGCTGATACTAACCTTTGTTGGTGCTGCAATTGTAATATCCTTTACAAAATAAGCACCTAAATCACTTTCGATAGCTTCATAACCAACTACATTAAAGGTTATCTTCTCTGCACCTTCAATATCTGTAAGTGTTACGAACAGTTTGTCATTGTTTGCAAGTGCCTTTAAAACATCAATAAGTACCATATTATCAATCTCCTTTGTTAGTATTTTATATATATAAAAAGAGTGACTATAATAGCCACTCTTTGTTATCTATCTGTATCTGTCAATCATTGATTGTATCTGCTGTCTTGTGCGTTCATCAGGCATACTCATAGCCATTTCGCTCAATTCAGTAATCATAGCGTCATTGTTTCGTGAATAGCCACCCATACTATTATTTATGTCGAAATTGTTTTTGAGGTTCTATAAAACATTTTTCCCCGTTTGGTGTTATCCCTTTTTTGCTCCATGTAATGATATTGCTATATGATATTCCTAATTGCTCTTTAGCATCCTTTATGGAATTATATGTATTTTCGCCTATCATTACTTTTCGCCTTTTTTGACCGTTGGTTTTCTCTGCAACTTTAGGGTTACTCATAGGATTGTTAGTTCTCATTCTCATCCGTTGGTTTTCGGATTTCATAACATTGTTTCTTGAATATTTTTCTCTTAAATCGTCAGTCCACCAACTTTGTGTTCCACCCTTGCCACCTTCATAAATATTACAAACACATTGACCTTTATCCTTTAATTCACGTATTCTTATATATTCGTAATCAAAGGCTTCTTGTTCACTTTCAAAATGTTTGATTACTCTGCTTTCACAATCAAACCTTTTAATCATTTCATTAAAAAATTTGTTGTGTTTTCTTACTTTGTAACGATTCCCACACCCTTTTCCAACATAAATGATTTCATCCGTTTCTTTGATATACCATTCATAAACATAAAACATATGTATCACTCCTTACTGTATTTAATGTTATTATAACATAAAAACAATGTGAAAACAACGTGTTTGAGTTAAATACAATCTGTTTTATTGTGTTGAAAAAACACATTCAAGTAGCATAAATAAAAGCCATTCTTCCCATCTCCTATCATAAATAGGATATAAGAAAAATGGCTCTTTGGATTGTACGATTATTGTACGATTATTGTATGCTTTTTAACTCGATTTTAACTCGATAGAACTCGAATAATCTTGTTTTTAACTTCTCTTGCGATTTTAGATACCTTTGCTTCTGATACATTCATTTCAATTGATATTGCTAATATTGTCTTATCCCTTGACTTTAGCTTAAAATATTCCAATTCTTCATCAGTAAAGTTACACCGGCGTTCAAAATACTCTAACTCTGTCATTGTAAATTTGCTGATTTTTGGAATCTTGATTGAATTACTCATAACATTTTCCCCACTTTCTCGTTAAAATTATTAGACAAGAAAAAGAATATACCTTCTATTTCAAATGTCAATATTTCAACAAGAAATGTAGAAAAAACATAGAATTTTTATCCAATAATCATAGAATATTTAGAAATCAACCTATTTTTAGTCCTCTCCCACAATCTCTTTATACTCATCCTCGGTAATTAAACCCTTTTTAGTGACATTATATACCATATCAACAGTCCAATGACCGCTGTCATAGTATTCTTTGATTCGGTAAAACATCTTACTGTGTTCCATTATAGCACCTCCTACAAATCAGACATCATAATGAGATAATCAACCTTTGCTGATGTATCTTCGTTAAGATAAACCAAGTAATCATCGTGAGATAATGTAGCTTCGTCATACTCCCACATTTCAACTGCTTCTCCTGTCTGTTTATCCTCTTTGGTTACTCGTTCAATGTTTTTTCTTAAATAAACTAAAGTACGACTTGATTCAGTATCAACCTCTTTAGGTCTTTCAGATTGTGAACCTTCTATATGTTTGTAAATAATATTCATACTGTTACCTCCTTCTTGCGTTTATCATATTTTGATATTCGCTTTTTAAGTTTCTTAAAATCAACATAAGGTTTGATATAATCAAGATACATCCAGTATGTATCTGTGGCTTTAAGCCATCCATTGTAAGATAGCAACTGCCTTATATCATATATAGTTGGTTTAAATTTCTTTCTTATCTTTTGTACTTTGCGTTTAAGTCTGCGTAAAATACTTTTTCTTAAGATAGTTTTATTACGGAAAAATCTAAATCCCATAAAATCTAAATCTCTGCCGTAATGTTTCTTATTTTTAACATAATCAAATCTATATACTTGCCAATTACCTTTAATACTTAAACCTAATATGTTATTAAGGTATTTTTCAATCATTACACGCATCTTATGTAACTCTTTTTTATTACTACCAAAGATAACCATATCATCCATATATCTAACATAATATACAGCTTTTAAATCTTCTTTGATATAATGGTCTAGTCCTTGTAAATACCAGTTGGATAACCATTGAGAAGTATAAAACCCTAACGGTAAACCCTCGTCTGTTACATCTATTATCTCAAATAATAAATTTAACATAGCCTTATCGTGTATCTTTTTAGCAAGCATTTCTTTCAATATATCGTGTGGTATTGTATCAAAGAAATGTCTTATATCCATCTTAAGAACATATTTACAATTCTTTTTATCTTTTGCAATCCATCTCTCAATATATTTCTTTGCCTTATGAGAACCACGATTAGGGATAGAAGCATAAGTATGTTCATACATTCCACGCTTAAACATTGGTTGTAATGCTTGCACAACACAATGTTGAACAACTAACTCTTTAAAAGTAGGTACTATAATTGACCTTATTTTATGAGTTATACCATCTTCGATTATTTTAGGTGTGTGTTCATCGTTGTGATAATTTATTATCCAATTTGAAACTAATTCACAAGTTCTTTCTTCGTTACTAGCGTATTTTCTACTTTTTCTATATTTCTTTCTTTTTAGTGAAACCTTATGTACAGATTTCTTAATTACTTCATCTGATAAGGCTACATCTATTAAATGGTTATATGAGTGCATATTGACACTCCTTTCTCTTATTTCCTCATCCGCTTTCGATTAACTACTAACAGATGCCATTTACGGATTTATTTTTGCCAAGAGGCAAGGAATATATACTACATTTAGTTATTATTCCATAATATAAATAAGATGGCGCAGCCCCACGATTCGTGTTCGCATTCGAAGCATCATTGTTGAGATTCACGTAGAACGCACCGGCATTAGCCGTATAGTTCCAGTTACCGCCAACAAGGGCAACAAAGAGACGTAGTATATATCCCTATTATATTAAATCATTTCATTTATTGTTTTAGGAGACACAAGCCTACGGCTCGTTTCCCCTCTTATTTCGCTCGCTTTACTCGCTCATAATTCACCCTTTCAAAATGGCTATTTGTAAGAGAGCGCAGCCCCACGAGTCGCGTCCGCACCCGAAGCACCATTGTTGAGATTCACGCAGAACGCACCGGCAACAGCCGTAGAGTACCAGTGACCGCCAACAAGGGCATAATATGTATTAGCTGTCGTAGTTGTATAACACCTATCACAATAATATGTGCTTTCGCTACCACTTAAAGTGGCTGGTGTTAGCGACTTCTTAGTAGCATACATATGTGATATATAACCGCTAGAACCAGAAATGGTATTAGCAGTAGTATATCCTGTACCATCTGTGTTATAACTTGTTGCGGTAGTGCCGTCATGGTCATTAGGTGTCAACTTAAATTTAATAGTCTGTGTGCTTGCAATTAAGCCGCCTATAGCTCTATATAGGTTACCCCAAGTATTCTCCATACCCCAACACTTAACACCATCAGTACCATTTGTAGAACCCCAGAATAGACCTTTAGTATTCATTGTTCCGGTGTTAATAGCTGCACTAGCACTAGTTACACCTTTTCCAATTTTAGTCTGACTATCAAGCGACTTAGTAATAAGGGTTGTCAACATACCTTGCAATAGCCAATCAGAATAAACTTCTGTGTACCAATGTACTTTACTATCAGTATTATTAGCTGTAGCATAATCAATCTCATTTTGGCGAGTAGTGCTTACACTATTAGCTTGACCGCTCAATGACCTTAACTTGCTACTTACCAATGAACCGAAATATATTGGTGTATAAAAGTGGTCTTTTATTTCATTATCACAATCATAATGATTCCAACAATCATAATCTTCATCTGCTTGATAGTTTGCCACGCAAAAAGTAAATCCGTTATCTCCGACATCTGGAATAATCTTCCACCATATCTTCTTACCTTCTTGCCCCCACTCCATCATAGCGTTACCGCCATAACTTGTATTAGCAATATCACTAGCTGTACCATCAGCTTTCTTTGTGTAATCGTTAGGGTCGAGGTAATAATCTACTGTACCATCATTCTTTAGCATACAAGGTTTAGGGAACAACCACGATAATTTTTTAGCGTTTGTTCCGTTAGGATTCCAATTACCATAATGGAATGTATCATTTGTGTAATCCATATATGCTGTATCTGAACTCCAATCTGAATTATCATAACCACTAGGATAATCTACGCTGTCTGGGTCTGAATCTTTCTCGGAATAATGAAAGGCGAATTTAACATTATTTCCCAAATACTCAATGCTAGTTGTACCAACTGTTACTGAACCAAGAGTTACTGTTGTTCCGCTATCATCTACTGTAGCCGTCCAAGTACCGGCACTAACTATAAAAGTTGCCACTCCGTTAGCGTTAGTAGTTTCGGTTACTGTATCGCCACTATCTGATTCCGTTACAGTAACGCTTTTGTTTGGATAGTCCGATGCTGTTACAATTATCTTGAATCCTGAACCTCCGCCTGTCTGATTAACCCATTTTAAATCATAGTCAGAACTTGAATTTTTAGCCAAAACTTGATTTGTATTACCACCACTAGGTATGCCGTGAAGTCCGCTTACCAATTCATCAACAGCCGATTTTGTATAAACATCTGCTGTAGATTGTCCGGCATAGTCTGTAATAGTATATACGGTGCCTTGTGTTCCTGACTTTACAGCCATACTAGCTGTTCCTGAAAGTGAAGCCGGTGGAATTGTAACATGAGTATTTTTTGGGTCGGTAATAACATATCCATTTGAATCTGTAGTTACTGTTGTTTCCTTTGTTAAAACCTCATCAATAGCGTCTTGTACATTGTCTGCCGTCAAACCACTATTAGTATTGTCATAGCTTACATCTTCTGCTGAACTAGCACCACCTTCACTACTTCCAACACCTAAAATATCAAGAGCATTTGATACTTCAAAAGTAAATGCAGAAGATTCAAATAAACCGTATGATTGATAATCATAATTATTGAATACTCTTATATCATTATTCATATCATATATACTTGAAAACAAATTCCAATAATATGAGTAATCACTATCGGATATTGTTTTTGGTATTTCTACCCATTCTATATTATCTGTATTCAAGTCTGTAGGTATAACAAGATATGCCGCATTTATCTGATTCTCAACTTTAGCTCTTGTGTCTGAAAAGATTATATAGCTATCGTTATATTTTTTTACCTCCATATTGTAAAGAGCAGATGCGCCATCTTCAAAGTAAGTAGTATAATCTGTGTACTTTGCACTCATTTCTGAATGAAGGTCTAACGCTACGGTAAAATTAGTAAAATCTGTAGTGGAATAGATTTTAATTTGATGATTCATGCCGTGTTTAGCAATTATATAGTAATTATTTCCAACTTTATTTACTAAGAACACACTCATCCATTGTTCAGGAGCAAATGTTGTCCAAGTAATTCCGTCTGTAGATTTTGCTCCACTTCCACTTCCATTACCACCTATAATAATGTCATTATCAATGTATATAGGTTGCTGTCCATAATCTTCAATGTTAGTATCAGTATGATTAGTCCAAGTTATACAATCTGTTGTGGATATTAGCTTTACTCCTGATTGATAAGGTGAACCCTCAATATCTTCATACAGATGTATAAACAGATAAGTTATACCTTTAAATTCATATGCCCAATATCCATTTGTGGAACTCCTATCAATAAAATATATACCATTTGTTCCAAGTGAACCCGGCAATATAACTCTAGTCCAATTTATCAAATCTGTTGAACAATGTATAGTTGAATCTCCCGGTGATGATGATAATTCTCCAACAATTATATATACACCTGATACAGAATTTTTAATAAAAATATCCCAACCGTATTCTCCCACAACGAGATTATTAGCTTTTCTACTTGTTAAAGTAAGTCCATCATTTGAAATACAAGTATATACCGTGTTATTATCCTCTTCAAACCAAATATACTTACCATCCACATAACTAGGGCTGTTATGATGAGGAGTAATATTAGTTATACTCACTCCTATATTTTTCACTCTATTTTTTACATCCGTTGAGGTAGTATCTGAAATATTAGACAAATTTTTGTTAGCGAAATCATCACCACCGGTTTCGATTTCAACCCATTCTTCATTAGTTTCATCGTAATAGTCCAACTCGCTATTATGATAACGCAATCCATGCGCACCATCAGAACTATTGACTTTACTTGCCGTATGATTGTCAATATTTGTCTTGTTGGCATTGCTCTGTGTTACCACATCGTCAATACCTGTTTCAACTCTGTTCAACTCGGCTGCGGTTATAGGTGTTCCACCTTCTGAACCATCATACCAAGTCTTTTTTGTGTAACTTACTGACATTGTGTTAGCTCCTTTCTACGATAAAGCTATCGCATATATAGTTGCTCGCTGTGTACCGGCGTTAGTCCAACGCCCATATATGTATGAGGGATTGTTTAATATAAGTGCTGCCGTTGAAACACTTACATCCCCAGTGCTATCAATAGCTTCTTTATGAGATTGTGTAAAGGTAGAAGTTGTATATCCATTCCCCGTAAATTGCATATGAATACCTGTTGGGTAACCCGTAGTCCAATCTGCTGATGCAAGAACTAAATATGTTCCTCTCCCAAACAAATCATCAAGATTTCCTACATAAGTCCATGTGTTTGCTTCAGCTTGTACAGTTATAATTTTTGATTTTATCCTCGACAAAAGGAAATAATTGTTTAAACTACCAATGGTTGCGTACTTACTTGACAAACTATATCCATTTTCAATATATTCTGTCGCTGATACTGTACCGTCATACCACAAACTGATATTTTGTCCGCTATTACCTGCAACTTGTACACCTGCATTAGTACCAACACCTATACTGACACTTTTTGTATCTACCGTGTTTGTTACATCTTCCAATTGTATAGAACCGGGTTCTATTCTAGTCCGCTGACATGTACGATAATCTGTATAATCAGGATAATAGTTTAATTCTGTTCTACACCCACTAGATGTACTTATCATAAACGCTTCATATTTATGCAAATCACTAGCACTAGGAGAATATGGTTGATATGAAGTCCATATTCCTTGATATGACAATTGTGCTTGTGTATAATAATCAGAATCTCCACTATTTCTTGAATTAGCAATACTTACTACATGAAAATTCTCATTATTTGAATAAGCATGTAATGAACCTTCAAGCTCAACCCCATTAGCCGTAAGCACACCATTTTGGATGTTTACAAAAGCATTAGCCGAATTATACTGTCTTATTCCGTCTGTACCTATATAAACACCTTGTGTAGTTGATTGCATACTGTTTGTGCCATTGTAAATAGCTGTATCATTGATAAAGAAGTTAGCAATCTTACCACCTGTTGCGGTCATAGAACCTTGTGTGTCAATAGTAAACTTGCCGTTTACGGTAACAAGTCCTTCAAGACTAATCTTGCTTGCGTTTATGCTGACTTGCTCTGCCGTTTGGTTAATAGCCGAAATAAGCCTATCATTAGCAACCTCTTGAATGATTTGGCTACTATCTTGATGAAACATACTCCAAAAGTTGTATATTCCATCTTGCGTAACATCCATTTCAGAAAATCTGCTCTCGAACTGTTCGGTATTTATCTCAACAACCGCTAGTCTATGGATAAGTGCGTCATTGAAACTTCCTGTTGTTTCTTCCCAATAGTAATTATCATTTTGGTCTTTGCTAAATATCCAACTTCTTACCGAACCATCACTCTGAATCCAATAAGCCGTTGCGCCTAAGTGTTCTTCGTAAGAATTACCTATAACACCCGGATATGTTGTATTGCTAGGATATGTTGTATTGCTAGGGTATTGATATGTACTCCAATTACTTGCCGGATAGTTGTTAAGAGTAGGAACAGCCGTTAAGTCTAAATAATACTCTCCTGTACCACCACCGATTTCTGACCTAATCTCACTTAGGACAGCCGATAAACTAGCATGTTCGTTATCCATATAGATTTTAGAACCATAGATTGAATGAGTATTGTCGTTATTGATAACACTAAAAAGGCTATCAATATCGAGTTTACCAGCTTGAATTGCAGCGTTGTTCGCTACCATACTGTCTTTAATAAGTCCGTTTGGTACACCATCCTCTTGTAAACCGCTTGCGTTCCACATAATGTTACCGCTTGCGTCTGCCAAGATTAAATCGTAATCATATGGTGCTGTTGAGCCTGTCTGACCTATCTGAACTCTGACAGTATCGTTGTTATCTTTAATTTGTAATGTATTATCAGAAATTAAGAAGTTGCCTTCTTGTGATTGTATCGTTACATTGTTAGTGTAAATCGTACCGGCGTTAAGTTTGTCTGCCGATACATTAGCAATATGCGCATTAGTAATAGTCGAATTGGCTATCTGTGCGCCTGTTATCGTTGCGTCTTTAATGTTTGACG
>Ga0326512_10004134_pt1 | contig 10562 bp, 13 predicted proteins | sample 1_2617_0518_D_FD_203652 | JGI IMG/M metagenome (GOLD analysis project Ga0326512, IMG submission 203652) | Bovine rumen microbial communities from UC Davis, California, United States - 1_2617_0518 | ecosystem: Host-associated > Mammals > Digestive system > Stomach > Rumen | place: USA...
CCGGATACGAGCGCACCCGCGAGCTCTTCGGCGCTGCCATCTACGCTGCATTCATGTCCAGCGCCGGCAGCATGAAGTTCCGCGGCAAGACCTTTGACGTGAAGGGCGCGGACGGGCAGGCTATCTGCTCGAAGACGCACCCGGCCAAGGTCAAGGGCGGGCAGCAGTCCAACTGCTTCTCGAACACCTTCAGCGCCGACGCGCTGGGTCTGGTGGAGACCGCCATGCAGAACTTCAAGGGCGACAACGGCGAAGTGCTCGACGTCGCACCCAGCACCATCCTGATCCCGAACGACGCCGCCATGAAGAAGGCTGTGTTCGCAGCCATCGGCGCGGACAAGGAGCCGACCACGGCGAACAACGCGTTCAACTATCAGTACGGTCGCTGGAACGTCATCATCTGGCCGTACCTCAACCAGTTCCTCGCTGCGGGCGGTGACCCCGTGTGGGCGCTCATCGACCCGACCTACAACGAGAACTACGGCGGCGCCGTCTGGAATGACCGCGTCCCGCTGACGGTGCGCACGGTGATCGACGAGAACACCGACGCTGCCAAGTGGAAGGGCCGCGCAAGATTCAACGCGACCGGCAACGACTGGCGCTTCATCGCTGTCGGCGGCGTGACCGGCGGCACTACCCTGAGCTGAGACAACCCACAATCTACCGGTGCCGTGCCTGTTCCCTGCGAGCGGGCACGGCATTGGCAGATAAGCGGAAGGAGGATGGAACATGACAGTGAAAGAGTGCATTGAGTTTACGGACGCAGTCAGGCCAAACGACTTCCCGGCCTTTGCGAAGCTCGCGTGGCTGACGCAGATCGAGGGAAGAATCGCCAGCGAAATCTTCCTGATGGCACCGGCAGAGATCAAGCAGTTTATCTACAAAAGCGCAACAGAAGACGGAGATAAGGAGCTGCTGGTGGATCCACCGTACGATGACATCTACGGCGCCTATCTGACGGCGAAGGTGGATTCCAAGAACGGAGAGTTCAACCGGCTGAGTACGGCCGCGCAGTCTTTCAACCGGCTGTGGGATGAGTTCTCCGCATACATCGGCAACCTGTACAATCCGGCTGCGGGATACTACGGTGAGATCGCGGCGGAGGAGCGCATGGAAGAGGAGGAGAAAGAATTTGAGCTTATGGAATAATCCCCCGTACTACATCACAGCGTACGGGCTTGCCGTGAAGCGCGGCTTTTCCGGGACCGAAGAGCAGTGGCTCGCGAGCCTGCGAGGGGAACCGGGCGCGGACTTTATAATCGAGAGGAGCTTCGACACCTATGCGGAAATGATCAGCTACTACACCAGCACGAGGCCGAAGGGCTTTGTCTTCGTCGGCAGTGAGGACGACTACCTGATCTACTGGTGGGACGCTGTGGAGGAAGAATGGCGCACGGCAGCGTGGCGCGGCAAACAGGGAGATCCGGGCCTGCCGGGAAGCCCGGGAGCTCCGGGAAGTCCGGGAAGTCCGGGAGCTCCGGGCAACGACGGCGTGAGCGTGACCGCATTCGACCTGGTGAGCGGCACGCACGCGCCGGGGACCACCGACCTGTACTATATGAGGCTGTCGAACGGGACCAACATCCCGGTTTACATCTACAACGGCGCAGACGGGCTGGGCTCCGGCGACATGCGGAGAAGCATCTACGACCCGAACGGACGGAACACTGATGTCTTCAAGGCCATCGAGGACGCGGTCAAGGCAGCGGTAACGTCCGTCAACGGACAGCACGGCGATGTCACCATCACCCATGTGGAGCTGGCAGACAACCTGTACAGCCCGGACAACCAGGACATCTACGACGGGTACAAATACCGAACAAGCGGCGGAGCGGCGAGCATCGAAAGCGGCGAGGCTGAGCTGGCAACGGTCTACGGGAACACGGTCGCAGTCGGCAGGACCCCGGAGAGCCTGAGCATCGCCAGCAGCAACGAGGACGTGAAAGCCGGAATCGTCCCGTCCACATGGAAGGACAGCATTCTGGGCGGAACGAGCGGGATCTACGTTTTCACCTATACCGGCGGACAGTGGAAGTACAACAGTGCCAGCATCACCCTGGGAGACTACGGGATTACCGTGGAGGGAACGCCGGCGGCCAACGACACCATCACCGTCACATGGCAGATGGAGGTCAGAGGCACGCTGGCCACAGCAAAGCCGACGAGCTTCCAGAGTCTGGGCCTGAACCAGTTCAATCCGGACAGCGAGCTGACGGACTACAGCATCGACACATCGGGCAACGTGGAAGCAAATGTCGGGACCAGCGTCTGCTGGATCCACGCGGTAGGCGGAAATACCTACACGGTCTACGACAGCCAGAACGGTGTGCTGCGGATCGGACTCTGCGACGAGATCCCAACGACGAGCACCACGGGCATCGAGATCGTGACCTCGAACGTCGGCACCAGCTATGTGGATGTGGACGAGGACTGCTACATCTGCGTGGTCATCACGGATCCCAGCACCCTCTGCGTGCATCCGAAGTGGAGCGGCTACGAGGACGCAACCTACGAAGCCTATGCGGAATCGAACATCACGATCCCGACGGCGGACAAGGACAGTACAGCCCTGCCAACGGCGAGCTACGGTATGCCGAGCGTGGGAGCGGTGAGGGACGAGCTGAGCTTCGACCTGAAGACCTACACCAAGCGGATCGGGCAGATGGCCTACTCGGACGCGAACCTCGCCACGGTGCAGGCCATGGGCGTGGACTACGACTACGACTCGACGAACATCTTCTATGTTCTGACAGAGCCGGTGGTCTATGAGCTGGCCGGCACGGTGAGCGGCGCGTATACGGCGGACGACTTCGGCACCGAGGAGTTCATCGGGACTACGGTTCCTCTCTACGCGCTGAACGTCTACGGCCAGAACCTGCGCGACAAGCTGAGATCCGATGTCGTCACCATCTCCGCACAGAGCCTGACCAAGGCACAGCGGAAACAGTTCCGGGCGAACATCAAAGCACAGGTGGATACCTACGCGGCGACGGCGGGCTGGCACAACAGCTTCTTCCGGGGAAAGGACATCACCGAATACCTGACGGACGGAACACTGTGGAAGCGCGTCGGCGGCACAGACGGCTATGATCTCTTCGAGGATCTGTATGTGGGCGACTACTTCCTGAATAACAGCAAGAAGTACCGAATCGCGGCCTTCGACTACTGGCTGCATAACGGCGACACCGAGTGCACCACGCACCACATCGTCATTGTTCCGGACCACAACATGCTGACGGCGGACGGCAGCACAACGCACTGGATGAACAGCTCCGATACCACGACAGGCGGCTACGTGGGCACCAACTTCTATACCGGCAACGGCAGCAACACGGGCAAAGCCACGTGCCTTGCAGAGGCCGAGGGCGTCTTCGGATCCGCACATATCCTGAGCCACAGGGAATACTTCACCAACGCCGTGACCAGCGGCTATCCCTCTGCAGGCGGCTGGTACGACAGCAAGCTGGACATCATGAACGAGCAGATGGTCTATGGCTGCAAGGTATTCGGGAGCCGGAGCGCCGGATCGACCATCCCTGCGGACTACACCATCGACAAGAGCCAGCTTCCGCTGTTCTCGCTGGCTCCGGAGTTCATCTGCAACCGTGCGAACTGGTGGCTGCGGGATGTCGTTTCGGCGTCGTACTTCGCGTGTGTCGACTACACCGGTTTCTGCTACTTCAACGGCGCTTCGCGCTCGTGGGTCGGGGTGCGGCCGGCTTTCGGAATCAAAGCGTAAGCGAATCTCAAATCCCCGCCCCTCGTGGGCGGGGAGAAAGGAAACATCATGAGCAACGTCCCCAAAGGAAGACAGAAGCAAAGCCGGTTCGAGGCGGAGCATCACTGGTTCCGGCTGCGGGACGAAGTGACCAAGCTGATCCTGGAGGACTTCGGGTTCTCTGAGGAGAAGTACTTAAAGCAGATCGAGAAGTTCCGGGAATGGCACCGCAACGATCCGAACTGCGAGGAGCAGGTGCAGCGCATGGCAATGCGATGCGAGGCGTTCCGGAAGTGGTACATCGACGAGGAAGGCAGAGCCATCCTCCAGCTGATGCGGAACATCGAGCGGGAATTTACCACGGGCAACTCGATCTATCCCTCCGACACACCGGCGCGGCTTATTGAGTTCTTCACCAGACGGCAGCATATCAACCGAGCCATCGGCCTGAGCTACACACTGAAGCAGGAGATCCAGTACGCAATCCGGACGCTGCCGGTGGACATCAACAAGTGCGAGCGCTTCGCCGTCGCCATCGACGAGCAGATCAATCTGTACAAGGGCGTGCGGCAGGCGGACAACCGACTGATCCGGCCGAGGAAGAAAGGCAGAGCGGCACAGGAACTGGACGACATGGACAAGCATGTGGAAGGAATCCTCGACCATCTGACCGGAATCCTCCGGATCCTAAACCGGCTGAGTGAGAGAATCAAACAGGGTGGCTTTTGATCGTGCGAACTGGTGGCTGCGGGATGTCGTTTCGGCGTCGAACTTCGCGAATGTCAACAACAACGGTAACTGCAACTACAACGGCGCTTCGAACTCGTGGGTCGGGGTGCGGCCGGATTTTGGAAGCGCAGGGTAAGACCTCATAAAGGCAGGCGCTTCACCGAAAGGAAAAGCCATCCTTGCCGGAAGGCGAAAAGACAGCGCGAGAGCGGAGCCGCGTGTGCCGGTTTGCCCTATGCGGCGAGTCACGACGAGCCGATGACCGGGGCTTAATCCGAAAGGAAGCACACATCCATGCAGAAGAAACTGGCAGATCTGAACCTTCTCTACGACGGATTCCGGGCGTCCATGAAGGACAGCGCGTGGAAGGAGGAACCGCAGCGGTTCGAGATCAACTTCCTCTCCGAGCTGGTGAGTCTGAAGCAGGAGATGGAGACCGGGACCTACATCACATCACCGGGCATCGAGTTCAAGCTGAACGAGCGGGGCAAGGTGCGGCATATCCACGGGGTGCGGATGCGGGACCGGGTCGTGCGTCACGTGATCTGCGATGAGGAGCTGGGGCCAAAGCTCCGGCCCTTCCTCATCGCGAACAACGCAGCGAGCCAGAAGGGCAAGGGACTGAGCTACGCCAGGAAACGATTCGAGCTGGACCTGCACAACTACTGGCTGAAGTACCGAACCAACGAGGGATACATCGGGCTCGTGGACATCTCGAAGTTCTACGACAACATCCAGCACGAGAAGATCCGGGAGCTTGTGTATCCGAAGATCTCCGAGGAGGCGCGGATCCTGATGGATGAAGTGCTGAGGACCTTCCGGATCGACGTCAGCTACATGACGGATGAAGAGTACGAAGGAAGCATGGAGCGGAAGTTCAACTCCGTGCAATACTACGAGACCATCCCAAAGGAGCTGAGGACCGGAGAAAAGTTCCTCGACAAGTCCGTGAACATCGGGGACCAGGTATCGCAGGACATCGGCGTCTTCTTCCCTACCCGGATCGACAACTACGTGAAGATCGTCCGGGGCCAGAAATGGTACGGCAGGTACATGGACGACATCTATGTGATCTGCCGGGACCGGGAGGAACTGCTGGACATCCTGAAGGGAATCAGCGAGCGGGCGTCGGAGCTGGGTCTATTCATCAACGAGCGGAAGACGCGGATCTGCAGGCTGTCGGAGACCTTCCGGTATCTGCAGATCAAGTACAGCCTGAGCGACACGGGGAAGGTTATCCGGCGGATCAATCCCAAATCCGTCACCAGAGAGCGGCGGAGGATCAAAGCCTACCGGCATCTGATGGACCGGGGCGAGATGAAATATGAAGACATCGAGCAGGCAGTCCGGAGCTGGATGGGCGAGTACGCAAAACTCATGAGCAGGAAACAAATCAAACATATGAAGAGCCTCTACCGGGAGCTCTTCGGAAAGGAACTGAAATGGAAGCAAGCATCACCTTCAAGAGCGGGAAGAAGATTACCGTCGAGGTAAACGGTAACTGCTTCATCAAAAGCAAGAAGCCGACCATCCCTGACGACCTGAGCATGGTCACGGTCCTGTTCGGGGACGGCACGCAGACGGTCTATGAGAACGCGCAGCTCGTGGAGTGCGCGTCCGTGGACGGCAAGTACTGGTTCACCTTCCTGAGCGAGTCGGAGTCCGACAAGATCATCCGGGAGCTGCGGGAGGAGAATGAGATGCTGGAAGGAGCCATCGCCGAGCTGGCTGAGATTATCGGAGGAGGAGAGTAATCATGGTAGCGTTCTATGTAAAACGGATCCGCGAAGGCAAGATGACACTGGACCAGGTGCCGCCACGGTGGCATGACGCGGTGGAAGAAGCGCTGGGCGAATGAACGCAGACACAAGGACGGAGATCACGGAGAAGGTCCACAACATCATGGACATCCTCCGCGAGCATCCGGATGAGGGCCTGAACAGCCTGTGCGAGCGGATGCTGTTCCGGCTGGACATCCTTGCACTGACAGAAAGGGAGGATTGGGAATGAGCAAGTCAACGATATGGTCAAGGCTGAAGGCCAAGGGCCTGACGGACACCGCCTGCGCGGCGGTCATGGGAAACATCCAGCAGGAGTCCGCCTTCCGGCCGAACAACGTGGAGGACCGCAGCGGCATCCAGGACGAGCAGTACACCCGCATGGTGGACGACGGCAGCTACGGTGACAACCGGTTCGTCTATGACGCATACGGCTACGGCCTGTGCCAGTGGACATACTGGAGCCGGAAGCAGGGGCTGCTGAACGCGGCGAAGCGGCAGCACGTTTCCATCGCCGACGAGCAGATGCAGATCGACTGGCTGTGGGAGGAGCTGGGGCAGCCGCCGTACGTCAGCGTAATGAACTGCCTGCTGTCGGGGGCGTCTCTGTATGACATGACGGCCAAGTTCATGCGCACGTTTGAGAACCCGGCAGACCAGTCAGACGGAGCCATCAACTACCGCGTCAGCTGCGCGAAGGCAATCCTTGACGAGTTCTCCGGCACGACGCCGGAGCCGACACCGGGCCCGGATCCGAAGGAGCCGGACACGCCAACCACGCCGTACTGGAAACCGAGGATGCTGTGCGAAGGGATGATGGGCGCGGACGTCAGCGTGCTGCAGGCATTGCTGCAGGCGCACGGATACCAGACGGAGATCACCGGGATCTATGACAACCGGACCAAGGCCATGGTCATGGCCTTCCAGGGCGAGAACGGATTAGCCACGGACGGGATCGCAGGGCCGAAAACTTTCCGGGCACTGGGGGTGAGCGTATGAGCGAGATCCTTGTGGCCGTCATCACCGGCTGCTTCGGGCTGATCGGCAGCGTGATCGTCGCCGTCATCAGTTCGGCATCGACGAAAGCGGCCATCACACACAAGCTGGAAGTGGCACAGGCCGTCACGGACACCAAGCTGGTGGAGCTGACACGGGAGGTCCGGAAGCACAACAACTTCGCCGAGCGGGTTCCCGTGATGGAGGAGAAGATCAAAGTAGCAAATCACCGGATCGAAGATCTGGAAAAAAACAAATGAAAAGGAGAAAACATCATGGAAGAACAGAAAGTCATGGAAGAGGGATTCGAGCGGTATCTGGTCGTATCCATCAGGAGAGGCGCGATGATCGTCAACGCGTCCAGCTATCTGGACGTGCTGGCCGAGCTGAAGGAGAGCGGGATTGACGAGGAGGATGTGATCGTCATCGTCAAGATCGACCTCGTGGAAAAGGAAGAGGAAGAGGAGGAAGAAGCATGAACTTCATGAGCGGGTACATGACCAGCGTACTGAGCGTGATTCTGGTGGCCTTCCTGGGCTACCTGGGCCTGATGGCCAAGCGCCTGTACACCAAGTACATCAACACCGAGATGAAGCAGAGCCTCGTCCGAACGGCGGTACGGTTCGTGGAGCAGGTGTACCGGGACATCCACGGACCCGAGAAGCTGAGAGCGGCGATGGCGAAAGCGTCAGAGCTCCTTGCCAATCAGGGCATCACCATCACGGAGGACGAGCTGATCGCCATGATCGAGGCGGCAGTGAATGAATTTAACAATGCGTTCGGCTGGACCGAGAGCGGCAAGCATCTGCCAGATACAAATACAAAAGGGGCAGATCCCGGCAGCACGGCCACCGAGGAGATCGTCGGAGAGCCGGTCTGGTAAAACACACAGAGGCGGGCAGGGCCAACACCCTGCCCGCACAGGAATAAGGAGAGAAAAGCATGCCGGGAAACTTTCTGAATATCGACAATGAGCTTCCGTCCTTTCGTCCGGATATGAACGAAAAGGAAATGCTGACTGAGATGATGAGCTATATCAGCCAGCTGGTGGAGCAGCTGCGGTATACGCTGAGGAGCCTGGACCAGACAAACTTCAACCGGAAGGCACTGGAAGAAATATCGACCGGCGCTGCCGGCAGCTATGCCGAGCAGATCCAGACGCTGGCCACCGCAGTGAACAGCCTGAACAACAACATGAACGGGTTGTCTGGGCGCATGCAGGGCGTGGAGACATCCGTCAGCAGGCTGCAGGGAGCTGTCCAGGTGGACGCGGAAACCGGCGACATCACCATCGGAGGAGCAGCGGTTCAGGTAGATCTGAACGGTACGACCGTCAATGTCAACGGCGACGAGGTGGATCTGGATACCATCGGGCAGGACATCAGCGGACTGCAGGACGGCGTGGAGGCGCTGCAGGACGGCGTGGAGATTCTGCAGGGGGCCGTCCAGGTGGACGCAGAAACCGGCGACATCACTATCGGCGGAGCCGGCCTGCGCGTAGACATCGACGGCGACGTATACATCAACGGCACGCCGCAGTAAGGAAGGAGCGAAGACGTGAACATCGAGCAGCCGAAATACGCGGATGGGATCCGACAGGCAAAGCAGACCAGATTCCTGGGTTTGAACCACAACAAGGGAGCCGGAGACGGCGAGCTGTACAGCATGAAGAACCTGTGCAGTGACTACTATCCCCTGCTGGCCACACGGCCGAAGCGGAGACTGTACAGAACGCTGACGAAGGGGAACGGGCTGTATGCCTGGGACAAGCTGTGCTGGGTGGACGGAACGGAGTTCTTTTACAACGGCGTGAAGAAGGGCGACGTGACTGACACGCAAAAGAGATTTGCGGCCATCAACGGGTACATCATCATCGCGCCGGACATGAAGTACTACAACGTCAATACCGACGAGTTCGGCAGCATGGAATCGGAGACGACACAGAACGTCAGCTTTCAGGACGGCACGCTGTACGAGGAGCCGGCGGTGCAGAACACGATCAAGGCTGCGGGCGTGAACTGGGCGGATTATTTCCGGGAGGGCGACGCCATCACCATCACAGGCTCCACATCCAACGACACCAGCATCATCATCCGGGAGATCGCCGGGGACGAGATGCACTTCTACGAGTACAGCTTCACGAACGAGAGCGGAACGAACGTGAACTTCAAGCGCAGCGTCCCGGATCTGGCTATCGTCTTTGAGAACGAAAACCGGTTATGGGGCTGCCAGGGCGGGACCATCTATGTAAGCAAGCTGGGAGACCCCTTCAACTTCAACGTCTTCGACGGACTGGACACGGACAGCTTCGCGGTGGAGGCGGGAAGCGCGGGGAACTTCAGCGGGGGCATCGCCTTCCGAGGCTACCCGACCTTCTCAAAGGAGCAGAGGATCTACCGGATGTACGGCAGCACGCCGTCCAACTTCGAGATTCTGGGCAGCGCCACGCTGGGCGTGGCGGAAGGCAGCGGAGACAGCATGGCCGTCGCAGGAGAGTCACTGCTATATCTGAACCGGAACGGCATCTGCATGTACAAGGGCGGGCTTCCGGCACCGGTGAACAGGGCTTTCGGAAACGAGAGGTACAGAAACGCCGTCGCCGGCAGCGATGGCCTGAAGTACTACGTCAGCATGGAAGACATGAGCGGCTGCAGCCATCTGTTTGTGTACGACACACAGAAGGGGCTGTGGCACGAGGAAGACGATACGAAGATCACGCACTTCGCTTTCTCGGAGGGGAACCTGTACTTTCTCAACGACAAGGGCGAGATCTGGATCACGGGAAGCATCCAGGATCCGCCGGAGAGCACAGAGGAAAAGGACTTTGAGTGGGAGGCGGAGTTCACAGACTTTACGGATGATAGTCCGAATGAAAAGCACATGGCGAAGATCATCATCCGTCTGGAGCTGGACGAGGGAGCAGAGTGCAGCGTATGGATGCAGGCGGACAGCAGCGGAGAATGGCGCCAGACGAACCCGGCGGAAATCACGGAAGAGAAGAAGAGGAGTTATTATCTGGCAATCCTGCCGGTGAGAGCGGATCATTACCGGCTGAAGCTGACAGGCAAGGGCGGGTGCAGAGTGTACAGCCTGACGAGGGAGATCAGCATCGGCAGCGCGTTCTCAAGGCAGCCGGTTAACAAGTGAGGAGGACGAAATGGCATACACTTACAATGACTTTGTGACAGCGGCGACGAACGCCGGCATGATGGACCAATTCGATACCAACGACATCGACATGGCAAAGAAATACCCGGAGTACGGCCTGAGCATGGTAAGCCTGAAACGGGACCTCGGCAATGCGAAAACCAACGAGCAGCAGCTGCTGGCCAACGAGGCCA
>Ga0326512_10004135_pt1 | contig 10561 bp, 9 predicted proteins | sample 1_2617_0518_D_FD_203652 | JGI IMG/M metagenome (GOLD analysis project Ga0326512, IMG submission 203652) | Bovine rumen microbial communities from UC Davis, California, United States - 1_2617_0518 | ecosystem: Host-associated > Mammals > Digestive system > Stomach > Rumen | place: USA: California...
CGAATTAGAGTTGTACAAGATTATTCAGGAAGCCATCAACAGGATCTCAAAGGAACGTGGTCTTGATCTTGTTCTAAGAGGAGAGAGCGTGGTTTTTGCCGTGGATAGAATTGATATTTCTGATGAGGTTATTGCTAGGGCCTCTAAGTTAAAATCCGTAAGCAGCAAGTCTGACAGTGAAGACAAATCTGAGAAAAAAGGTAAGTAATTTTTAGCATTTGTGTATATAAGACGCTAGCATATCTGTCTTAGCGTTCTTGGCTGAATTACGGAGTATGTTTATGTTAGTTAAGGATATTGCAGCTGCTCTTAATGCCAAGGTGGTTGGTAATGATTTAGTTGAGATACGCTGTGTAGCCAATCTCAAAACCGCCAAGGGCGATGAGATAAGTTTTCTTTCTGATCCTAAATACAGGAATGATCTGTCAGAGAGTAAGGCGGGTGCGGTCATTGTTAAAGAAAGTGAGGTTGCACATTGTAACTGTACTGCTTTAGTGATGAAAGATCCTTATGTTGGTTTTGCCAAAGTAGCACAGCTTTTAGACAGAACTCCAGTTATTGCAGAAGGGATCCATGCTACAGCACAGCTGGCCGAGAATGTTATTCTCGGACAGAATGTTGGTTTAGGCCCTTATGTAAGTATCGGAAAAGGGGCTAAAATTGGCAATAATGTTCAGTTAGGAGCTAATGTTTGCATCGGCGAAAATGTTGTAATTGGTGATAATACCAGAATTTATCCTAACTGCAGTGTTTATCACGATTGCGTTATTGGCAGTTCCTGTTTGTTGCAGAGTGGCGTTGTGGTCGGCAGTGATGGCTTTGGCTATGCCAACGAACAGGGAGAATGGATTAAGATCCCGCAGCAGGGACGCGTTGTTATTGGAAATCGTGTGGAGATAGGAGCTAATACCTGTATTGACCGTGGTGCAATTGATGATACGGTAATTGAAGATAATGTTATTATTGATAATCTCTGTCAGATTGCCCATAATGACAGAATTGGCTATGGTACGGCCATAGCCGGATGCACGACTGTGGCAGGATCTGTTAATATTGGTAAGTACTGTATTATTGGCGGTAAAACGGTAATTAACGGACATATCAGTATTTGTGATGGAGTGACGATTACTGGTGCTAGCGGTGTTATGCGCGGTATCGACAAACCTGGAATTTATTCTTCAGTGATTCCTGCTGTTTCCAATAAGGAATGGCGCTTAAATACCGCAAGATTCCTGCATCTTAATGATATGTATCGTAAGCTTATGGATCTTGAGAAAAAAGTAAAGATTTTAGAAGAAAAGTAACACCATAATAATGGGGGAAAAATGACAGATAATATCGAAAATGCGCATACCCTGGATGTTGAATCCATTATGCAACTATTGCCTCACAGATATCCTTTTTTGATGGTAGACAAAGTCCTTGACTATACGATTAGCGACGAGAAGAAAACCCTGCGTGCGGTCAAGAATGTGACCATAAATGAGCCTTTCTTTCAGGGACATTTTCCTGGTAAGCCAGTGTTGCCTGGTGTGCTGATTTTAGAGGCTATGGCTCAGGCTACGGGTATTTTGGCATTTACCATGGTAGGTAAACCAAAGGATGGTGAGCTGTATTACTTTGCCGCCATTGATAGAGCCCGTTTTAAACGCCCTGTAGTGCCTGGCGACCAGCTGATTTTGGATGTAGAGTATTTCAAAGAGAAACGCGGTATTGCTTCGTTCAGCGGTGTCGCCACTGTTGATGGAAAGGTTGTCTGCACAGCAGATCTGATGTGTGCTAAACACTAATTTTTATCAGGAACTTTATTTTGACACAAGCAACTGGAATTATTGATAAGTCAGCTCATATTGGTCAGGATGTCATTTTAGGAAAAAATGTCACTATACGCGAAAATGTGATTATCGAGGGGCGCGTAACAATAGGTGATGACTGTATTTTTGAGCCATTTTGTATTATAAGAGGCCCTACCACAATCGGCAGAAACAATCATTTTTACCAGTTCTGCTCAATTGGCGAGGGGTGTCAGGATCTAAAATACGCTGGGGAGCCTACTACTCTTACAATTGGCGACAACAATATCATTCGTGAACATGTCTCGATGCATCGCGGTACGATTCAAGGCCGGGGCAATACTAAGGTTGGCTCTGACAATCTCTTTATGATTAACACGCATATTGCTCATGACTGTATAGTCGGTGACCACTGTATTTTTTCCAATAATGCTACTCTGGCAGGACATGTGGTGATTGATGATTATGTGGTATTTGGCGGACTTGCTGCCATTCACCAGTTTGGTCGTGTTGGTTGTCATGCAATGATAGGCGGAATGGCTGCTCTTAATATGGATGTCCCTCCATATGTGATGGCAGCAGGTCATTATGCTAAGCCTTTTGGTATAAATAAACGTGGTTTGCAGCGTCGTGGCTTTAGTGACGAAGCCATTTCTGCCATTTTTCAGGCTTATATGCTACTTTATAAGAAACATCTGACAGTAGAGGATGCTATTCCGGAAATTAAAAAAATTGCTGATGAGTTTCCGGAAGTCGTACCTTTTGTTGAGTTTCTAAAAGACCACGGTCGAGGGATTATCCGTTAATGACTGAGATCGACAATCATCGTGTTTATGCACTTATAGCAGGAGAAAATTCAGGAGACAATCTTGGAGCAGGGCTTATTCGTGCATTAAGATTCGTGGATAACCATGCCATTTTTATTGGCATTGGCGGTCCGAAGATGATTGCCGAGGGGTTGAAATCCTATGTAAATATGGAAGAACTTTCAGTGATGGGATTAACTGAAGTTCTTCTTAGGCTACCGAGAATTTTAAAAATCAGAAGAAAGATCATCAAAAGGCTCATTGATGCTAATCCTTGTGTCTTTATCGGTATTGATTCTCCTGATTTTAACCTCTATGTGGAGCAGAAGCTTAAATATTTCAAAATTCCTACGGTTCATTATGTTTCTCCTTCTGTATGGGCATGGCGTCCTAAACGTGTGCTAAAAATTCAAAAAGCCTGTGATGATGTGTTGTGTCTTCTGCCTTTTGAAAAGGAATGGTATGACAAACACGGAGTTAAGAGTACTTATGTGGGACACAATCTGGCACAGTTTATTCCTCTGCGTATCAGTCAGATTGAGTCTAGAGAGCGGATTTGTCTTAACAAAAACTGTATTGAACCTGTGACTGACAAGGTTATGGGCATACTTCCTGGTTCACGGCGCAGCGTTATTATGAGAATGTTGCCGGTATTTGCTCACACTGCGAGAATTATCAAGCAGAAACTTCCTGAGACCGTGTTTATAAGTACTCTTCCTACTTACGAATTGGCTTCATTTGCCAAGGATTTATGGTTAGAAGTTGCTCCTGATATTTCCATAACTATTTATGTGGGCAGTACGGATGATGTTATTGCCTCATGTGATGCGGTACTGTTAACCTGCGGTACTATTGCTCTTGAAACCATGCTGTTAAAGACACCTTTTGCTGTGGCCTACAAGGTTAGCAGCTTATCTGCTTTGATTGCCAAACACATGCTGAAAGTCAAGGTCTACTCGCTGCCAAACCTAATTTCCGGTCGCAAGGTAGTCAAGGAGTTTATTCAGGATGACTGTACTCCACAGGCACTTGCGGATGAAATGTATAAACTTCTTATTTACGATAATATTCTTATGAAAAAAGAATTTGAAAATATTCATAAGAGTATGATCTGTAATTCAAATGAACTTGCTGCAAATGCTGTGTTTGATGTGATAAAAAAATATCATGGGGATGATTTTCTTCAAGATAAGATCACAGTGCCTCCTCCACCATCGGCCATTGTCAGTGAGTCTCCTAAAAACATAAATTCCGAAGCTCCACTTCCTCAGATTGTAACTTCTGATGATGTGGTCAGGAAGTATGAATAGTCAGGCACATGAAAAATTCTATCCTTGAACCTTATATCTATCCACTCGATCCGTCTCTATATAAGATATGCGGTACTGATGAGGCCGGTCGAGGACCTTTAATGGGCAATGTTGTGGCAGCATGTGTGGTGCTTGATTATAACCGTATTCCCAATGGTCTTGATGATTCCAAAAAACTGTCTGAGAAAAAGCGGGCAATGCTTGAAGTTGCTATAAAAGAGCAGGCCTTGGCCTATGGAATAGGCATGTGTACCCCTCTTGAAATTGACAGGTTAAATATTTTAAATGCTTCACTTCTGGCTATGCGGCGTGCTTATGAGTCTATGCATCTTGCATGTAATCTGATGCTTGTGGATGGTAACAAGATCCCTTCTAATCTAAATATCAAAGCCGAGGCGGTTGTCAAGGGAGATGCTAGAGTTAAGGAAATTGCTGCCGCCTCAATTCTGGCTAAGGTAGAAAGAGATCGTCAGATGTTAAGTCTTGCACGTGAATATCCAGAATACCAGTTTGATAAACACAAGGGCTATCCTACTGCATTACATCTAAAACTCCTCGAAACTCTGCCGATACTTGACTGTTATCGTAAAACTTATGGCCCGGTGAAAAAAATTCTGCAAGCACGTGGAATTTTGCAGAATATTTTATGATTAACGAACGATATTACCATATAAAACTAATGAGATATGTGTGCAGTTGCGGTAGAATAAGCACACAGAACAAAATATGCCGTGAGGTTGCCTATTGTGATGAACATAAATTATTTAGAATTTGAACAGCCAATTGCTGATCTGCTTGCTCATATTGAAGAATTAAAACGTTTGAGTCAAGATCAGAATGCCAGTATTGATTTGACTACCGAGTTGAATCAGTTAGAAAAAAAGAATCTTGAGCTAACGCGAAAGATCTTTTCTAATCTTTCCGACTGGCAGATCTCTCAGCTATCTCGCCATCCGATGCGTCCTTATACCATGGATTATATCACCAGGATCTTTACTGATTTTCACGAACTCTCAGGTGACAGAGCCTTTGCTGATGATAAGGCCATTATCGGTGGCCTCGCTCGTCTTGATGGTCATTCGGTTGTGGTTATTGGTCATCAGAAGGGCAGAGATACCAAGGAGCGTACTCTAAGGAATTTTGGTATGCCTCGTCCTGAGGGATATCGTAAGGCTATGCGTCTTATGAAACTTGCAGAAAGATTTAGAATTCCGGTTATTACTTTTATTGATACTCCCGGTGCCTATCCTGGAGTTGGTGCCGAAGAGCGCTCTCAGGCGGGCGCTATTGCAGAAAGTTTAAAATTGATGTCTGATCTTAAAGTTCCTGTCATTTGTACTGTAATCGGTGAAGGGGGGTCTGGTGGCGCTCTGGCAATTGGTGTCGGAGATAGGGTAAATATGCTTGAATATGCTACATATTCCGTTATTTCACCAGAAGGTTGCGCATCAATTCTTTGGAAATCAGCGGATAAGGCTTCCTTGGCTGCTGAGGCTATGAATATCACAGCCCATAGAATACTGGATTTAGGCCTGATTGATAATGTAGTTGCCGAGCCTTTAGGTGGCGCCCACCGTGATTATGAGGAGATTTCATCATCATTAAAACAGCGTCTTTTACAGGATCTGTCAGAGTTGTCCAACCTTAGTCCTGACGCTCTTTTAGAGCAACGCTATCAACGTTTGATGAAATACGGATATTGCTAAAAGTTAAAGCAGAGCAGATTCTAGAAGGTCTTGCTTTAAAAATTCAAAAACTGGTACCACCTTCGCGACTTGTAGTTGGCTTGTCAGGTGGGGCCGATTCTACATTGGTACTATTAAGTGCTGTACATCTTGCAAGGATGGATCGGAATTACAGTGTGCTGGCGGTGCATTGTATTCATGGTCTTGATCTTGATGATCCCGTATGGCTTGCCCATAATCAGAAGTTGTGTGCGGAGCTTGATGTTCCTTTAGTTACTCCAAAACTGCATATCGTGTATGGACAAGGAGAATCTCCTGAAGCAGTTTCACGTGCAGAGCGTTATCGGGCATTAGTGGAGAATCTTGATGAGCATAGCGTACTGCTTTTAGGACATCAGGCCGACGATCAGGTTGAGAACTTTTTTTTAGCCTTAAAAAGAGGTGCAGGTCCACATGGATTAAGCGGAATGACGGAACTTATTCACGATGAGCGTGGACGTATTTTAAGACCTCTGCTTGAGCTTAGGAAAAGCACTATTATCGAAGTGATTGAAGCCTTAGGCTATACCTACGTTTTTGACATCTCCAATACCTATCTTAAATTTGAGCGTAATTTCGTAAGACTCAAGGTTCTTCCGCTTCTGACCTCAAGATTTCATGGATTAGAAAAATCTGTATTGCGTAGTACCAAACTATGTGCTTATGAACACGATTTAGCCATGCGCTATACAAGGGAAGTTTTTAAAAATCAAGTAGATGAGTGCAATCTTATTCTGAATCTTGAAGGGCTTGATGTTAATGATCTTGCTCTTATGTTTGCGCTTTTACGCATGTTTTTATCCTTAAGGCTAAAACTTCCAGCACCATATAATACCGTAAGTGAGGCTTATAACCTGTGTCTTATTGGTGCAGATCAACATGTGGCTTTAAAATTGACTTCAGAATACACCTTACGTCGTTTTCAAAAAAAGCTGTATCTTGTGAAGGATGGAATTTGTCAGCCTCAAGGTCGCTATACCTTAAACTATGGGACGCCCCTTAAAATTGACGATTATACTTTTGAACTGGTTAAGACTGAACTTGACAATGGCTTTTCATGCGCAAGAGTGATACTTGACTTTGATTATACCGGAAAGATGCGTCTTCATCCTAAGGGGCGCCATCATTCACGTGAAATAAAGAAACTTTTTGTAGAATATGAAATTCCCTCCTGGCTACGTAATACCAAGTGTGTTGTTAGAGACGAGCATGGAGAGATTCTGGCCTTTGCGGATGTTTTCTTGCAGCATGCGGATAGTTTGCCATCAAAATCTAAGGAATTTTATCGTCTCCGTATCACAAGACACTGATCGCGTTAGTGTTTCTTGTTAAATTGTACCTTTTTAAATCATTCTTAATTTTTTTTATACATATCTTGCTCTTCTGCTAAAATATGTTCGTTTTATGGCTTTATGCTAATGTTGAGGGTCTTATGAAAGAATTTATTAGCAGCTACTTCAAACTTGACAGTAAAGGTAGCAGTATTTCCACAGAGCTTTTAGCCGGTCTTACCACTTTTATGGCTATGGCCTATATTATTTTTGTCAATCCATCCATTCTTGAGGCTTCTGGTATTCCTAGAGAGGCTGCAATAGCAGCTACCATCTGGTCGGCAGGCTTGTGTTCAATTGCTATGGGTTTATGTTCTAATCTGCCTATTGGTGTGGCTCCAGGGATGGGAATGAATGCTTTTTTTGCCTTCTATGTCTGTGGAACTATGGGGCTTTCATGGCAAACTGCCTTGGGGGCGGTTTTTGTTTCTGGTGTGGTATTTCTAATTTTAACTGTTACCAAACTGCGGGTGCTTATTATTGAGGCGGTACCAGACAGTATTAAGGCTGCAGTTGTTGTTGGTATCGGTATGTTTTTGTCTATTATCGGTTTAAGCAGTGCCGGTATCATAGTAAAATCGGATGCCACTATGGTGACCTTAGGCCATATTGGTGATGCTAAGGTGCTTCTTTCCATAATTGGTATGCTGTTTATTGCTGTTCTTTTGGCCTATAAGGTTAAAGGTGCACTTATCTATGGTATTCTTGCGATAACGATTGTTGGGATGATCTTTGGGGTTGCACCTCATCCTAAGGGAATTTCCGATGTGTTTTCCTTGAATATTCCTTCTCTTGCAGATACCTTTATGCAAATGGATATTCTGGGCGCGATTAACTACGGTCTTGTGACTGTTATTTTTACTTTCACCATAGTGGAACTATTTGATAATCTTTGTACGCTTATTGGTGTTACTAGAGCATCTGGGATCAATGAAGAAAAAGATTACATGAAAAATGTGAACCGTGCTCTTCTTACTGATTCTGTTGGTACCATGGTTTCAGCCACAGTGGGTACTTGTACTGTAACCTCTTATGTGGAATCGACAGCGGGTATTAAAGAAGGTGGAAAATCCGGACTTACTGCCGTAACAGTCGGTGTGCTTTTCTTATTGGCTTTTGTTTTTGCACCTTTAGCCGGACTTATTCCTGCCTTTGCTACTGCACCAGCTATTATTATTGTGGGTAGCATGATGATGCGTAATATTAAGGAAATCAATTTTACGGATGTAACTGAGTCAATTCCTGCCTTTCTAACTATCGTGATGATGCCGCTATCCTATTCCATTGGTAACGGTTTTGGTTTTGGTTTTGTTTCTTATTGTTTGATTAAAACCTGCACTGGGCATTTTAGGGATATATCCTGGGTGATGTGGCTTATTTCCATTATGTTTACAGTAAGTTTTTATATGCATGGAGTTTAAATTAGGAAGGGAGAAATGTTCTCCCTCCCACAGTACATGGACTCCGGTTCTTGTATCACGGCGGCGCCTATTGATACATTGATCAATATGATGCATTCATGATTTCAGTAGTAAGTTTATCTTAAGGCGCTCACTTCTTTTGCATAACCTAAGATGCTGCAATCTTTAGGTTACGTGTCGAGAAGATATATTTTCGTGTAATCGTTTGTTGCTGTATGTTATTTCTTTCTTCTAGTTAGTATACTAGACTCCTTTAGATAATACTTTCGCTACGTCTATCATCTATCTTAAAGTTTTCCTTTGTTTTCTGTCGTCCCTGCGCATACTCTCAACTTGATTAGATTTTTAAACCACAGGTCGGGCTTATCATCGATCTTCCCGTTTGACCCCAATGGGGCCTCTGCTGACTTCTGATAATTTGTTGCTGCTTAGGAAAAAAACTCCTATCAGACCTCATAAGGTAAGTGCACAGTCTTCTCCATCCTCAAAACCTCTGCATTTACAGCATGTGCCACGTTTCAATTAGGATTCATTTTCTTTTCAAGTCTTACTTTATTTACATCCTGCCTCATATGTAATTTTTGTTCGTAGGTTCGGAGAAATAGCGGCGACTTTGACGACTTTTTTGGGCCCGCGCTTTTCGATGTGAACTATGCTGTTTGCTTTAGTCTTGCAGTAAACTTGCTATCATAGGGGCTTTAAGACGTTAGACAGCACGTATGCCGAGTGCAAAAAAAACGACTTTAGGGGACACCTAAAGTCGTAAGGGTAAATTACCACCTTTTAGAACACATGCAAACGAGTCATTTGCTTGCTAAACTAATTAGAAAATAATTAGTCATAGGTAACTCGTGTTACTATATGCTAACACTTTTTTTAATTTTTACAAAAATATTTTTAATAATTTGAACTTTTTTTAAAAGTGTCAGTCTAAGAGATATCAGTTAGGTGATTTGAAGGAATTGAGTTGCTGATTGATGACTTTTTCATAATATATTTTCTAGAAAACCCGATGCCAATGCATTGGGTTATTTTTTTTTGTGTGAACCTTTTTAGTGAATTTATCTTCTTCCGAATTTGAATTAGTTTACATTTTTGTTTCCTAATTCATACCTTATTAGCCCTATATAGAAAATTTGTTTTATCATTATGTTTAATATTGTGACTGGGATCACAATAGTTCTGTATATTTTCAAAAAAAAAATGAACTTTTAATATTTCTATGACTCTAAGAAGTATTCAATTATGAATTGAGATGATTTGTGGTTGATGATTTTTTCATAATATATTTCCTTAAGCCTGATATCACTTGTATCAGGCTTTTTTCTTTCCTTTTCTGTTGTTATCTGTTTTTGCCTTGGTTATTTGCTTGTGATAAAAAAACTCTCGTGAATTTCTGCTTCAATTTTTTCTAATTGATGTTATAATTGCAAAATTATTTTAAGATGGTGTCAGGTATAAGAAGTTTTGCTTTGTTCATACCGTATGCCTCCATCGTTGTTGGTGCTAGATCTTGTTGTATAAAGTCTGTTTAGCGTTACATGATTACTGCTTTATGCTTAAGCCATGGCATTTATACAAAAAAGATTTTTAATAAGGTGAGTTTGAGTTCACCTTTTGGTAATTTTATTTTGGGAGCTATCCGTGCCAAATATTAAATCTGCAAAGAAGCGCGTACTGATTTCTGAAAAGAATCGTCAGCATAATGTTGCTGCTCGTTCTAAAATGCGTACTTTAATTAAGAAAGTTCTGAAGGCTGTTGAAGGTGGAAATAAGGAAGAGGCTAAGGCTGCATTTGCAGTTTGTGAGCCTGTTTTAGACAGAGCCGCAGGTAAAGGTCTTATTCATAAGAATAAGGCTGCACGTCATAAGAGTATTTTGAGTGCTAAAATCAAGGCTATGGCCTAATTAGGTATTAAAATTTTATAGAAAACCTCAGATTTACTGAGGTTTTTTTTTGATATCACTGAAATTATCCTTTGATTTCTACCGCTCTTCCGTCTTTTTTTTCTCAATGAGACAGTCTTTAATCCATGAACTTGTGGTTTTTGAGGAGTCCTCTTTTACCTGCTGCTATTGACATACTCCCACGACTAAAGTCGTGGGATTCTTTAGATTAACGAGGCATCACCACAGTCTTATAGGAGGGATATAGCCTCGGTTTTCAAGATTTAAC
>Ga0326512_10004136_pt1 | contig 10556 bp, 24 predicted proteins | sample 1_2617_0518_D_FD_203652 | JGI IMG/M metagenome (GOLD analysis project Ga0326512, IMG submission 203652) | Bovine rumen microbial communities from UC Davis, California, United States - 1_2617_0518 | ecosystem: Host-associated > Mammals > Digestive system > Stomach > Rumen | place: USA...
TTAACATCTTCAATACGGTTAAAGAGGATTTCTTGGAGGGCGGCACTTGTGAAGGGCTCAATCAGTTTCAGCATATCACGACCAAGTATTTAGACCGCATGAGTGGTGACAATCTAAAGCTGAACGTGAATTATGCAGGCTCAATCATGGAGTTCTTCGATACCGAAACAGTACCGGGCGAAGATGAAACCAAAATGCTGATTGATGCAGTTAAAGCAAAGCACAGACTGCGCCAGATGGTCAATAACCTTTATGTGGCGGTTGATATGTGTAACCACGAAGATGGCGGAGTGGATAAGGCATATGAGTACATTCGGCTCTTGGCTGCGGAGCACGATGCAGAGCAAAACAATTCGGAGATGATTTCTAAGTATGATTTTGCTGAAAGTATGCTAGGGCTTGTCTTTGAATATAACGACCCCGAAAAGCGTAAGGGCTTAACAATCAATATGCCGTGGAAGTATTTCCAAAAGGCGGTGGGCGGCTTCGGCGTTGGCGAGTTGGTTATCCTATCCGCTAAATCCGGTCAAGGCAAGTCGGCATTTGCTCTTAATGTCGGGATTGAGGCAGGAGTTACGCAAAAGATACCAACGCTGTACATCAATTCCGAGATGCACATAAATGACTTAACGGCTCGTTACCTGTCCAACATGGCGTGCATTGATTCGCGCAAGATTCGAGAGGGCGGATATTACGACAAGTATTCGGACACCAAATTAAATCCAGAGGTTGAAAAAGCAATCCGCGAGGCGAGTGAAAAATATTACAAGTCAAGTCTGCTCTTTGCTACCATCCCAGATTTGCAGTTAGCGAACATCGAGAAGATTATCCGCAAGGATTGCCAAGAGCGCAACACACGCTTGATTATCGTGGACTATATCGGGCGCATGGATATAACCAAAGTCGGCGGTGTACGTGACCTGCAAGAATGGCAGATTATGCGCTTGGCAGCTAACAGGCTGAAAACCTTGGCGCAGAAATATCAAGTCTGCATCATTATGGTTGCGCAGTTGAATGATGAAGGCACATTGCAAGGCTCTAAGGCGATGAAGAATGAGGCGGATATGTGGCTTTCAATCAATCGGCTGAAAGAAAATGAGGACACATATAACGGCAAGCGGTTAGCAGACATTTTCCCCTATAACACTTTCGTCAACATCGAAAAGGCGCGAAGTGTCAGCGACAACAGCTTTGTAACATTCCGCTATGAAGGTTCAATGATGAGGTTCACGGATTCATTGACCGGGATAAAAGAGATGATTGATAAAAACGCTGCGTATGGTGACAGATACAAAAACGAGCTGATGACCGATGCAGAGTATGACCAGCTTAAGACGATGATTAATTTCAATTCGAGGGTGGTAAAAAATGTGGCAGGTGGTTGGCCTAGATGAAGATGGCACGAGGCATATTTGCAGAAGATGTGCCACCAAAGAAGAAGCAGAGCAGGGCGTGATTAAGTCGCGCGAGGGATTGAAGCGGATCCAAGCGACTTATGCAGATTCGCTATTGCGGGCGGTTGCAGAATATCGGGAGATAAAGAAAATGACACCAAGAAAACGCCCGAAGTATTACGACTACATGGGATGGAAGATGCAGGGATTCTTTATCAAAGAATTTCGTATCGAGGAGGTTATAGCGTGAAACCATTGCCGAAGGTTGAAGTCAATAACCCTTGGCTCAAAGATTTGAGCGACCAGGGCAGGGAGCAGGTTGAGCATGAACTTGCACGGCAACAACGAGCACTTAAAAGCATGATTGAGGATAATATGCCACAACGCACAGCAAGGCGAATTATCCAGCGAAGCCAAAAGCGAGTGAATTATATCATTGCTGACGAGCTTGGAAAGCGCAGGGCATAGACTTATATAGGCAACACGTTACAGGTACGTTAGATGGGTAATGAGAACGAGCACAAAAGCGAATTAGGAGGTTATACAAAGTGAGTTTTGCAAGAAAGAGAGCGCGGTTTTCTCGTAAGGCCGAAGAAAAAGCAATGTTACGAGAACAGCAGTACAACAACGCAGTATATAACAATATCAATAGCGTGACTGAAATACTCAAGCGGTGTGAGCCGGAGTACAAAGCAGACATTACGGCGGTGCTTATCCGCCAAATGTTCGCGATGAGCTTCATGGCGTTACATGACGAGTTCGGCTTCGGGCGTGAGCGTATCATGCGGTGGTACAAGAAGATGTTAAGCTTACAACACGAATTGCAGTTGCATGGCGGGGATAAGCCGTTAGACACATTGCTGGTGGCACTCAAGGACGAATACAAGTTTGATTTAGATGCGGCGATGGTCGAAGCTAACAAACAGTTTGAAGAAGCAAAAGGCGCGTGATTCAGATGGCAGAAAATAAAATGGCAGAAGTTGCTAAGTTGTTCGGCAAGCGCATTGGTGAAGATTTCAAAATTAAGGGATTAAATCTATATTTCAGATTCATGAGCTGCGGGTTGATGGTTTGGGAAAAAGAGGCTAATTGTTGGCTACCAGCACCGCATGATGTGTTTATGGATTTAATTCAAGGTAAGCGAGTAATTGATTAAGGTCAAGAAAAGGGGCGTAAATTTTGGAGACTAAAGAACAGGCATTACAGGGCATTGACAAGATGATTAAGAACAGCGAGAAAAGCCTTGCAAGATATAACGAAGGGTACAGGGAAGGTTTTAGTGATGGCTACGATGTAGCACTTGAGAGAGCGCGAGAGGTTGCTGAAAAGTATAACCTGGGCGTTGAGCCAAAAGATAAAGAACTCCAACCGGCAGTTAAATTCATGGGCATATCACTCGCAGACCAGATTAATAAAATCCATTCGGAGCTGACCGAGGTTATAAGTGCGTATATGGATAACGAGGGTGAGGAACGTATTGCCGAGGAAATTGCAGATGTGCAGCAAGCGTGTGAAACGGCGTTGGCAATACTGGGGCTGACGGATGAGCAGAGGCATGAAATCCGGCGCAAGGTAATAATGAAAAACAAACTTCGTGGTTACTATCAAGGTGAATGATATGCAAGCTAAAGATTTGAGAGAGCGAGGGCGTAAATGCCCGTCAAAGGTCGGATATAGCAGATTGTGCAGGCTAGATGATATGTTGCAGAGAGACAGACAAAAAAGGCACGTAATGGGCAAGGCAGAGTTTAGACGAAAGCTGATGAGGGGGTTACATCATGTACGTTTGGACGAAGAAGGCAGAGATGGATTATCGAGCGAAATATCCGCACAGGAAAAATACGCGCAAGGCAGGGACTAAGGCGTTATGGTATGGCGAAGAATTGAGCAATTCTTTTGTCGAGGGTTATGCAGAGCGTGGGTGGATTGTTGAGATGGTGGCGAACAAGCCGAAGAAAATCAAGCTGAAAAAGAAATCCAAAGCGTCAATTGATGGGCATGGCATGACCAAGGAGCAGAAACGCAAACGCTGGGGACAGCTAATGTATTGGTTTAGTCAGCCGAACAAATACAGCATTGATGACATCGTGGAAAAGTTGGGGCTGCGTTCTCATGGTGCAGTAAATAGTTTCGTTCGCAAGTATGGCATAGAATTAGCGCAGAAATACGGTAAGTTGCCATATAAAGAGGGGCTGCGGATGCCGATTTGGGCAAAGGTTATGGAGGCGAAGGCATGACGGATTACTTTTGGGGGATTCTGGTCGGAGTGATGGCAGGTTATTGCTTGTCATTACTCACACTGGTAATGATGTGGGCATTGTGCGTGATTGCAAAAAATGAAGGAGAAAATAAAGTTGAGTAAGCGGCAAAGAATCGTAGAAAAGTTTGTAGTAAGTCTGGCAATAATTATTTCAATGATTGTGATTTCGATTATGATGTGGTTAGTGGTTACGGTGGAGTTTTTGATGTGACGGATGAAGAATTAGAAGCAATCCCATTACTAGATTGCCCTAGCTGCGATTCACATAACACAAGCGTGCGTAGGGCAAGCCAAGAGTGGTGGCTGGTAGGCTGTTTAGACTGCTGGAACAAGCGTCAATGCACACGAGAATATGTTGAGGAAGTGGCAAGAAAGTTTAATGACTATGCGAGAAGGTGTGGAAAATGATTGAGCATTGGCAAGCAGTATTGACAGGCTTTTTGTTCTGCCTGCCAGCGTGTGTGATTATTGCGGTGATGGCGTGGAGGTACAGGAAATGAGTAAAGGTAAATTGATTGTAGAAGTCGAAAAAGCCGATGGCGAAATCAGAACTGCGAATTTGAAAATAAAAGATATGACTATTGAAGAATTATCTCATGTAGTTGGAGCTGTGCTTAATGATGTAATTAACAAAGAGGCTAGGGATGAAGCAGAGAAAGTAATGTGGAAAGCCCATGCGTTACATGATATTTGCATACAAATTGGATTTAATTCTATAGCAGCTAGGCTCGAAGAATTATTTAATAAATTGGAGCATGAAAGCAATGACGATTGATGTGTTCTGGCAGCGGATTGAAAGCGCAATTATAGACTTCGGCGAGTGTGATGTGTGTCCAGTTAATGAGTATGCGAAAGAAACAAAAACAGTGCGTATGTGTGAGTGTGTTTGTGATTGCGCTGATGGGCTGATGATGTTGCATAAGAAGTTGCAGGAAGAAGAACTAGAGAGGATAAAGCGTGAAGAATCTAAATGCAAAAAATCCGTGTATAGGTTTTGGGTTTGTAAGCTTGCAAACCCAAAGCTGAATGAGTTTATTCCTGTGACTGACCCATTCTATACACTGAACGAAGCTAATGAATGGATGATTAAACATAGTTCTGGCACAGACGAAATTCTATACGCTATTCGAGCCGATAAGGATATGTGGGATGATGAAGATATTGAGCGATTGGAGCGTGAAGAATAATGGCAGAGAATAAAATGGAGCAAGTTGCTAGACTTTTGGGGCAAAAAATAAATAAAAGATTCACGGTTGAATATTATAATACGAAATTTGATTGCAAGTTTTTCAAACGCACGAATGGGAAATGTGATTTTACAGTATTAGATGAACCAGAATTTTCGTTTTGCTTTACTGAACAAATTTTATATGCGTTGATTACAGGAGGGGCGGTGGTTGTCGATGAATGAGAATAATCGTGGGCATAATGATAGTGATGAACGGATATACTTAGAAGGTTTAAGTTATATTTTTGAAACGTATTTAATATATCCAGCCTTAATCGGTTTTATTATTATCTTATTGTTGGCATTTGCTGGTTGTGTGTTAAGGGATATTAATGGGGTGTGATTAAATGCTGAAACGTTTAAGCTGGAGGATTCAGCCAGTCGAGCAGATACGCAAGCGTAAGCAGCGGCGTAGAGATATGTGGCAAAGGCACGAACAATTTGCTGAGTATGTTGAGCGTGTGAAGAAAAAGCGGAGGGCTGACAAATGACAGATAAACAAGCGATTGAATTATTATGCGAAATGGTAGAGAACTGTGAAAAGGAAATTCCGATTGGTGGATATTTTGACCCGTTAAGAAAAGATAAGGCAAGGGCGTTAGACATAGCGATAGAAGCAATTAAAGAAAAAATGGAGCGTGAAAAAATGAATGATGAAGTCAAGTTAAAAAATTGCCCGTTCTGTGGCGGAGAGGCTTTTGTTTGGCGCACGAATCACAGGGTTTTTATACAATGTTCTAACTACAATGCTAATAGCCATTTGGTACAGTTAAGAGGGAGGACGATGGAAGAAGCGACAGAAGCATGGAATAGAAGGTGTGACAATGACTAATGCAGAGAAATATGCAAGTAATGCGCATAATCATTATGTTTTTGAGCGTATATGTCCGCGATGCAAATGTTTTATCTGCGGTCGCGAACCGTCAGATTTTAGCGAGTGCCTAATTAAAGATGAGCGTGATTATCAGGAGTGGCTGAAACAGGAGGCTGACAATGACTAAAGATGAAGCACGAAAAGAACTGCTCGAAACGCTTGAAGAATATTGCCACGACAAAGGATATAATTTGCAGGTGTTTGCAGGAATGGCTGATTGGGTCTATACGTTATATCCGCTGCAAAAGACAATGACTAATGCAGATAAGATTCGGTCAATGACGGATGAGCAGTTAGCAGAGTGGCTAGACGAGCATGATGACCAGGAAGATTTCTGTAACAATAGATGCCCGTATTATGATGGTTTTGATTGTGAAATCCTAGAACCAAATTCATGCTTTGATGGGCGGTTAGAGTGGCTAAAGCAGGAGCATAAATCTAACTCGTTTAATTGAGTTAAAACGAGTTAAGTTAAAAAGTTAATTCGAGGTGTCGAGTTAAATGGAGGTGAGAGAATGAACAAAGATGAACGGACAGTTTATGTTTTTGCATTGCGATACGCTTTGCCACGACATACATACGCATTGTCTGTTGTGAGCCGGGAAATATTGTCTAGGCTGAATGACTTCGAGGATTGGGAACTTGACGGCATGATAAGAGATTGCTGGATATATTATCCATCTCTTGATTGCGGTGGCGACATAGACAGGAGGAATGCGGATGCGTTAAAGGATAAGCTGATGACAGAACTGGCAAAGCGTGGCAGGGACGATTTGTTGTCGCGAATAAAGGACGAAGCTGAAAGGAGAGGGCTATAAATGGCAAAGCGTAAGCAGCATATACCTTTCGTTGTCCTTGGCGCACACGATAAGCCGAACAAGGGCGTGATAGCGTACAAGGTAAAAGACGGTAACTCATGCTGGCTATCAATCGTTCAGCTAAAAAATGATGGCAAGTATGACTTCGGTGACACTTACGATAAAGACGATATTGAGGGCGTGTACCAGTCCATTCTATTCTGTGATGTGCGTAGCGTTGATGCAATGATTAAAGAGTTGCAGATGATTAAACAGTTGATGATTAAAGATAAGCTGCCGGAGCATGATAAAGAAGCAGTACAGGATTTGATAGCGTTCAAAGAGAGGTACAAGGATGGCAAATAAATACGGAGCAAAGAAAATCGAGATTGACGGTCATGTGTTCCCAAGCAAGCGCGAGTCGCAGTATTACCTGCTCTACAAAGATATGCTTGAGCGTGGCGAGATTGTCAATTTAGAGTTACAGCCTAGATTTACATTGATACCTGCATACACGAACAATGCAGGTAAAAAGGTCAGACCTTGCCACTATACCGCCGATTTTCTGCTGACTTATCCAGATGGACGGCAGAAAGTCGTAGAGGTCAAGGGATTCAGAACACGCGATTATATGTTACGGCGAAAGCTATTTGAATGGCAATACAGAGAATATGCGTTTGAGGAGGTCAGATAATGGACAGAATTTTGGAGCAGGGCAACAAAGAGCAGGGCTATTACGAAAAGTCGGCTATGCAACCCCTTGAAGTCATGCAATCAATTATGACTGAGGAACAATTCAAAGGCTTTCTTTTTGGAAACTGTATCAAATATTGTATGCGGAAAAATTACAAAGGACAGCATGATTCTGACGAATACAAGGCGCGTCAGTATGCGTATTGGCTAGAATTGGTCAACTTAGGGCAGACAATCAATCCGACAGAAGATAAGGTGCCGGACTCGTACAGATTCAAGGTGGTGTGACAAATGTTAGGCTATTTCGGCGATAACATCATGGCAGAAGTGGCAAAAGCGTTGCGCGTGGAGCTTGGCGAGCCGTTTGTTGTCGAGAACAGCACAGATAAATATATTGATTGGTTTCGGCTGACGATTGACGGGGCGCAGCACTTCTCGCCAGACCCGCGTGGCTTTGCAACACTTCAAGGGCATAAAGGCGATTGGTGTTCAGCAGATTACATATTGCCCGAACTGATAACAGGCAAGCGTGTGAGGATTCGGCGCAAGATTGAGCAGGGGGCGTTGTTTTGAACAGCACAGGAATAAGTAAAGATATAACAGAATTTATTAAGGCTATACAATCGTTCGCGGGCATAAACAGCTATGAAGTATTTTCCGATTTCGTGGAACTGGCAGCTTTGTCTACTATGCAAGCCTTTGAGTTAAACAGACAAAAGGAATTGACTGAACAAATCAATAGCATCCAAAAGAAATATAAGCCGAAAGAAATCGAACGGCTAGGGAATATGTTTGGGTTGCTGATTATGACTATGGAAAAATATCATAAGCAGGGTAGGTATGTTGATATTCTGGCAAGAGTGTTCATGGAATTGGAAATACATAGCAAACAGACGGGGCAGTTCTTTACGCCTGGAAGTGTAGCGGAACTTAGCGCGAAAATGGCATTTGACGAGGCGGAGACTAAGAAAATCATAGAACGCGACGGGCATATCACGCTAAATGAGCCTGCCGTGGGTGGTGGTGTTATGGTGTTGGGCTTTGCGGAAGCGATGCGGGAGGCAGGATTTGACCCGTCAAGGCAGTTGCTGATTCATGCTGGGGATATTGATAGACGATGTGCTTGCATGAGCTACCTACACTTTTCACTATATGGCCTTCCGGCGGTAGTAAAGCTGGGTGATGCTTTGGCAATGAAAGCATGGGAACAATGGTATACGCCGGTGTATGTACTGGATTTATGGTGTTTTAGGGATAGGAGGAATAACATTGCTGTCTGAGAAGGAGAGGTTGGTGGTCGATATCGTGAACGATATGCACGGGAAGCTGTCTGATGAGCAGATGGGGCTGTTAAAACAAGTATTGTATACCCGCGTCATGCCATTAGAAATAAAAATGGCAGAAGCCAATATCGTGCCGATTGAGCAGACGAACGTAAGCCTTATAAAAAATTTCATCGTAGCAAAAAGTGTCGAAGGGCTGGCGGTTAGGAGCCTGAAATTTTACAAATCGGTACTACTCCGCATGGACAAATTTATCAAAAAGCCAGTTACACAAATAACGACGGTTGATATTCAATGTTTTTTGGCTATGTTAATACAGACTTCAAGTAAAGGTAATGCTGATAATTGTCGCAGGGTATTGAGTAGCTTTTTTGGTTGGATGACGGATAACGAAATCATTATCAAAAATCCAACGAGACGATGCAAAAAAATAAAAAGCGATAAAAAGGTGAAATTGCCGTTCAGCACCGGAGAAATAGAGCAGTTACGATATAAAGCAACCGACATAAGAACAAGGGCAATGCTGGAGTTTTTATTGAGCACAGGTTGTCGGGTTACAGAAATGAGCCAATTGAACCGCAGTCAGATTGATTTTGACAAAGGTGAAGTTGTTGTATTTGGTAAAGGCAGCAAAGAAAGAGTTTGCTATCTTAATGAAGTTGCACGCTTGTATGTAAAAAAATATCTTGAAACCCGCGACGATGACAATCCTGCGTTGTTCGTGGATTCGCAAAAACCACATAATCGTTTGGGAATAAGTCGTATAGAGGTGAAAATCAGGGAGTTAGGTCGTGAAGCTGGTGTAATGAATGTCCATCCGCATAGGTTTAGGAGAACAACAGCATCATGGGCATCACGTAAAGGGATGAAGGTGGAGCTGATTCAAAAAATGCTAGGACATACAAGCATAAATACGACAATGATTTACACACAGGTTGCCCAAGAGGATGTAAAGGCTGCACATGAAAAGTATTGTGGGTGATATTCAATGTGGGTTAATAAGTTTGACCGTGAGGCATACGACAAGCGCAAGGAGCAAGGCTTATGCGTGCAATGTGGTGCAGTATCGGATGGTCATGCACGTTGTAAGCGTTGCCGGATGAAAGGCGCAGAGTCAGCGAGAAGAAGCTATATGCGAAAGGTGGCAAATGCAAATGGCAAAGTTTGAATTAGATGGCATCTATTCAAGGGTAATGCGGGACGGTAAAAGGCAGGATATTTGTTGGACTGATTTAGTCTGGGAAGAGCGCATAGCAGAAATGCGCAAACATGACGAACCATGGCTTATACGCATGATTGGTATTCTAAACAACGTGGCATCCGATATCAAGCGAGAATATCCACACGCACGATTGGAGCAGGTCAAATTCCCAGAGGGCAAGAAAGTCACTAAGCGATGGCTTAGAAATAGCTTGATTTTCTTGACAGCAGAATTGCGGTTAGTGTCTGATGAGATGGGCGTAAAAAAGGCGGTGTAAGCGTGCAGGACTATTCAGTTTTGGCAAACGATATGCAGGATGACCGCAAGATTGCGGAGCGTTTTATCCTTAACTTCGAGGCAGAACAAAAGAAGTATGACATGGCAAAGCGTGATTTTTTTGAAAGCCAGAAACGCAATGTCGAGTTGGTCGGCGGTAAAAGTAACATCCCCGGCAATCCGACACAGGCGGCGGCGATACGTTCAGCGCAGTATGACGAGGACAACCCTTCATACTTATGGCTCAAAGCCGTAGAAATCGCTCTGAGGACGTTTGGAGAGCGCAAGCGTATATTTATATCCGTTAGGCAGGAGGCGGCGCAGAGAGGCTGTTACAACGTGGGCAGACCTGGGCGCAGGGCGTGGGTTGTTTATGCACAGCGCAGATACAGCGAAGAAATTAGCAAGCGGTTTCTCAATGCACATGGATGGATGAGCGACAAGACAATTAGACTATGGTGGTCGCAAGTGTTGGATTGTATTGTCGAGATTCATTTGCGACTTAGCATAAAAAAATAAAAATTTATAAATAGGCTGCCTTTTTTACAGG
>Ga0326512_10004137_pt1 | contig 10555 bp, 11 predicted proteins | sample 1_2617_0518_D_FD_203652 | JGI IMG/M metagenome (GOLD analysis project Ga0326512, IMG submission 203652) | Bovine rumen microbial communities from UC Davis, California, United States - 1_2617_0518 | ecosystem: Host-associated > Mammals > Digestive system > Stomach > Rumen | place: USA...
ATCCACAGAAATCAGAGAATAGAGAACTAACTACAGAACAAAGACAGCCTGTACATGATGAGAATAGCCACTTTAGAACCTGTACAGAATACTTTTTTGATAACGAACCTCTTGTCAGTTGAGATGATTGAGGTATGGTAATCAATAATCGCCTTTATTCTTAACTTATATACAATGACCGATAAAAAAACCGACGCAAAACCAGAAAAGACTTTAGTTATAAAAATAGACTGAGGTCTTGGTAGAAACATTGCTATGGAGTGAGCTATCACTGAGGTCGCTAAAAAGAGACCAGTTCGTGTCATAGCGTCACGACCTCTAGCATTCTGGTGAAATCCCTACATCAAATCTATCCATTGACTAGATGATAGAGACCTCTTTAGACAAGTAATCAGATGAAACGATTACATTGAACTAGAACCTTATACAGACCCAGCATTCTTTAACGATGGTGAGAACTGGCTTAAGGTCGCAGCTAAACAACTTGGCTTAGAAAAACCAGCAGACCCTATTATGTTCTTAGCAGAGCATGAGAAGTTCAATTATCTAAATGGTGATAGACCTGTGTTATTCCAACCATTCTGAAGCACGATGTGATTGAACTGAGCAGATAAATCTTATAGAAGCTTTAAAGTAGATGATGCACAATACATAGCAGATAGGTTGGCAATGGCATGATATACTCTATATGAGGTTATTAAACAATGAGCACAACCAGTTCTTATGAATTGCCAAATGTGCGATACCCCAGACCTTAGGCTAGTTCTGAGCTTATGCGCCAGATATCCAGTAATCTGATGTGATAGTAGTTTGCATCATGCTGCTAAAGCATTCTGAAAACAAGCTGTAGTTATGTGGGCTGGTACAGATGCTGGTAGATTCTGATATGACTCTAATATAAATATATGGGAGAAAGGAATGAAAGAGTACACGCCAATGCGTTTACCTATGAACTCTTTTGACTTTGATATCTCTAACCAACACAGCAACGAATTCTCTAAACAGTGGCTAGATGATTTTGTAGCGATTTGCTTAAATTATCTTAATCAGCGATATAAGTAGAAGAAAAGTAAAAATCTCTTGATTTTTTTAAAAAACTATTTATATCACGAATATATTAAAACATTTTAAATTCATTTTCTAAGTATGAAAGACTTTGCTAGAAGTGATTATGAGAAAGTTAAGACGCAAGTGCTTAGGGAATTCTGAGCATCTGAAGCGGCAACTACTCAAAAAAGAAATCAGTTCAGAGAAAGGTCTTGGCTATATCAGACAGTAGCGGAAGATGAAAAGGTAAAAGTAAATCTCATTAGAAGTCTAACTAACTCTTTGTTAGCACTTTATTATCAAGACAAATTGCAAGTGAAATGGTCAAGTAGAGACTTGTACCATTTTATTGAAGCTAGAAATTTCCAGTCAGTATGCGAATACGATTACGATAACTTAGATATGGAGGTTGAAGATTACATCAACCAAAAGAATAAGTTCCTAAAGTGAGTATGAATTAGAGTGTTAACATGATGGGATGATGAGAAGAAGAATCCTAAATATCAAGTAGTAGACCCATTGTCTTGGTATCCAGACCCTAGAGGACATACACATGTAAAGAACTTTGATTACATGTGATTTGAAACTAAGATGCCAGTTGATGCTGTAAAGGCTATGCAGAAGCAAGGTATCTGGAGAAAGGTTGATATCCAACCATGATTAACTCCACAGCAGCAACAACAATTACAAGACAAATGAAATCCTAGATATATAAATGAGAAGACTGCAGTAGAAAAGGATACAACAATCTATACACATTATACTATGTATGAATGAAAACCTATACAAGTTATAATGTATAAGAGAGATGCCATCCTAGATATGAAATATGTAAAGCCAATTCTGAACTGAGATAAACTTATAGATTGTAATGTTAAGTTCCCTGTAGCATTAAACTACCGAGAGCCACATGATTGAGACCCTTGGGGAATTAACCTATACGATATCGTAGAGGATAAGCAGAAGCTACAGACATTGATGATGAACTTAATCAGAATCCAAGCTATTAAACAAGCTTTAGGATGAAGAGTATTCTTGGATAGGAACATCTATACTAAATCAAAGAAGATACTTAGCCAATGAGTTCTATGACCACAGTACATCCCAGTAGATTGAAATGGTCAGAACATAGGTAATATGTTATTCATTGAGCCTGAGAAATGATTAAGTCCAGATGTTTATAACTTCCAAACACAATTAAGCAACCAAGCTGAGAGTGATACATGAATATCTAAACTTACGCAGTGAGTTGGAGACCCTAACATGACTACAGCATCTGAAGCTACAATCGCACAGGATAATGCTAATATCAATAAGGTGTTAGGAAACAAGATAAATGCATGGTGAGAAAAGACATTCTGGCAACTATGGTATATGTTCTATAAACATTTCTTTAGTGTTAAGGATGAAAAATATGTAGAACTAACTAGAGGAATTAGTCCAGCATGAGATGTCTTCACTAGAAAGAATATCATCTGAGGTAATGACCCTAGAATCCAGATAGTTAATAAGTGAGATTTGGATAGCCAAAACAGAGCAGACTTAGATAAGTTTGTTCAGCTATATGCTATGATTATGGCAGACCAAACAGCAAGCCCAGCAGAGAAGAGGTTCATGAAGAGAAAGTATTGTGCTTTAATCTGAATGAGCCAAGCTGAGATTGAGCAGGCATGTGCTTATACACCAGCTGAGCTTGATGCTAAAGAGCAAGTAATCCTACTTAATAATAATATACCAGTTCAAATCTGAAGTATGGATGAAGACCATTATACATATCTAACTATATACCAATCTGCATTGAATACACCAGCTACTAGAGCTGCTATAGAGATGAGGAAGATGGCATATATACAGAGCTGACAGCAGGCTAGAGATATGGCTATAATGTGATGAATGCCATGACAGGCAGGTAATCAATGAATCATGAACTGAGTAACAAACAACATGATTCAAAAGGATAACCAGTTAAAAACACAGCCCTTTTAATCTTTAAATAGACCGATATGGAAAATGTTAATGAACTACTAAGCCAAGAGGCTTTAAAGGATTTACATCAGGCATACACCAAGAACTATGTAGCCCACAACATTATTAAGAAATCACATGAGCTACTAATCCAGAAAACAAAGGAATGGTTTAAGGAGAATGGATACGAAGACCCTGATGTTAAGCTAGCAACGAATGAAGACTTTCTTAAGAGAGCAGACAATGATGAGAAAGCTGCAGAAATGATTAAGACTCAGTACACAACTAGATGGGCTGAGATTAACGAACTCAAATGAGCCTTGATGAAATCAGATGTAGAGATTGAGTCAAGCATTGAGTGAATGAAGTTTGTTTTAAACCTTATTAAATAATAACCATGGCTAAAAAGAAAATAGTTCCTGAAGAAATGGAACAAGAGGTAGAGATGGTAGAGGAGAAAAAAGTAGAGGCAAAAAAGGAGGAGAAATCCCAGGTTGTTTTGTCTAAAGAAAAAATCTGTGAGTTCTATGGAATCAGAGATGAAGAATTACTCAGTCCTGAAAGAGACCTTTCAAAATACAATCTCAAAGGAAAAGAAGAAGAGGTATTACTTGAATGGATTAATAAGAACAGAGTAATATCTGCAGACATGATTAAGTTTGATATGTATCACTGCGAACCAGAAGTTAAAGCAATTATAGAAAAGTATGGACTTACTCCTAAGCATGTAGCAGAAAACAACATGCCAGAGCTAAGCGAAAAAGAGAAAGACATTATGGTTGAATACTACAATTCACTTGTAGAAAAGCTTTAATTGTTTATTAGACCGACATGGATTGAATACAATCAACAGACGCTACAAAAGCAATCGTTGCTGAAAACGATATGAGGAACAGGATAAGACAATCTTGTCTCCAATGGTGAATCAAACCTACGGATATCACGCCAGAACTATTAAGAGAAAAGTGAGTGCTTGATACCCAAAAGGTGATGAATGTGGTGGTAAAGCTAATCTGCGAATTCTATGGTCTAGGTTTGTGGGAGTTATCGGGGAACAGTAGAGAATTCTTAATGAAGAAATACTGAATCCCAGAAGATAAGTTAAACATATTGTATAACCATGGTAATGTAGCATTAGCGTATAGTGAGTTTGCTAGGCTTAATTACTGAGACTGAAAGCAGCCAGAAGATGTACAGCTAGACCCACTACCAACTACTACAACTGTTGTTGATTTGCCAGAAGAAAAAGTTAAACAAGAAGAGGATAGGATGCTAAGAGTTGGAGTTGATAATCTAAAACAGATGCTTGCAGTAGAAACCGACCCTGAGAAGAAAGAGCTGTATGAAGCACAATTAAAGGTTTTAGAACTTAAACTAAAAAATGCAAACGCTTGATAAACAACTATACGAACTTACAACTAGTAAGTATTGGAAAGTCTTAGAGGAATATCTGAAAGCAAATAAAGCCATCGTTGAGGAACATCTGTTTAATTCAAAGAGCTGATACATAGAGAAGCCTACGAACTGAGCAGTTGTCCTCATAAAGATGAGGGAAGTTTACCAGAAGATGTTAGACCTCCCAGAGACATTAAAGTGATTAGCAGAAGATGAGACTGCATGAGATAAATTGTATGAGACCGTTAAAGATATCATTGATGGTATGAGTTAGCTTATATACAGATGGGGCGGTGGTCGGTCTCCACCCCATCTCTATAGAGGTTAGCGACGGCTAATCCGCGTGGATTGCAACTCCACATAATAAAATTGCACGTCAGAGATGACACATTTATCTATCTATACAATTCAAAATGACCGAACAGACCGATTTCAACTCAATGCCTTTAGATGAGTTAGAGAAGATGGTGGCTGGCATACCTACAAGCCAGATGGACACAGAAAACCCACAACCTGAAGAGCCTAAAGAAGAGCCTAAAGAGGAAACCCCAGAGGCACAACATGAGTCACCAAAGGAAGAGGGGGAACAGAAACCAGAAGAGGAGAAAGGTGAGCCAGAACAAAAAAAGACACCAGAATCTATCAAAAAACTTTTACATCAAAGGAGTGAGCTTAGACAAGAGAACGACAGGCTTAAGACTGAGTTAGAAGAGTCTAAAGAATTGGTTAGAAAACTTCGTTCATGAGAGTTGGATTCTGAGTTCAAGAACTCAGATGGTGAGGTGGATGTAGAGAAAAAGGAAGAAGCTATCCAAGACGCTTCATTCAATAGCAAGATTATTGAAAGAGAACTAAACAACTCTAACAAAAATCTTGATAGCAATAGAGAATCTGAGATGGCTAAATTCTTGCTTGATAATCCAGACCTTGCAGATGTCAAAGACGAACTAATCTCTTATGCAAATGCACATAAGGACTTAGATGTTGAGGACATTAAATATCTTGTATTAAGCAAGATAGACCCAACAAGGCTACTAGATGAACAAACTAAAAACAAACTCAGTGGTAACTATTCAATCCCTTGAAAGTCTTATGACTGAAAAGAGGAACAAAAGAATGATGACCCAAAGAAGATGCCTTTAGATAAGTTACAAAAGAAAGTAGAGGAGTTGGGACTGATTTAATTCTTTAACCAACTTTTATAAAATGGCTATTTGGAGTAACAATTTACAAACTACTACTAACGATACTACAACTGCTTCAGTTAACGCTAGTGGACAGTTATTACAAACATGGTTAGACAGAACTGTGTTAGAAAACTTTGAACCTAACTTAAGGTTCTACGACATGTGAGAAAAACCAGCACGACCTGCAGGTTACAACACATTGGCTTGGACTAGATGTAACAAATTAACTGTTACACCTGCTAACGCTTCATTGACTGAATGAGTAACACCAGACGATACTGCTATTACTTTCACGACTATCTCTTTGAATGCAAACCAATATGGTATGTATGCAATCATCTCAGATATTCTTGAAGATGTATCACCAGTTCCTATGGTATCTAATGCTCTTAAAGTTATTGGAGAAAACATGGCACGTATTATAGATGAAGTTATCCAAGGAGTACTTGCTGCTGGAACTAACGTTATCTATGCAGGTGCTGCTACAACAAGAGCATCTATCGCTGCTACAGATTTATTGACTGCAACTGACTTGGCTAAAGCTAACGCTTTCTTGTCAACAAAAGCTGCACCAGTATTCTGAGACGGATACATTGCTGTTGCACATCCTAATGTAATCTTTGACCTACAAACAGGAACTGCTGCTGGAGGATTCATGGATTTGTCTAAATATACTGAAGCTGGAAGAGCTCAATTAGTTAAAGGTGAAATTGGAAAGATTTTCAACGTTAGAGTTGTATCTTCTTCTTTCATCCAAACATTTGCTTCTACAGTTACTGTATATCCTACATACGTAATGTGAAAAGGTGCATATGGAGTTGCTGATTTACAAGGACTAAGAAGCTACATGGTAGGTGATGGTGCTTCTAAATCTGACCCATTAGCACAAAGAAGATATGTTTGAGCTAAAGTTGCATTCAACGCAATCATCTTACAACAAGATGCTCTTGTTAGAATTGAATCTGCTTCAAGCTTAAGCTACTCTTGGTAGTATAAGAGGGGTACTAGTTAGTACCCCCTTTTAAGATATGTCTGTTGCGATAGATGTATCTTAAAAGAAGTATTTACTTTTCAAACATCAAACAATGGCAAAAGCAATATGAAGTTATATATCAGACTGGATGAACGACAATGCTAGGAATGCAACAGACCTAGATGCAAACGTAGCATTGGTATGGTTCAACAGACGTTATCATGAGATAGAATGAAAGATAGCCACTTTCATTATGGATAACTATTTTGATGAGTATATGGATATGGACTTGGTGGCTGGTCAAGCAACTTATGATTTGCCTACATGAAGTAGTCAATGAAGTACGCTACCAGATTATCCTGAACTTAGAAAACTCTTAGAGTTATCTATAGACTATAATGGTAATGGTAAATTTGCTAAGGCTGATGAGTTCCCAGATGGAGATGTAGAACTTCCATTAGAGTTTTACTCTACACATAATTCTACATGGAGACCTCGCTTTAAGTTTGAATGAAAGAGCAGAATAACATTATATCCTACACCTAAAGAAGATGTAGAATGATGACTACGCATTAGATACGCTACCAATACACCAGATGTATCAGCAACAGATACAGAGGATGACTTAACAATCCCACGGCAGTATATACATGTTATCTTAATGTGAATGAGCTGGGATAATGCAAAGGCAGTTAATGATGTGAAGAATGTTTTGATGTATAAACAAGATTATTATCAGGCAATGAATGATATGTTGGCAGAGCTTTCAGATAGATATATCCAGCCAACAAGATATCACACACCTAATTTAAGATGATTAATGAACTAATCCATGGCAACACTAAAACAATATTTAGAGAACAGTTGGTATAGATGAGCATCACAAGATAGGCAAACCTGATATGCTTCTCAGTATCAGTATTGATATTGAGTAAACACAAGGAACATGAAGAACTGAGTTTGTTTAGCTTGATGACAAACAAATGTCTCTACAAAGACATCTCCTTTTACTTACTTCACATGTTGAGAAAAACTTTATTATGTAGATTCTGCTGGTAAGATATATGATGATGAATGAACGCAGAAATGTGATACATGAGTACAGCAATATACAGCACCTAGTTGAATAGAGTTCTGAAACAATATCTATATCATTTGACAATGATGAGTTGTTAAAGTAAATCCAACAACATGGTCATATACTAACCTTACAAGCGATTTCCCTACATATTATAATGCATGATATAGACTTGCATCAACGCATGTAGTGTTAAATTATGCCAACACTTTTCTATTAATCTGAAACGGTAATGTGCTATGGAGAATAAGTACTGAGACATGAACAGAAGTAATCAAGGGTATTAGATTCTTTGATTTATCTTATACAATTTTCTGACTCACACAGGAGTGAAACTATCTTAAGATATATGTATCTAACTGAATTAACTCTAAAATACACTATGCCAAAGGTACATTTGATGTTGAGTATACATGATTGGTACAGACTGTTTCATTAAAATGATTAGCCCTAAATAACTGACAAGTTGCTTCAGACCAGTGATATGATTATGCAATCTTTACGGTGCAAGAATGAGAATACAAGCTTACTAAGATACAATGATATAGCAAGGTTGATATCAGATGGACTGAAACGCGGTGAGGTGAGAAAATATTTACAGCCTCTAGTCCAAACATTAAATCAGCAGACTGAGTGTTGTTCGCGGCTATGCAAGACTGAATATGGACATTCACTGAATACAACGGATGGTTGTGGTGATGATGTTGTGAATTCCCACTAGCAAGCAACGAGAGAGTTACAAACATGTTTAAGTTCTGAGAATATCTTTATGCATGTGTATATAACTCTTCTACTAACAGATACACGGAGAGATACTATGATATGAGCTTCCATCCTGCGAAGTACCAACCTAGCTGATATATAATTGGTAGAGTGTTTGATGGTTGATGTGCTGGGCTTTTCAAAAAGAATGACCAAGCCACAATTACATACAACATGCCAATAGGTACAAGTATGGAACTAAGCTATAGATATGACAGAGATACTTTTACATACGATAAAGATAACTTCTATCTAATAAAAAAGCTAACAGATACTACTAATTGTTATGATATTGTAGTGCCAACAACTCCATCTAAAACAGATGTTAATCTTCTAGCAAAAGAAAGTTCAATCAATGATTTAATCCTATTAGAGAATGGTAACGGAATACAGCTAGAAGATATGTTAGTAATACCATTCAATAAGACATGGAATTTACTTGAATATAGATTTGATTTATCCACAAATAATAATACAAAAACACCTATTTTATTTGAGCATAGCCTAACTTATTATGACTACATGAGAAAGTATAGATAATGTAGAAAGGACAGATAATCTAATAGTCACAAGCGATGCTGCTTTTGAAAGAGTTTCTAGTAATGAACATTTTGAGGATGAAAGAGGTGAGTGATTTCTCAAACAGAATACATCATGACTTGTTCAAGAAGTCCCAAACATCTCATTCCTAGACATAGCAGATACGTTTTTGGAGACAAAGAAAACATTGTCAGATAAGGCTGGTTATGTATTGGTGGTATGAGAAAACGGTAAGAGTATAGAGGCAGTACCATATTCAGAACTAGCAAATCTTTAATTTATAAATTAATAACTAAATGGCAGCAACAGAACAACAATTTATAGATGCTTATAAGGGGCTCACGCCAGAGCAACAGACTAAAGTGTATGAAAAAGTTAACCAACAGGGGAAGACTTGGATAGACAATTATAATGCATCTCTAAACCAATGAAGCAACCAAAACCAAGGTACAAACTTGGGTAATTGGAAATACTGAGATACAAGTGCTGATAGGCAAGAGCAGATAGTAAACAATCTAAACCAAGCTTATCAACAAGACCCTAGCAGATTCCAAGACTGGAATACTTTTGCGCAGAACTTCAACTATAATTATTCTTGAAGAAGCGATACAGAAAGAGAGACTATGAAGAATTGGTATGATTATACTATGAATCAAAGTCAAGGAAAGGACTACAACGATGTAAATAATACTGACTATTTCCTTTCTCAGCTTATTAACTGACAAACGCTAGGAGGTACATGAGCAGCAGCTACTGCAGCTTATAATAGATACAAGGATTATCAATCTCTATCTGGGATGACACCAGAACAGATTGCAAGTGCCGTATCAAACAATAGCATAAACCCAGTAGGGCAAAGCATGATAGACCTTAAAAACTATTCACCTGCTTTATATGCACAAGTACAAGGTATCCTAGATAATCAAACAGCCGTAGATGATATCAACTCAGTTTGAAGCTGAATCTATAATGGATTAACTAAATCAGAGACAAATAGCAACTACACTAAATATAATTTCACAGATGAGTATGCAAAGAATGCCAGTGTTATTAAACAATACAATGAAAGCCTATACAAAAAGATAGAGGGACTATGATGAGATACTGCTGCCTATGTATCTATAGTTGCTTCTATGCTTCAAAACCCATTAATCCAAGCCAATAAAGATGAAATAGAAAACATAGAATGAGAAATAAATAAGATACAGAATAGCATATGGACTATATCAGATACTGCTAGAGCTAGATTATGAAGTGAAGCACCAGAAGATTTGGTTAGTGCTTATATATCTCAGCAATCTAAAGAGCTACAAAATCAGTTGAGAACTGCACAGAACAGCTTATTAGTTGCTCAGTGAAAACTAGATAACCAACTCACAGAAGTAGATGCTCTTATAGATGCTATCAATCAGTGATTAAAAACGTACTGAGAAGATAAATCAAAGTCTCCATCTTATCAATATGTAAGTGGAAGCAAATACCAAGATGCATGATACTTTGATAAGAGTACAGGTCAATTCTATAAACTAGGTGAATTGCCAGACGCTCATGATTACACATCATCAGACCCTACAAGACTACAAGAGATAGCGGATAACCTAGAAGATA
>Ga0326512_10004140_pt1 | contig 10550 bp, 15 predicted proteins | sample 1_2617_0518_D_FD_203652 | JGI IMG/M metagenome (GOLD analysis project Ga0326512, IMG submission 203652) | Bovine rumen microbial communities from UC Davis, California, United States - 1_2617_0518 | ecosystem: Host-associated > Mammals > Digestive system > Stomach > Rumen | place: USA...
ATCATCATTGTGATGCCGACTGTCGCGATCACCATAGGAACCGCAGCCGAACCACCTGCAAACGCCCCCGACAGAAGGAGCAGCATCATACCTAATCCATAAAGCATAGTTTCACGTCTCCTTCCTTGATCAGCTGATAGAGTTTGTCGCAAGCCGGTGACGCTTTGAGCGTCCTTCCGAGTTCTGTGTGTTCACAGTCTCCAAACTTGCAACGCCTGTCAGGTGTTCCGTCATCCTTCGTCGGTGCCTTGAAGTAAGGGCATTGAGCGCACACAAAGCGAACACCCTCCACAGCGGACGCTTCCGCTACGGTTTCAGGTGCTGCTTCATCGACTATGTATTTAATCTGCGCGTAAAATGGGATTGACTCGGAGAAGTGAACAACAGGACTGTTGTCTTTGAGTCTGCGAATCTCTTCGTTCAGCTGCTGATTGAATAACGAGGCCGAGTCTGCGTGGACGATGGCGAATTGTTCATAGCACGAACGTTTCATTAAAAAAGTCACCTCCTACTGTACCCCGAGGTGACTGTATCATTTTAGATGGTACTTAATTTGGACTGTAATTCGGTTAATTATAACTAATTCCGACAAAAACGTTGAAAAATGCACGTTTTAGAATAAAATCCTTTTCATTATGATTTTAGGAATAGTTGTGTCGATTTTTTTAAGGGCTTGTCTGCCCTTAGTCACCTCGTCACCATATTACACCACCCCGCTGGAGCTGTCAATTTGTTTCCTGAATCTTAACGATTGTTATATAATGATTGCGGAGGTGACTACTATGACTTTTAAAATGGCTAATTATGGACAAGAGCGAGATCTTAACTGCACCGACGAAGAACGTGAGGCGTTCGGCTTCGTTGTGCAGATCCTCGAGGAAGCTGGCCTCGACACTTCAATGGTGAGATTAATGCGGAAGTCAGACGATTACGTTTCCGCCGTGATGACATCATCCTCTGACTATGGAGACATGGACATCGCTCGGATAAAATTCACACCGAGAGCAAAATGGATCAAGACTGGCCCCGGCTTCGAAAAGACGAAACTCGCCCACCCTTCCGATGTTCAAAACTTGTCCGAGAAAATACTGACTACCTACCACTTCAACGAGCCGTATCTTTAGGCATAATCCCTCGAAAAGTTCGGAATCTACCCACGCAAAAAGACCCGAGGTTTTATCCCCGGGCCTTCTGCGTGTTTATAGTATAGGAGGTGAAAGTATCTGTCGCCTTCCCAGAGCAACCTTATTCCGAAAAGTCGAACCATTCCGGCCGGAGGTCTCTCGTTTTACACCACTTCGAAAACATTGACGTCATGTACCAGTTGCCCTTTAGTTTCACGAAATAGTGCTGAGCAATCTTGAGGATCTCCGTCTCCTCGTCCGGCTGTAACAGGAGCAACAAGAGGAGCTGTGTCCGAAGTCCGTCCTTCTCGAGTTTCTTCAGAGTGCCCTTGATGTCGTCGTCCTGTTTTTCCTCAGCTCGCTGTTCTTTGTCATCTTTGCGCTTGATCAGGAATTGAATGAAGCCGAGCACTCCCCCGGATGTCATAGCAGATATGACAGCGATCAGAATTGTCTCTTTCATTGTGCTCACCTCACTTCGCCCGGAATAGCCAGTTTTTCGTCCCTTTTGAGGTTTTGGCTATATGCGGATAGTATTTCTTTTTCGAGTTCGCTTCGGCCTTCTTGCCATCGCCTAACTCAGCAAAAATGTGATAGGCCCCTTTCGAGTTCTGTGTGACGTGAATGTCACCCTCTTCTGGTGAGCCCTTGACCTCTTTGAAATATTTCCTCAAATACGCAAAGATCTTTTCCCACGCCTCCGAAGTTTTGCCGGAATAGTCCATTTTCGGATAGCCGCATTTCGCGAGGATTACCCCGATGAAGCGGTGACAATATGTGTCATTTCCCGCCCCATAGACCTCTTTGGCTGCCTTCTTGTATGCTGCCGTCTCTTTTGTCTTTTCCCCGCAGTAAGACCTCGCCTTTGCTGCTATCTTTTCGCCCATCGGAGTGAGGATCTCGTTGACCTTCTTTTGAACGGCGTCAGGATCATATCCGGCAGCCTTCAGTCGCTCGACTCGTTCTTCGCCGTTCCCCCACTTTCCGTCGATTACTTCCTGAGCGATCTCGCTGGCAGATTTCTTCGGCTCTTCCTTCGGCAGCTTACCCGACCAGACGCGGAGGACGTCATTTCTCATATTCTCCTCATAGCTGATCCATCCGTTACGGAGCGAGCTGTTCGAGTATGAGTCTTTGACATAGACGTAATGTTTGCCATTCTTGACCTTATATCCGACAGAACAGACGAAGTGTCCCCCGCTCGTCCAATGGACCTTTTTAGATCCGCCCGGACGAGAGCCCATGAGATAGATCGCCACCCTGTCGCCCTTCTCCAGTTCCTTCCAGAGCTGAGCCATTGTGTCGTGTTCTTTGACCTCTGTGAGTCCGTAGTGCTTCATCATTTTCGGGATTCCTGAGAAGTAAGTCCCGTCACCGTTCGGAGCGGCGAATTGTTTGCAATATGGCTGGATCGTGGCCGGTGTGTATTTTTTATATTTTGCGATCTCGATGATGATGTTCGCGATCGCTACCTCGCCACATCCGCAGTTCCGTATATACCACGGCTTCTTTGGATAGCCGAGACCGCCCCAGCGCGAGTCGGTCTGCAAGAATTTCGTCTTATTCATCGGCCTCACCGTCCTCGATGTACTCCATGCCCTCGATGTCTATCGGCACGATCTTATTCTTTATGAACTGATAAAACACCTGATGCAGTCCGACCGAAGCGAGGCCGCTCAGCATACCTTTGACGATGCCCTCATAGTCAAAGCCGAATAAAATGAGCCCCGAAAGGGCTCCGAGTATCAACAGGACTGTCGGGATCCACTTGTCGTCAGTCGGCAGCCATTTCTTCATGACGAAACCGACGCAGAGGCAGCCGATCATGATCACCGGGATCAAATAGTTTTCAAAGTCTATAGTCATTTGTGTCCTCCTCTTAAAATAAAAAGCCCGCCGAATTGACGGGCTGTCTGCGTGTCCACATTCAAGGAAGTATGCGTTTTATGAGATAAACTCCGATGTTGATGCTATCCCTCCATTATTTTCATAATATCGAGATTGAGCCATACAGTTTTGCCAGTATGGATTTGGTTGCTCATTAGTATAAATTCAACTGTTGTATCAACCTTTAAATCAACAACTCTGAAAAAATTGATACCATAAGGCAAGTTATTATTTGCCTGTACTGTTGTATGTATGGTACTGCTCCCCGTTTTTAGCGTGCCTCTAAAATACTGTGCATCTGATACATACGCGATATTACTAGTATAAGCATTGATAAGATATTTTCCACTTCGCAAATTTGCAGTAATTTTAAAATTTTCTGACCACGCTGTGTCAATGGATACTTGCTTTTCGTAATGGTCAAAAGGGAACAAATGCTCTGCTTGAGTATTGAAAAATAGTTTCCTTACTTCGAGAACATTAGCGTTATAAGAAAAGATGTATGCAAAGCCATCAAATACGCATATACCCTCAGGCTCGTTGTCTATACTATGTTCATAATCGTATTTATAGACACATTCCTGAGAATTAGGGTCAAACACCCCTACTCTCGTTATTCCTGAGTCGCTAGTTCTCCAAAACCAAGCAACTGACATAATCAGCTGATTGTATGTATCAACTGCTTGAATATCAAATCTATGAACATTCGGATAAGTCGGCAATGTGAAACTGTCATCAGCCTGATCAGCCACAAGCATTATAACCGCAAGCTCACTATTCAGCTTATATGTTTTTTTGTTTCCAGTTGTTACAAAGTAACAATCTTCTGATTCATCATAAGCAATCTGAACAATGTTGTTGCCGCTAGTCTCTGTTATCCCATTGATATATATTGACCTAATGCTGGTGAAATCACTATCCATCTCAATTATTTCAGCATCAGCGTGTGATGGAGCAACATAGTATTTATTAGCAACTGCATTGAATGTTATATCATTTGCGTGCCACAGCTGAGCATTATGTTCAGAAGCCTTGTTGAAATTACTGTCCGTAACAATAATAAGCGAGTCATTTTCCCAATTAGAGTTATCTGAAAAAAGAAAAATAAACTGGTCAGTTTCCTTATTATAGCAAACCCCTTGCATTGCATAGTTCCCAATAATTTCAGAACTAAATACGGATAAGCTAAACTCCTTGAACAGTTGTACGTCAAACGATTTTAATTGTATTAAATCAGACAATCCTTCGGCTATCTTTGATTCTGTGATAGCACCTTCGGCTATCTTTGATTCTGTGACGCTTCCATCCTTATATTTTGCTGTAGTTAAGCTATTATCCGGGACTGTTGTTGTTGCTTCGGGATGTTCATCGAGCCAATTCTGAACTGATTCGTCAACATCCCCGGTGAATATATCTTCATACTCTGCCAGCTCCTGATGTGCATCATAAATGCCCTGATCCATGTGGTTGAGATTATTCTGATTAATTGCCGGTGTTCGGTCATTGACCCATCCGATTTTTGTGTAAGCCATTTCAAACTTCTCCTTGTCTTGCGATAATATGCGACTTCAGCCCTCCACCGTCGACCGATTCAAGTGTCACAGAATCGATAGTCATGCGGACAGTCTGGAATACAAGTTTTCGTTCAGTTGTTCCGTCAGTCGGCACAAGTTCATCGCTCGGATATAAATCATTCGCGGGATACAATGCTCCCGTTGTTACATCTTGCCAAAAGCCAACCTCGACGTCAGCGAAGTCTCTCGGCTGAATCTGCGGATTGCCTCGATAGTCAAACTCATATGTTATCGGTGAACGATTAAGCAGCGCATTGATACCTATCTTTGTTGCTGAGTATGTTGTTCCGTTTGCTACATACTCATAAGAATACTTCTCGTCCAGATCTATGTCCTGGCCGGTAGCTTCTCCTGAGGATGCCGTGTAAGGATTAGCATCCGTTCCGTAAGACTTCACTAAATCTTCCCCTGTAACAACAAGAGTTCCTGACGTATTTGTTGACACCGTTATCTTGTGTAAGCCTCCATACCAGCCAACACTCCCGGGGCCGGTCACACTCCATTCCCAAATAGCCGAATCGCTCTCTACATCATACGTCCGATTAGCCTCGGCTGCAAAGCGTGTGATCTCTTTTGCTTCTGCTCCGCTTGCATTATATACGTCAGCAGAAACCGACTTGATTGGTGGATCAACGTGTCTTTTAAGGCCCGATATCTGGTCTTTAGTGATAGACCATACGCTGGTGAATTTATCACTCGTAAGTATAGGAATCCCCGCATCGCGATAGTTTACATAGAAACCATTCTGCCGATATAAATTAACTGCATTTGCAATCAGTTCTCTCAGGTTTCCCGGATACAGTACAGAAATCGTTGTGCCCGTTGTGCCGTTTGCATTGTCGTTAGCATCCAAAGGAACATAGAACCCCTCGTCGGACATTATGCTTTGAAGCTGCACCAAGAAGTAATATCTCGTTGCCCCGCTGTCTGTATCCCATTGGCTCAGCGTGACCTCTTCGCTCGGCATAAAGTAAGTGAGGTCAGCACATTTGAGCGTGATCACTCCGTTGTCCGCCTCGATTGGTTCAGCGAGATAAAATTTGCGCGAGATCACTTCCCCCGAGTAGCCAATGTCTAAATATACTATGGTATCAGTTCCTATCTCATTTGCGATGTCCGATAAGTCCTCGTCGGTAAATATCTCAGCTTCAAACTCTGACGCTTCAAGTGTCGGGTTGAAGTCAGTCCCAACAGACCTTAGTGTCGCGTTCCAGCTTAAAATATCATCATTGTCCCACATTAGCACTCTATTGGCTCCAACAATGAATATCTGCACCGGGATTGCTTCGCGGAGTGTCTTTAAGTTTTCTTGTGCGATTGTTGGCATTATTAACCTCCGATGCTGTGATAGCAGTCAGGGAACGATAAAGTCACTTCGACATCCTTCCAGACCGTTGCCCCATTGTGAAACATCGGCGTTTTTACATTTGTACGATTTTTCAAAATCGCCTCGACCGTCCTTGTTCCGGAGATATCTGTGAATGTCACATAGAACTGGAACACACTTATTGCGGACAGAAGTCTTTGCAGATCCTGATCGAGCAACGTGTCCCACTTGAGCGTGGTATCGTCGTATTTCCATCCGTTTACATCAGCGATGGTTTTGCCCGAAAGCGTGACCATTTCATTGACAATGTTCGGAACCTTCTTCATTTGAAAGTCGTTAGGATATGGAAGGACTTCGTCGTTTATTGTAATTGTTTGAAATACTGCCATACTTTACCCCTCCAGTATTATCTGTCCTTCTCTGGACAGTCTGAAAATCTGCTCAGCGACTCTTGTTCCGCCCAGCTCGACATTGAACTGATACGTTCCGCCTCCGCCTGAGTACATCGCGGACATCGCCGTAATGATTGCCGCAGCCATCTGCGAAGTAGACTGATCAATCATCGTCTGGAGTTTTTCAATCGGGAGCACCGCCTCAGGTCCGGCTTCACCTACACCGATGATGCTCGGATTATCAAAAATACCGCCCTGTTTATACCACGATACCGATAGATGTGGGACGCTCGGCGGATTCAGACTTAGTTTGCCGCTTAACTTGAAATGAGGCAGCTTTATCTTAGGCAGACTCAGCTTCGCGCCGTTTATAATGTTCTTTATTTTGCTGATAGCAGACTTAACAATATTGACCGCTGCGTTTATTGGTGTCGTTATTGCTGTTTTGATAGCGTTCCACGTCGCCGCAACACTCGCTTTAATTGAATTGAATGTCGAAATGATGCTGGCCTTTAATGCCAAAGCCTTCGCTTTGACGAGGTCCCAGTTCTTATAGAGCGCGATACCGGCAGCAACGACTCCCGCGATAACTAACGCGATCGGTCCGACCGCAGCGATGACTCCACCGATCGCCGGTCCTATTGTAGCCATGAGTGACATTATCGAGCTGATCGCGAACGATATTTTTCCGAGCCCGATCAGAAGCGGAGCGAGCACAGCAACGATTCCCGCCACTCCCGCAATTAGTGCTTGAGTCTCTGGCGACAAGTTTCCGAACCATCCGGCTATTTGCCCGACGAGATCCACGACCTTCTCCATAGCCGGCGCGAGATATGCCGCGAGCTGTGTTCCCAGCTGCTGAAACGCGACCATTCCGACAGCCTTAATCGTGTCGAGCGAGTCATTAAACGCGTTCGCCTGATCGAGCGTTTCCTGATCAATGTAGTCGAGATCGTACTTCGCCAGCGTTTCAGCGAGGTTTTTGTAAGTTTCGCCTCCGTCCTCAATCAGCGGATTGAGTTCCTGAGCCGACTTGCCCATCAATTGCATCGCAATCGCGTCTCGTTCGGTCTCGTTTGATACCTGACCCAATGCGGCAATTGTCTCTTGCCATACTGTGTCCGCATCACGAAGCGACCCGTCCGCGTTTGTTACATCGACACCCAGCTTTTCAAATGCCTCGGCACTCGCCCCGGTTCCGTCTGCTGCGCTGTTCATTTGCTTCGTGAGCTTTGAATGAGACTTCGCAATCGTCTCGACAGATACATCCACAAGATCAGCCGCGAGGCTATACTTCTGAAGTTCCTGTGTGCCTATGCCGTAGACCTTCGACATCGTGTTGATGTCGTCCGCCCACGCTGCCGACTTTACTGTTGCCGCTCCAATCGAAGCAACGACCGCAGCCGCAGCCATCGAGAGCCCTTGCATCGCTTGTCCCGCCGAAGTGAGGCTGTTCCCCATTTCCTTGAACTGTTCCGATGTCGCCCGGAGATTTACGTTTCCGACCTTTCTCAGCTGTCCCTCGAAAGTCTTGACTTGATTCTCAGTCACGATGATCTCTCTCTGGAGGCGTCTATACTCTTCCGAGTTTTTATCGACCCCGGCCGCGTCCATTTGTGCCTGAGCCTGTTTTAGAGTGTCGAGTTTGGCTTTTGTCTCCTCTACCTTCTGAGTGAGAAGCTGTTGTTTCTGCCTCCAAAGTTCGACCGATGTCGGATTGAACTTCAGAGCCTTGTCGACTTGTTTCAGCTCTTTGTCGAGGTTCCTCGTCTCGTTATTGATTTGTCTGAGAGCCTTATCGAGCTTCGTGGTGTCGCCCCGGAATTCGATCGTTATGCCCTTGATGTTTCCAGCCATTTATTTGCCCTCTAACCAAAGAACGCATTGATGTCGTTCTGTGATGCCTTGCGCTTATTTCCTTGCTTCTCGGCTCGTTTCTGAGCCTTTTCCGTCCTATTCTGCCGCTCGTTGTAGCTGATGCAGAAGTCGACCACTTGACCGAGCTGCATCCGGCGGATGTCTGTCATTGTTAGTCCTCGCTCGAGTCCGGCGAGGATGATGTCGTCGAGAGTGATTTCGGCTGAAGATCCTTCAGACTTTCGCCCATTTTCTTCAGCCTCTTCAAGTTTTTTGAGCTCACGAACCCCTTCAGAACGAGATCAAACACAGCCGGGCCCACTACATCAAGCGGGAACTCTTCGAACTGTCTGACCCACTTCTTCGGCGGATCTATGCTCTCATCTGCAGCTTTCGCCATCGCCCAGGTCACATTTACCACGAGGTCGACAAATTCGGCCTGATACATCGGCAGCATAAAGTCGACTGTTCTCCCCTGAAGAGCCTCGGCTATACTTTCCGCCGTCATCTTTTCGCCTTCTGTTGATTCTGCAACCACAGCCGAAACGCCCTCGATCATAGATGTTAGGAGCGGCATGACTGCCGGGAGAATGTCCTTCCCGAACTGGTCTCTATATTCCATAGTCCAGGCCACGTTGTTATTGAGCCGGACTTCTTTTTTTCCGATCTTGATTACTTTTTCCACGGTTCACCTCCTATGAAAAAAGGAGCGGGCCCAAAAGAACCCGCCCCGTCTTGTTATGGTGCGATAGCCGGTGCTGTTGGAGCCGTGAGCAGGTCCGCGTATCCTGTGTCGCCCGGTTTGAGGACGGCCATTGTCACGCCTGTCGTATTGTCTCCGATGCAAGTAACGCCCAGAGTCTCCGTTGCCGGTTCCTTACTATCCTCGATAGTTTCGTACTCTCTTGTGATCGCTCCGAGAGTGCAGTTGTAGAGGATGACCCTTCTCGCCTCAGCATCGCCCTCGACCTGAAATGCGATATAGACATTCGGCTTCGATGCGTTCTTTACGTTCGCAAGGCCGCCGTTTGTCAGAGCCCTATATCCGAGGAACTGAGTCTTAAACTCGTCGTCAAACATCGCGACTTCGAGATCGCCTTCGATAGATCCGCCAGAATAACCGCTCCAATAAATGATATTGTCAGCGTAGAAGTTATTCTGTTCGCTCTTCTCTTCAGGCGAGAACGAAACGGCTCCCTTCTGGTGATAAGGAGTCCCGAGTGTCACAGTTCCGTCTGCGTCTGTGTATGTTCCGACATGGAGCTGGGAAATACCAAATTCAACTTTGTTAGCCATTGATAAGCCCCTTTCGTTTAAATGTAGTAGTAGATCACGAAAACGCCCTCGGCTTCGATGTAGACGTCCTCGCTTTTGTCATATAAAAAGCCGTTGCCGAGAAGAGCGTTCTCGATAGCGGCCTCATTCTGTTCGTTTTTATCTGTGAAGTAGTATTCGACCTGATAGCGATTATTTCGCCAATAGTGCGTGTTATCTGCGTCAAGATTGTCCTGTCCGTTGCCTATATAAACAAGATACGGCGGGGACTGTGGAGTCTTGAAATGCGAATAAGCGCACGGAAGGCCGGTGCTCTGTAGTGTCTGGAATATTGTCATTTTAGTTTCCTCATGATGTTATCGAGCAGAAGGGATTCGCCTTCTTCCGCTGCATCGGCTATCTTATGGTCTCCATTAACACGCCCGAATTCGCCCTTCTTGTTAACGATTCTGTGACCGTTTTCAAGTAGGTGTGTGAGTCCCGGCATTGTCTTGTTGTATGTGACATAAGAGTTCTTGTCGAGCCGCTTTGAAGCCCATCCCGAAGCGTATTCGCCTGTTTTCTTGCTCGACGTATTCCTGAGCGTTTGAGCAGTTTCCTTTGCTGTCTGTTTGCAACCCTCTTCCGACGCATCTTCGCAATTGTCCAGAACATCATCGAGAATTTCTTTCATCTGCACAGAAAACGCCTTAGCCATTGATCCGCTCCTCGCAAATAAGACTGATTCCGTCCCTCTGTGCGTTCCAATCGACTCGGATCACGTTGTACTCGGCACCCTCAAAGTCGAGCACCTTCTGTCCTTCGTAGTCCTCGCGATTCGACAGGAACAAAGTCAGAGACGGTTTGAGCCCCAGCTGAGCCGCATTGTAGAACTCGCTCTGATATACGCCTCGAGGCTGAACGAATACTTCCGTTTCCGTGATCGAGAGCACTTCGTTTCCGTATTCGTCATATGTAGGCGTTCCGTATGCTTTCAATGTAGCTACACTGTCATACATTACGCATCACCCCAGTTCGTATAGCCTGTCGCGGTGATCAGCTGAGCCTTCTGCTCGTCATAGGACATTTTGAGTCTGTCATAATCCTCCGGGAGCCCGAACGACAGCTTGCAGAA
>Ga0326512_10004141_pt1 | contig 10550 bp, 8 predicted proteins | sample 1_2617_0518_D_FD_203652 | JGI IMG/M metagenome (GOLD analysis project Ga0326512, IMG submission 203652) | Bovine rumen microbial communities from UC Davis, California, United States - 1_2617_0518 | ecosystem: Host-associated > Mammals > Digestive system > Stomach > Rumen | place: USA: California...
CTTTTTTATAAAAATCAGCTGGAAGGGCTTTAGCAAAATCTTCATTCTTATTAGCTTCAGTGAAAATTTGAGCTATTTTTTCCCAATCAAACATAACATCTGCTTCACCATTTGGGTCAGACATTACTTGTCCATCATCATCATATTGATATATTAAACTATTAAGATAATCGGCATCTAGCTCACCAGGATTGTTAAATTTTTTGGGGGTGCCATTAATAAAATATGCCAAATTTCCATCAATCCAACTATCATCAAAGTCCCAAATAGTTTTATTATTGGTATCTTTTAAATTACCCGCTTTACTCTGTGCATTAGCATATTTTGTTTGCTTATCATTTAAATCCAATAAAGCTTTAGTATAATCTTCTTCTGCTTTTACAATATCATCAGCAGCTAACAATACCTTAGTTAATGCATCCCAATCTCCTGTAAAAACATAACTCGTGCCTCTTTGGACAAAATCTGGAAGAAATTTCTTAGCCTTTTCATCTTCTTCTATTTTTTTATATTCATCCGCAGTAAAGACTCTATTATTATCTTTTGCTTTTGATTGTATTTGTCCAGCCAACTCAAAATTCATTAGTTGGTCTGTAACTTTTGATAAATCAAAATCTTTCGCGGCTTCAGTCGCATCAACTAATTCAGACTTAACATTTTCTTGTAAATTAATTCCTAATTCTGACAAATTATCTGCAAAAGTTCTTATTGCAGTTTCAGAACTAAAATCTACACTATTTAAAGAACTAATAAATTTTTGTAAATCCTCTGGTTTTTTTATTGTAGAAACTATACTCTCTAGTTGAGAAGAAAAAGATTTTATATCTCCGCCTTGCTCTTTTACCTTTAAGAAAGTTTTACTTAACTGATTTAATTGGTCAGCAGACAATTTTTGCTTTGAAATTTTCTGAATAGAGTTTGTAAAATTTGAAAAACTGTCACTATTAACTTTTCCTAATTTACTTAAATTTTCTTCATAAGATTTTAAACTTGCCTCAGAATTAACAAAATTCTGTACTATACTCTCTAAAGATGCTCCAGCTTCTAATAATGAATTTAATGTTCCTTCTTCAAAACCAAAGGTATCAGTTAAAATTTTCTTTATAGAATCCGAATCATTTTCATCTATTTTTACTACGCCATCTTTTATATATTTACTAAAAACATCATTAATATCTTTATTTTTTACATCTTCAAGTGTTAAACTATTAGTTCCAGAAATTGCTCTTTTTTCCATCTCCGTTAAATTATTAGAACGAAGAACAGAAACTAATTGCGCAGCTTGTTTTTCATATTCTTTTTGATATTTATTAGTAGCTATTAAAGTTTTAATAGCATCGTCATCTAATTCATTTTGGTCTTTTTTAGCTTTCACTTGTGCTTCCGTTAATCCTGTAAGTCTAGCGTATTCAGTTACAGAAGCAGAAGTCTTACTCTTAATTTTTTCAAAATTTTTCAATGATTGCTCATTTGCTGAAACTGTAGATATTAATGATTTTTCTTCATCCGTTAATAAATTACCAATTTTCTTTTGTTTATCAGAATAATCAGTTCCTAAATTCGCAATACCTGCAGAGAAGAAACTATCTCTTTCTATAGCTCTTTGAGACATCTGTTGCTCATTTTTTTGCTTTTCTGTATAATTGTAGGTGTGTTCCTCACTTAATTGCGTTCTTTGCATATCTGCAGATAAAGCTTGAGCAAATGAATATGCTTGTTGCTGTCTAGTTAAACTTTCTAATTGAGTATCTAAGACCTTATCATATCCACTCTTGTTTATTTCAAGTTCTCCATTAGCATTTTTTGAAACATATTGTACTAATTGTGGGTATTTATCTAATAAATTTAAAACCTCTTGATTAACTTCAATTAATTTCTTCTTCCATTCTGTAGTTCCAACCGTTAAATCATTTAAATCATCTTTCAATCCAGATAGTTTATCCCAAGAATCAGTTAAATCATTAATTGTTTCCTGAGTTTCATTCATCTGTGTACCCAGTTGTTCTACAGATTTATTTAATCTTTGTACTTTTTCCTCTGTTGTTTCATGTATTGCCGCAAATATTGCTATCGCTGCAACTATCGCCGCTATTGCAGCTAAAATCCAACCAACAGGACAAGCCATCATTGCAGCATTTAATGCCCATTGAGCACCGGTGGCTGTTCCAGTAGCTCCAGCTTGAGCAAATTTTGAACCAGCATCAGCTAGTGCAGCACGAGCATTTTCACGGGTAGTTTTAGTACCAAACAACATCATAGCATAGTATTTTGCTTTTGTTAAAACTCCAGCGTTCTCAAGTGAGTTTTGCATACTTTTTGCAGTATTTCCTGCGGTAGTCGCTGCAGCCTCTTTAGCCTCCGCTGTTGCTTGTGCATCAGTTACAGCTTTATTCTGTATTTTTAAATTAGAATTAGCTTGTATAGCGGCATTTTCTGCCTCTACAGCTTGAGAATTTGCAAATTGCGCAACACTACTTGAATTTCCAAATTGCGCTGCTTTAGTATTTGCTTGTGCTCTTTTCTTTGCAGCTATTTCATCTAATTTGCTAGCCTGCTGTTGCATAACTACAAGAGTTTCCTCTTCTTCTTGAGCCACTTTACGTGCAGCAACAGCTTCTTTTTCTTTATTTGCCGCTATTTCTTTAGCTTCTGCCAGCTCTTTAGGAGAAACTGACATACCTTTCGTTCCTTTACTAAATAAAGATTTTAATTTCTTTGAAAAGCTTGAATGATAAGCGGTTGCACCTGTAGTTGCTTCCCTGCCAAAGCCTGTCGCTAATTGTGCCCCTATTCCTTTTAAAGTATTATTTACTATACCTTTTGCAGCTTTAAATCCTAAAAAAGCTACTAAAATTTTTGACCAACCTGTATGAAATGGATCTAAAGCATCTGTTACGTTATTAACTATTGTTAATAAATTAGTTAATAAATCAACAATACCTTTAATAATACTTTGATTAGCCATACCTGTAACATATTGTTCCCAAGCATCATGTAATCTATTTAACTTACTCTCTAATGAATCCATCGTCTTCTCAAATTGTCTTTGAGAAGCTCCGGCGCTATTAGTAGCATATCCCATTAATTCCATAGTACGTTGATAATTAGACATCATAGCAATAAAACGAGACTGTTGTCTACTACCTGCAGCCATTGTAGCTACATAACGTTGTGACATAACATCTAATGAATCCCATTTACTAGATAGTTCTAAAAATACATCGTCTAAATCTCTAAATTGTCCTGTTGTATCACGTAATTGGACTCCAACCGATTTTAAAGCCGCTTCAACTTTATTTACATTAACTTCTTCTCCCTCAACCTCAATAATCTCGCCGGGAGCTTTCTTCATTTCTGTAAATCTAGCTACAATAGTCTTCATCGCTGTACCTAAGTTTTCAGCAGATTCACGAGTGGTTTCAATCATTTGAGTTAAGAATGCAGCTGTAGTTTCAAATTCCATACCCGCTGAATTAGCAATAGACGCAGTTCTTGTCATAGCGTCCGCAATTTCATGAGTATTGGCTGCCGCATTAGCCGCTAGATTTGAATAAACATCATTAACTCTTTGGGCAGAAGTTTCACTTAACTCCATGTTAAAACCACGAAGCGCTGCAGTCATTAAGTCAGTAGCCTCTGCACCCTCAAGTCCAGCGATACGAGCCATTTTCATTGTTTGCGTACTTAATTCAGTAGCTTGCGCCATATCTAAACCTTGTTGAGTGTATAGAACCATTGATTTAATTACATCTTTTGTTGTTGCACCCAATTCTGTAGCTGTTTTAGTATATTGCGGGATATTTCCCCAAATATCACTAATACTATAATCAGTAACAACCGCCATTTCTGTAATAGCTGCATCTAATTCTTTAACACTTTCATAAGCGCTTCGAATAGCGTTTTTGAATAATTGAACTCCATTTAAAGCACTAAAGAAATAAGTCAAGCGAGATTTAAGCTGATCCATTTCTGAATTTACTTTATTAATGCCATTAATACTATCTCCAGTTTCTCTTAATTTAGTATTTAACTGGCCTGTTGCGTTAGCTGCTTGAGTGGAATTATTTGTTAAATTCTTTAATATATTTTCAATTTTTAATAAATCTCCAGAACTATTAGCAGCCTCCATTATTTTAGCTTTAATGCTATCCAAATCGGTAGGAATTTTATCTATATTTACCCCTAACAAATTCGCTAATTCTTGTCTTAAATTAGTTAATGTACTTGTATCAATACTATTAGATGTTAAATTATCTAATTTAATTTTTAAATTTGATAAAACTGTTTCTTCACCTTTTAATTCTGCCGTTAAGCGTTGAATTTCAGTTTCATTTTCACTTATTTTTAAATTATTAGAAGTAATTGAAGAAGATAATTGTAAAACTTGTTTATCTACTTCTTTTAATTCATTCTTTAAATCTATATATTGAGCAGTACTTTTTCCTCCGTGGACACTACCTATTGCTGTTAATTCTTCTACCAATAAGCTTGCATAATCTTTAGCATCTTTTAACTGTTGTTCTAATCCATTTGCTCCAGAAGTTCTTTTTGTAGCTTCTTCATTAGCTTTTTGTAATCCAGAAAGTTTACCTCTTAAAGTTTCTACTTTATTTAATTGTGTGTCATATTTATTAGTTACTGACTGTATGGCTTTACTATTATCTTTTGACTGAAGAGCGTTAACTTTTTTAAGTATATCTTCAAGATTTTTATATTTTTTTATTATATTATCTGGTAACAATTTTTTTAAATCAGAATTTCCTAATTCTTTAATTGTTATTTTTAATCTTGAAAAACTATCATTAACTTTTTCTAAACTTTTTTGTCCCTTACTGACATCACTTAATGAGCTAAAACCTTTCTCTGCCGCAACTTCAAAATCTTTTATACTTTTGTTTAAATCAGAGAAAGTATTACTAAGTGCTTTTTGAGCGGATTGTGACAAATTTAAACTACTAAAAGCTTTTTCCATATCTTTAGCAGCTTGTTTAACCTGACCTATTTCAGCTTCTATATTAAAAACAATTTTTTGTTGTGTAGCCATAATCCTACCTCCCTAAATAAAAAAATCGGCATTAAAACTAATGCCGATTACTGTATATCACTATCTACATCATCATTAAGAAAGTATATCTCCATAACTCTTTCTGATCCTTTTACTCCATCTGGATAACCGACAGCCTTTAGGGTTGGAACAATTGGCGATGCGTTCTTTCCTAAAATCATAGATAAACTAGACACTAGTTTCAATTTTGGGATTACAATTAATCCCGTTATTTCATGTCCCGTTTTATCATCTTTTAGTCTTGTTTTTCCCTCAAATCTCAAAAAGCCGTTAGTTAAATTCTTACCTATTGTTGCTACTGAACCGCCGTTACTATAATCATAATAATAATCAAGTTCATAGTAAGTAAAAGGTTCTAAGGTTTCTGGTGTAAAAATTTTTCCATTAAAAGTTCCACTTACTTTCCTACCATATTGATTATAAATAAAAATCGGTTCTGTATTACAAGGAAGCTGAGTAAATTCAACTGTGCCATCTTCTTTAGATTCTACCGTCTCTCTTTTCGGTACATGAATTAAATTATTATCTATTTTTAAAAGTCTAGCGTTATTCATAATAGCGAATTGAATCTGTGAAAATACTCCTTGAGTAAAACTCAAATTCACTTCTCTCGTTGTTTCCCAAATAACTCTAGCTCGATTATCAAATCCACCATTTGCACTTATAATTCTTTTAACTTGATCGTAGCTTGCTAATTGAATCTTATCAAAACGTGCAATAGTTTCTCCTTTCTCAAATTTTACTCCATTTATCTCTATAGGATATGTAGTTTTTATTGCCACTTCATACAATTCTTTAGAGCCAAATAAACTATCTTCCATAAATTTTCCTCCTTTTTTTAAAGAAAAAGTGGTTGGCTCCTGCCAACCACCTTTATTATTAATCTCTTACGGTTCCTCTTTCGAAGTTTTTAATGCATGGTCGTGAATTAGGGTAGCTGTTGCTGTAGATGATGCGTCAGTACCATCCGCTAATTCATATTTAACCAACTTCATCATAACACCGTCTGCAGGACGAAGAACTCTTAGGTTCATATTAAATACTGAAGGATCTCCTTCTGCTTCAAGAGTAATTGTATTTTCTGAAGTAACCTTTGCCTTTGGAATAATGAATTGGAAGAATTCATCATCACCACTAGCTTCTGAACGAGCAAAAGTATCGCCAGTTACATAATAAGTGCCAGGGAAAGAATCCGCAGAAATTTCAATAACAGAACCTGTTACAGATAAGTCATAAGAACAAAAATACTTTGTATCTTTAGTAAATGAAGTAACATATGCTCCCTCTGCTGTATAAAACTTTGGATTAATTTTTGTATACTCTTTACCGTCTGGTCCAACATAAACACTCTTCCAAGTAGTTACGCCAGTCATCGTATTACTTGAATAAGAGCCATTAGCATCAGCAGTAAACTGCTCAGTTTTCATAATTAATTTCTTAGTCTTTAAATCTCCTGTTTCTCCAGAAGTGGCAATATCTTTTACAGTACCATTACCAAACATAATAGCCATTGATTTTGCAGAAAATAGAGCGTCTTCAAGAGTAACATTAATTTCCTTACCATAATCCCAAGAAATCAATGAAGCATTACCCTTACCGCCTTTTGCTTCTGTATTTTCAGCAGTCTGCTCAATAGTAGAAACTTTTAGAGTATCTAAATAAAGAACAGGATATGTTGGTTTACCAGTTGTTTTATCAATTTTATAAAAAGTAACGTCAGCTACTTCTTTAATGCCATATCTATCTAAAATACTAGCCATAATTGACCTCCTTTAGTCTTCATTTGAAATCCAATATTTTGGTTTTATTTTTTTAGAGCTTGCGCCAGCTAATAGACTACGAATATCTAAATCATACTTTTCTTTTTTCTGATAGGTATTCATAATATCAGAAATAGCTGCAACGCTTATCTCTCCTATATTAAGTGGAGTTAAACCAATTCCCATACAACAAATTGCCTTTATACTTGTTTCCAAAGAAATTCCTTTTCCACTTTTAGCTTTTACTCTATCTCTTAATCTCGCTTTCGCTAACATTTCTCTCTTTTTAGGATGCATATTCGGATCTGGAGGGTCTAACCTCTTCTCTCCTAAACTATCCCTAATACAATTTTGAAATTCTAAAAAATTATCTTCTTTAATAGTAGGTATTTTTAATAATTCCTGTGAATCTGTAATTGTTTCAATTTTCTTTTCTAAGTCACATAGTAAAATTTCTTTTCTATCAAAAAGAATAGTAATTTCCTCGTGACAAAAAAAACGAAAAGCATCTTTAATTTTTTCATAGTATTGAGGATTATTATAAGCTTGAGCCAGTAAAAAAAGAAATGGAGTTGGAATTTGTTCATTAGGTTTATTTAATTTTTGCTCCACATATAAATCTTCTATATCTTCCTGTGATATTGTAAAAAAGCTATGATATGAATTATAGTCTTTGTTACTACAAATATCATTAATACTAGGAGGATATACCTTACATATATTTGAAAAATTAATGGGTAGTTTTAAAAACGAATTAATCATAAGTTTCTATCGAAAACTTCATAATATAATCTGTCATTTCGTTTGAAACGAAATTTAAAGCAAAACCATCAAATTCAACTACGCCTAACCCATTAACTCTTTTTCCCTTTAACGAATTTTCTATTTCACCCATTATAGCGAACGGGCGCAAATTAGTTCCTTTAATTAGCCATTGAGTAATTGGAACATATACTTCTACAGAAAAAGTAACAATTCTAAACTCATTATTAGCTTGGTCTGGGAGCGCCCCATCAATCTTAATACCTATGCGTGATTGCGGTCCTTCCTGTGGCGGCAATTTAGGAACAAATCTAACTAAATCATTATGAATTTCGTCTTTTATTATACTACTACTTATATCTTCGTGAGAAAGAGGATCTTTATCAGTATAATATAAAAGTTTTAATAAATTTTGATTTGCTTCCAATCTCTTAACTAATAGCTGAAAATTTTCTCCCAATTCTCTACAATTACGTACTGCCATTAGTTATCACCACCAGTAATCCAATAATAATCTTCTCCAGAATATTCTTCGTCGATAACTTTTTTATCATCATCGTCGCTATAAATATATACTGGGTCAACCGATACATATTCTACTCCTGGAGTTGAAATTTTATCAAAACCGGTTACTACATATGCTTCAGTAGTAGTGACATTATTACTATCTGTAATCTGTATTTCAAAGTAATCTTCTTTTTTAATCCGATTATCCAAAGGACATACAAAAAAACTTAATTTTAAATTTTCATTATATAAAATTTGAGAACGACTACGAGATTTCAATTCATCTTTTAACATATTATCTTCTTGTCCATAGAAATATGCCCAAACCTCGCATCTCTCTTTATCTCTACTAATCCAAGTAATTAAATTAGTAATCTTTAAAACGGCGTACTTGTTATAACCATTTGCGGCATGGTCATCTTTAAAATAAACAAGATAGCGCCATTGCTGCCCTTTTTTATTAGTTAGTAGCAAAACAGTTCCGACGTCTACTTCTTCCGACATTGGAGTTAGAAGATATTGTAAAGTTTTAGTATCGTTTTGACTATACGGTTCCAAACTTCCATATCGAAGCTCTCCATTATAAGTAAATTCCACCAAATAAGTAGTTTTCTTTAAATATAAACTAAAGAGCCTTTCTCTTTCCGTTTGAATACGAGTTTGATAGTCTTCGCCATATCTATTTAGCCTTTTCTTGTATATATCAAAATATTCCATATTATTCCTCTGGAATAAGATTCATACAATCAAAAATAGTCTTTCGGAAATAATTAAAACGTAAAAAACGAAGACTAGCAAGTTTTGAGTATAGAATATAGTAATTAATAGTACGTCGTTCTTCCTCATATCCCATTAATTCAATTAAAATCGAATCAAGGAATTTCTCCCACTCACTATTATCCTTCTCTCTTTCACAAAGTAAACCAAAAAGTTTACTTCTCATTTTATTATTATAACCTTCTTTAAAACTATTCATTATTTCCAGCCCACTTTCTATATTTATATGGCTTTCCATTAATAGAACGATAATATATACTTTCCAATTTTCTAGCTGTCTTTCTTTCTTGTTCTAACATTTTTTTAAATTTATCTAAAAGGTTTGCCTGAGAAAAATCTTTTTCATCATAGAGAGGCTTAACGTTTTCCCAAGTCAAAATAGTTCTATTTAACCACTCACATTTCATAAACGTAGCGATAATTTGGATTTCTTCATTAGATAAATCCTCTACAAAACCATCTTGACCTCTCTCTAAAGACACACGTGGAAATTTAAACCAAGGAATGGCAGCTTCCATTAAAGAGTTTAAATCTCTTTTAACTTCTTCCTCAGTCCACTCTCCCCATTCGTCCTCAAGTATTTTACCTAAAAAAACATCATAAACCTTATCATAAGAAGTCATTTAAATCACTCCTTATTTTCTTTACTTTCTTCTTTCGCCGCCTTATTCAAAGTAATTGCTTTAGCCACGTCAATATTTAATCCACGGCTTGCCGCAATTTCTTTAATAACATCAGAACGTCCTAAACCAATATCTCCGTATGCAATTGCTCTGGCTCCAAATTCGCTTATTTGCTCAGTCGGTAATTTTTTTAATGTTGCTTTAAGTTCTGAAACAGGAGCAACCGTAAGTAAACGTTTAACCATCTGGTCATCTGGAATTATAATATTAGTAGGTTTTTCTGCATCTAGCGGCTCAAGACCTAATTCCCTTTTAGTTTCCATATCTTCTATATACAATAAACCTTGTTCAAAAAGATATTGAACTCCCGGTCTTGCCAATGCTTCTTCTAACATTTCTTTATCAATTAGTACTTGTGCACCTTTCTTAGCCCAGGTGCGGGAAAAGTGATATTCAGGTATTGTCATACCTACAATAGCATTAGCTGTACTTATAACTTTAACTTTATCATTCATAGTGAACTCTCCTTTTTACGCTTGTGGGGAGATAAAATCTCCCCACTTTATTTTAATTAAAGAACGTCGTAAATATCTTCTTCAAAATCAGCAAAACCATTTGCTACAGAAATATCTGTGTTCTTATATACACACCAATAGTGATAAGCCTCGATAGCTACACCTAGTTTTCTATAAGTATCGATTTCCATAGACTGGTCTTTGTTTGTCCAATCGTACATTTGAGTAGTACCCTCAAATACGACTTTTACAATCTTCTCCTTACCTGCTGGTAATACATAAGCAATAGAAGGATCAATCCAAGTCTTTGTGTTACTTTCATCAGTAAAAGACTGAGGAATTTGAACAATAGGAGTTCCTCTAAATAGATTAATGTAACCAGTGTTGTGGATAGCATCGATATCTTGTGGATGATATACACCCTGACCAGTACCTACTCCTACAGGAATAATAGCATCTGGACCCATCTCTCCAACGAACTCAGGTGGAGCAAAGATTACAGCCTGACCGCCGTATGCTTTTGCAATATTAATAAGTTTCA
>Ga0326512_10004142_pt1 | contig 10549 bp, 11 predicted proteins | sample 1_2617_0518_D_FD_203652 | JGI IMG/M metagenome (GOLD analysis project Ga0326512, IMG submission 203652) | Bovine rumen microbial communities from UC Davis, California, United States - 1_2617_0518 | ecosystem: Host-associated > Mammals > Digestive system > Stomach > Rumen | place: USA...
ACAATCAGGAGTGGCTCGACAATGTGACATCGGGCGACTATCAGAAGTATTACGAGAATCAATATTTGAATAGATAAGATAATTCTATCATAGTTAATTGTGCGCAAATTATCCTTATTTCTTTTTGCTATTGTCTTATCTATTAATGTTCAAGCCCAGCTCCTTCCTGAGATTGAGGATTTGGGATTATGGTGTGTTTATATTGAGACAGTTAATGGTGAAGAACCAACATGTGATGTCTTAAGCTCTCCCGATGGCTGCTGGGGGGAAAGTATTACAAATATGAATAAGGTTCCTTGTCGACTATTCTTGACAAATGGTGGAGGGGATATTTTGTATGATAGTGGTTGCTACGAAGAGAAGAAAACTGGTGCAGTAATCAGAGTTAGGGGTAATACATCTGCTTCTCAATTTGAAAAAAAACCATATAAAATAAAACTCCAGAAAAAAGCTGACTTACTTTGTAGAGACGATAGTAAGTATGATGATAAAGACTGGCTCTTAATTAAGAATTGGGGAATACGTGGCTTAGTAGGATTCAGACTCAATGAAATGCTAGGACTTCCATATGCGCCCAAGTTTCAATATGTAAACGTAGTGTTAAATGGTTGTTACAAAGGGACTTATTTGCTTTGTGAGTCTATTAGCCGTAATACGGATTGTCGTATCATTGTTTCCAAAAAGGGTTATATCTTTGAGTATGATGCCTATTGGTGGAAAGAAGATTTTTATGTGAGGTCTAATTATAATATACCGATGCATTATACATTTAAGTATCCAGATACAGAAGATTTGACACCTGAAATAATTGATTCATTTTCGGATTATATTAACAATGTTGAGTGTTCTTTGAAAAATGGTGACTATGACCGTTATCTTGATTTGGATACATTTGTATTATGGTTGATAGGGCAAGACATACTTGGTAACTACGATTCGGCAGGAAGTAATATCTTTCTGTCTAAATACGATGATGGTGATGAAACGCAAATTCAGATACCTTGTCTTTGGGATTTTGACGGAATTATGGGTTCAGAAGATCGTTTGCCTAATATATTTGCCAATATACACTATTCATTCTATTTTCAGGATTTATTTGCAGATTCAAGATTTATTGAAAGATATATTGATACGTATGAAAGGCTCTCTACCAGTATAATTCTGATATGCTGATGATGATTAACGAGTTTGTTAATTCTGATTATGGAAGAGCTTATAAGCGCTCTTTTGAGAAAGATCAAATAATGTGGGATTTTTATACTCAACATAATATTAGCAAGTCATTCGAGGAATGGGTCGATTTGTCGGTAGATTGGTTCTCTTATCGGAAATCAATACTTGACGCTGCTGTCGCTCAACTGAAAGCGACGAATTCTATTCCTTTTACCAAATTGCGGATTAATGGTAGGCAAATCCTTTTCGACTTGAATGGTCGCAAAAATGATTTCCCGAAGAAGGGCGTTAATATTGTTGGTAATAGGAAAAGAATAGTAAACTAGAATTGCTTTATGTCTGACAATAAACGTATTGCTAAAAACACTCTGTTCCTATACATCCGTATGCTTTTTATTATGGGTGTGTCGTTGTATACGTCCCGTGTAGTGTTGGATAAGTTGGGTGTAGACGATTTTAGCCTCTATAATGTAGTGGGTGGTGTAGTTGGCATGTTGTCTTTCCTGAATGGAACACTCAGCATTGGTACGTCCAGATTCTTAACTTACGAGTTAGGAACCAATAATAGCAGCAAGTTGTCGATGACTTTCAACACTGCATTCTATACCCACGTAGCAATGGCTTTGTTGTTTGTCGTTCTATTAGAAACAGGTGGGCTTTGGTATATTTATAACAAATTGGTAGTTGCTGATGGACGTTTTGATGCAGCATTGCTAGTCTTTCACATATCGGTATTTGCTTCACTTATTAGTATTATGCAGATACCTTTTACGTCACTTATTTTAGCACACGAAGACATGGGGGTATATGCCTATGTGGGTATTTTTGATGCTATGGCGAGACTTGGTATTGCATTAATGTTATCAATTACGACATCAGATCGCTTGGTGTTCTATGCCTTGATGATGACACTAACTCAGCTTCTTGTTACCCTCTGCTATTGGGCATATTGCCATAGACATTATATAGAATCACGCTTGCAACTAGCTTATGACCGTATAATATTGAAGTCTTTGTTAGGTTTTTCTGGTTGGAATGTTTTGGCCAATTTAGCAGAAACATTGAAATTGCAAGGTTACTTAGTATTACTCAATTTGTTTTTTCAGCCTTTTGTTGTGGCTGCCCAGACTATTGGTAATCAAGTGGCAGGAGCTATGATGCAGTTTATCAATAATTTTCGAAATGCTATCAATCCGCAGATTATCAAACTCTACGCAGCGGGTGAATATGAAGAGTCTAAAAGACTGACGATGACAACTACGGTATTAGTATATGACCTCGTGTTACTTTTAGGACTCCCGACAATATTTGTTATGGAACCCATCATGAAGTTATGGCTTGTAGAGGTACCGCCATATGCAGTTATCTTCACCCAATATATTATTGCTCAACGTATCTTAAGTACATTTGACGCATCCTTCTATATTCCGATGATGGCTGAGGGTAAAATTAAGACAAATTCTATATTGGCAGCTTTCTCGGGGCCGGGTGTGTTCTTGATTCTTTATGTTATTTATAAATGTGGGGGTGATGTTATGTGGATGCAGTATCTTGGCTTATTGACTCTTGCATTGTTTGGCTTTGTTATCAAGCCTTACCTGTTAGTGCATGATGAAAAGGGATATAGATATCAGGATTTTATTCCTTGCTTTGTTGCTTGTGCTAAGGTTACGCTGCTTGCAGTGGGATTATCTTATGGAACTTATTTGTTAATAGGTCATTCAACGTTTATAACATCGGTATGCCTATTTACCCTTTCTTTTCTTGCCGTTATACTGTCAAGTTACATATTTATGGATGTGACCATGCGTAGTAAAATGTATGGAATGATTATTCAAATAATAAAGAAGAAAATATCTTGAGTAAAATGAGAAAACTTGCAATAATAGGAGCAAGCTATTTACAGCTTCCTCTGGTAAAGAAGGCAAAACAATTGGGAATAGAAACCATTTGTTTTGCATGGGAAGATGGTGCTGTTTGCAAGGAGGCATGTGATAAGTTCTATCCAATATCCATTATTGATAAAGAAGCAATATTAAAGGTGTGTCAAGAAATTGGTATAGATGGTATTACAACCATTGCATCGGATACCGCTGTTGTTACGGTTAATTTTGTCGCATCTCGTATGGGATTGATTTCAAATCCCGATATGTATTCTGAGATTACTACCAATAAATATCTGATGCGCCAATGTTTTATGGAAAATGGTGTTCCTTCTCCAAAGTTTACCTTGGTGGATGATGATAACCATTATCAAATAACAGGTTTTAAGTTCCCTCTAATAGTAAAACCAACTGATAGATCAGGGAGTCGTGGTGTTGAAAAGGTACTTGATCCTGTTCAATTGGAGGAAGCTATAAATCGTGCTAGGAAGGAGTCATTTGAGCATAAAGCAATTATTGAGGAGTTTGTGACTGGACGTGAGATCAGTGTCGAATCTATCTCTTACAAAGGCGAACACCATATCCTACAAATTACGGACAAGGTAACCACAGGTGCCCCATTCTTTGTTGAATTGGAACATCACCAACCGTCAACGTTATCTGGTGATATTAAGGGTAAAATTAAGGCTATTGTGAAGCATGCGCTAGATGCGTTACACATTCAATATGGAGCTTCACATTCGGAGTTGAAGATAACAGAAGATGATGATATTCGTGTTATCGAGATAGGTGCAAGAATGGGTGGCGATTTTATAGGTTCAAATCTTGTTCAACTCTCAACGGGATATGATTTTCTGAAAGGCGTTGTAGAAGTCGCATTAGGCGATTTTCATGAGCCTGTGATTTCAGAACACAATCACTCGGGTGTTTATTTTCTTTGTGAAGAGACTAAACGCTTTTTGCCAATTATTAAGAATTGGAAAGATTATCCTGAAATAGTAGAAGCTGAAATAACGGACATCGAGCTTCGCCATATAGAGTGCAGTGGAGACCGTAGCGGTTATTTTATCTATCAGTCAGATAAAAAATTCCAAGTGGTTTAATGGAATGGAGGTAAATACAAGTAGATTTTCTTTAATTGTAAAATGTATTATTTATGGAAGAAGAATACAAGATAGAAGGAATTGAGTTTATGGGAAATAATGTCAAGAATAAGCTCAAACATTGTGGAGAGGGTGTACGAATCAACGGTATGGCTAAAATTGCCAAGCCAGAAGTTGTTGAATTGCATGACAACTGCAGATTGGGGGACTTCTCGTTTATCTTTGGTGGTAAAGGCGTTAAAATAGGAAAGCATACAGACTTTCAACCTCATACTCGCATATGGGGTGGTGGTACATGTATTATAGGAGATAGAGTGAGTACAGGGCCAGGAACGACATTCTTAACAGCAACATATTCTCATGAAGGTGGGAAAATTATGGTTGATGGAATGGAGAATGGAGAATCTGAAGAGCAAGGCGGTCTTTGCGAAATAGGCAATGATGTGTATATTGGTGCTAATAGCGTTGTTATGCCTGTGAAAGTCGGTGAAGGAGCCGTTGTAGCTGCTGGCTCTTTTGTAACTCACAATCTAAAGCCATGGGGTATATATGCAGGTAACCCCGCAAAACGAGTTGGATGGCGTGAAAAACCATCTGATGAGATTATGAAAGAAATAGATTCAAGAGGATAAATTTGGAAAAGTTAATTATTCAATCAGTTGACGATTTCATTAAATTGTCAGGAGAAAGATTAGGAGAGTCAAATTGGATAATGGTTGATCAGAATATGATTAACCATTTTGCCGATGCGACCCATGACCATCAGTGGATTCACGTGGATTCAGAAAGAGCAAAGGAAGATAGTCCGTATAAATCAACCATCGCTCACGGTTATCTAACGCTTTCTCTACTTCCATGCTTACTGGATGAAATTATTGAAGTTAAGAATCTTAAGCAATATGTGAATTATGGTATAGAGAAGATGGTATACAAATCTGCAGTGCCAGTGAATAGTAATTTGCGGATGTCAGCGACATTAAAATCAGCGAAAGACTTGGGTGGCATTTGTAAGGCTAATATGCTCTGTTCATTTTACATTGAAGGAAATGAAAATCCGGTATTGGAGGGTACTATCATCTACATTTATTATTTCAAATAAATTTTGTTTATTAACATCATAAAAATGAAGATTATGGAAATTAATGAGTTTATTAAAAATTTTGCAGATCAATTTGATGACACAGAATTAGAAGAGTTCAAGCCAGAAACCAATTATCGTGAAGATCTGGATGAGTGGAGCAGCCTTACCGGCTTAGCTATACTCAATATGATTGACAAAAAGTATGGCGTAAAGTTAACTAATTCAGAGGTTAAGGCAACTGATACAATTCAGAGCCTATTTAACCTGGTTGCATCAAAGCAGTAATGCAAGACATTTTTAGCTTAAAGGGAAAAACGATACTCATAACAGGAGCATCGTCTGGTATTGGCAAGGCTGTTGCACAGGAATGTGCAGCAGCTGGAGCCAATTGTATCATTAGTGCACGAAATGAAAGAAGACTCCAACAGACGTTGGAGAGCTTAGCGGGACAAGGTCATAAAATGGTCCTTGCTGATTTAAGCAGTGAGGAAGGAATCCAAAAACTTACTGATGAGCTGTCAAAGCTAAATGGTATCGTTTGCTGTGCTGGAATAGTAGAAACAAAAGTATTGAAATTCACTGATGAAGATGATTTGAAGCGATTGTTTGATACGAATGCGCTCTCTTCAATCAGATTAATACGTGCATTGGTACAAGAAAAGAAAATTCAAAAGGAGGCCTCAATTATATTAATATCCTCTATATCTGGTGTTAAATGTGGATATATTGGAGGTTCATTATATGGCGCAACTAAAGGTGCTCTTGAAGGTTTTGCGAAAGCTACGGCTTTGGAACTTGCACCAAGGATGATAAGAGTAAATACGATTATGCCTGGAATGGTTGAAAGTAATTTGCTTGATCATAGCGAGATTAGCCCAGAGCAATTGGAAGAAGATAAATTAAGATATCCATTGAAGCGATATGGCCGCCCAGAAGAAATTGGTTACACCGCTGTTTACTTGCTTTCTGATGCGACAAAGTGGATGACAGGGTCATCTATTCTTATAGACGGAGGATATACATTAAATTGATAATATGAATAAAGCATACATAAAGGCAATAAATTATTATTTGCCAGAAAAGATTCTTACTAACGACCAGATTGCTGCGAAATTCCCAGAGTGGTCTGCTGAGAAGGTTGCAAAAAAGGTTGGTATAATAGAACGCCATTTGTCTGCAGGAAATGAAACCGCTGCAGATATGGCATATTTGGCAGCAGAAAAACTATTTGAAGAAAATCCTGGGGTAAGGGAACAGATTGATTTCTTGCTGTTGTGCTCGCAGAGTGTGGATTATAAACTCCCATCATCTTCTTGTATTCTTCAGGATAGACTGAAACTGAATACATCATGTGGCGCATTTGACTTTAATCTTGGTTGTTCTGGCTATGAGTATGGACTTGCTGTAGCTAAGGGATTTATTGTATCAGGTATAGCAAAAAATGTGTTGCTGCTGACAGCAGAGACCTATACCAAATATATCCACCCCGAAGACAAAGGTAATATGACCATTTTTGGAGATGCAGCAACAGCTTCTCTCATTACCACTGAAGGCTTCGCAGAAATTGGAGAGTTCGTATTAGGCACTGACGGATCCGGAGCAGAGAATCTTATTGTTAAAACAAAGGGTGCCCGAGTCCCAGATGTTACAGGTAAAATGACGGTTGATGAAAACGGTAATGCGAATTGGGATGACCATTTGTTTATGAATGGTGGTGCAATCTTTGACTTTACGGCAGATGCAGTGCCAGCTATGACAGAACAGTTATTAAAAAAAGAAAACTTGTCGCAAGACGAAGTGGACTTGTGGATTTTCCATCAGGCTAATAAATACATGATTAACTATCTTCGTAAGCTGATGGAGATAGATAAGGATAAATTCTATGTTTATATGGAAAAGGTTGGTAACACAGTTTCATCAACCGTACCTATAGCAATTGCTGAAGCAAAGAAAGAGGATAGACTTCATGGTAATATATTGCTTGCAGGTTTTGGCGTTGGACTTAGCTGGGGTGCAACAATGATAAAGGTAAAATGAATAAATACGTAAAAAGTTTTGATAAGTATGATGAAGATTGATTTTAATCGCCCATTTTTAACAGGTAAAGAAGCTCATTATATGTATCAAGCCGTATATACTGGCAAATTGTCGGGTAACGGTGTGTTTACTAAGAAATGCCAGCAGTTTTTTGAGGAAAAATATGGTTTCAAGAAAGCCATTATGACAACATCTGGAACAGATGCACTTGAGATGGCGGCTATTCTTTGTGATGTAAAGCCTGGTGACGAGGTTATCGTACCCTCATATACATTTGTTAGTTCAGCTTTGGCATTCGTGCGTCAAGGAGCAAAAATAGTTTTTGCAGACTCTTGCAAAGATAACCCCAATATTGGTGCTGATAAAATTGAAGGTCTAATTACACCCAAGACTAAAGTGATAGTTCCTGTACATTATGCCGGTGTTGCTTGCGATATGGACAAAATAATGGATATTGCCAACCGACATGGTCTATTTGTAGTGGAGGATGCAGCACAGGCCATTGACTCTTATTACAAAGGCAAGCCTTTAGGAGGAATTGGCCATTTCGGTTGCTTTTCTTTCCATGAAACCAAGAACGTGACCGCTGGAGGTGAAGGGGGGTTATTAGTTGTTAATGATGAAAGATTTATTCGCCGAGCAGAAATAATCTGGGAAAAAGGCACTAACCGAGCCGAGTTCTTTCGTGGAATGGTTAACAAGTATGGTTGGGTAGATACTGGTTCTTCGTTCCTTCCATCGGAGATTAACAGCGCTTTCTTGTGGGCGCAATTAGAGAGCCTTGATGAGATACAGGCTAGGCGCAAAGCAATATGGAAACAGTATCATGAAGGGTTAAAAGAACTTGCAGAAAAAAGTCTTTTTTCATTACCAGACATTCCTAATTATGCTACCAATAATGCTCACATGTTTTACATCGTATGCCGAAGTCTGGAGGAGCGTACTCAACTTATTGCATACTTGAAGGGAAATAGTATTTATGCAGCGTTCCATTATCTAAGCCTTCATTTAAGTAATTACTATAGGGAGCATCATGAAGGAGAAATCCCAGTGTTACCTCAGTGTGACCATTACGCGGATTGTTTGGTTAGATTGCCCATGTACTTTGAATTGAAAGATGAAGAAGTTAAATTGGTAATTTCATTAATTAATGATTTCTTCAATGGAAAATAAGTTGCCAAGAGTTCTTGTTATTTCATCTGCCGATCCATATATCGGTCCTGGAATTGTAGGCCTTAATCATTACAATTCTCTCAAATCTAGCGGCCTTGAAGTAGACTTTATGACGAAGTATCCTGTAGAAGGACATCCAGAGTTTATTAGTGTACTTGACAATAATACTAGAACTAGGGAGAATTCTTTGTTTTATAAAGGACTACGCAAGATTCAATCTATATTATTTAATAATCCATTATTACACCAAACATCTGATCATTGCTTTTTTTATACTAAAGAAATCAACCCTGAAGTCCCTGTAGAAAGAGTTCTTTCAAAAGTAGAAAAGAAGTATGATGTTGTCTATATTATGTTTTGGCAAGGATTGTTGTCTTTCGCAACAATAGAAGCTTTATATGATAAACTTCAGTGTCAGTTCCAATTTAGATGTGTAGATTATTCACCAATGTCTGGTGGATGCCATTTTGTCGGGGATTGCGAACGTTATAAGATTGGATGTGGAAAATGTCCTGGTATTAAATCTGGAAAAGAAGATGATTTTACCAGATGGAATGTTGATTATAGGAAACGTGTATATGAGAAAGTAAAGCCAATCGTATATGGTAATTCATATATGAACAAGTTCTATCATCAATCATACCTTCTAAAGGATTATAACCGTTGTGAGGTTGTCCTTCCCCTTATGGATAATGATACGTATAGACCATTGGACGCAGATAAATGCCGCCAGGAATATAACATAACTTATAATAAGAAGTTTCTAATGTTTGCAGGATGTCAGTTCCTTGACGATGAACGGAAAGGGATGAAATATCTTTTGAAAGCTCTTAAGATTTTTTATAATAATCTTTCTGATAATGAGCGAGAATCAGTATTATTGGTGCTTGCAGGGCATGACGTTAGTCCAATAAAAGATTCACTTTTATTTGATTATATTTATTTAGGATATGTCAAGCAGCAGCAATTACCTGCAATATACTCTATGTCGAATGTCTATTTGTCGCCTTCTGTCAATGATGCGGGTCCCTCTATGGTTAATCAGTCTTTGTCATGTGGTACACCTGTTGTGGCCTTTGAGATGGGGACGGCTCTTGATGTCGTGAAAGATCGAGGAACTGGATACTGTGCCAAATTGCGGAATTCAGAAGATTTTGCTAAAGGTATTGAATTAATTTTTAGGATGCGAACTGAGAAATATATAAAAATGCGTAATCATTGTAGAGAGAGAGCTGTAGAACAAACTTCATCGAAATCGCATGTGGATCATTTTTTAGAAATATGGCGTAAGTACAAGGAGTGACATTCCCAGTGAAAGATATGGGCGTTTTTTCGTGTTATGGTACTAATTTTCAATATACTTGTAATTGTTGTTATTATCCTGACTTACTATAAGCCTAAGTTAGGTATTTTAGCATTGCTTGCATGTTACATTCTGTTGCCAGAGATACCATTTAACTTTTTGGGCGGAAGCCTGAAGAAGAATCACTTTTTGATGTTGGTTCTAATGGTTTTCTTTTTGCGTTTTATAATCAAGGATAAATTAGAAATAGATACAAGACCGTACCGTTTTTGTTTAGTTTACTTTTTTCTTTCTTTTCTATGCATTCCATTAAAATTTGAAACAGTCTATTCAATACAGTTTTATTATATAATATATGATATTGCAATCATATTATTATTTCCATTAGCAATATGGAATGTCGTAGATGACGAAAATACTTTAATATTGTATAGAAAGGTTGTTTTAGTATGTATTTCTGTTGCATGTATATATGGCTTGTTCCTTACTACAACAGGGGGTATAAATCCATTGATAATTCTTTTTTCTTCGTTTGGGGGTGGAGGACTTGACGAAGATCAATGGACTCGGTATTTTACTGATGAAGGACGTTTGTTCGGTCGTATCTCATCGGTGTTTTTCCACCCTATGCATTATGCTTCTTTTCTTGGTTTTTCTGCATTATATGTGGGATATGTCAGAACAAAAATCTCAAAGTTTCTTTTTGCGTTTCTGATAGGAATCATATTGGTCAACTTCATCATATGTGGTGTGAGAAGTGTTCTGGGAGCTTTTTTTGTAGCAATGTTCGTTTATG
>Ga0326512_10004143_pt1 | contig 10548 bp, 20 predicted proteins | sample 1_2617_0518_D_FD_203652 | JGI IMG/M metagenome (GOLD analysis project Ga0326512, IMG submission 203652) | Bovine rumen microbial communities from UC Davis, California, United States - 1_2617_0518 | ecosystem: Host-associated > Mammals > Digestive system > Stomach > Rumen | place: USA...
GCGATGTATGTATCGATCTTGTTTGCTACTTCCTCTGAAGACTCAGTGTTCAGTGTAGCCATTACGTTGCCTGCGCCCTGCTCCTTGTCGATGTCGCCTACCTGATAGTTGAAGTAAGCAGCCTTATCAACAACGAGCGATACGGAAGTATCTGCTACGGTTTCCGGTGTTGAGAGTGTGATGTCGCCATCAATGAGATCGTGTTCTGTTACTGTCGGCTTTCCGACGCCCTTGATTCTTACTGTGTCGCCAAGGCCCTTGATCTCTCCGCTGTAGGACTGATTTGTTCCGTCAGCGAATACGAAGACTCTTTCGAGGTCTCTGTCGATAGCCTTGCTCCAAATCTTTGCTTTGAAATTTGCGTATGACATTGTCTTTTTCCTTTCTGTGTGCTGAAACTATAATCTTCCCATTGACCTCATAACCTTGTCCCAGTTGGCATCCATTTCCTCGTCGGTCAGGTTATCGAGTTCCTCGGATGTGTAGTAGTCGCGTTCAGCCTTTGTATCGGACACTCTGCCAATCGCATCAGGTGCAAGAACCTTTTCTTTCAGTTCCATCGCTTTTGCTGCGTAGTACGCTTCCTTCGTTGACAGTCCTGCCGCGATCATGTTAAGGAACGGACTCCCTAACTCATCCAAGCTTTTTACGTTCGGATCGATTGACTGAACCTCACGTAATCCGTCACGCATCAGCCGGTCTACCTGGACGTTGAGAAGCTGTCCTTCGAGTTCCGCGTTCCTTGCTTTCAGGTCCTCGTACTCTCTGTCACGTTCGTACACTTCTCTGTAGTCTTCCGGTGCCATCTCTTCTGCGTAAGCATTTGCATTGATGACAAGGTCCTCGACCGAGTCTCCTTCAAAGTAGCGTCCGAGTGCCTGCATCATCATCTGCCTCTCTCTTTCGAGTGCCTGGTTCTGTCTGCGCATCTCGGCAAAGGCAGCGTCCGCATCACTGCGCTGATGCACTGGCTGTGCCTCTTCGGCCTGCTCTTCGGAATCCTCTGTGTCAGGTGCAGTTTCAGCGACTTCCTGCGTTTCTTCGCTTTCGAGAGCTTCTGTTTCAGGTTCAGCGACTTCCTGAGTTTCTACGCTTTCGTTGTAGTTCTCGTCCATTTCATCAATTTCCTTTCTCTTATTAAGTTGTGTGAAGTGTGGTTATACGACTCGGAATTTCTTCTCTGCCGTAATGTATGTCTCCAGAGCTTCCTTCGCCTTCTTCTCGTCAGCGGTGTTCTTGCTCTTTGAGGCCTTCTTCTGAGGTGCTTCTTCCCATCCGCACCAGTTCTTCAGAGCGAAGTTCGTTACGTTCGGTACATACTTCTTCAGCATCGCTCCGGATGCGATAGTGTCAGCGCACATGTCGCGCATCTGCTTCGATTCGGTCGGATGCAGTCTGAACCATTCGTGTACGTCCGCTCTCGGTTTCTCTATGAAGTCAGCAAAAGCGGAGATAGTAGGTACTATCTTGTAGCCGTCCGTTTCAACGCTCTTCAGAAACTCCTCGAAGTTTCTCAGCATTGTGGATGCAGACATTCCCTTTACTCCGCTCTGTAGATCTTTTGCTGTTATTCCTTTTGCCATTACTGTGCCAGTGATGCCTGGACTCCCTGATAGGAGCCACCGCTCACTCCCCCTACGTTCACTCCGCCACCGAGACTGTCATCGATAGGCTGTTCTATCGGATTGCCTTCGTCATCGACCGGTATCTGACCCATCTCCTGCATCCGCTCACGCTCTTCCACTATCTGAAGGAGTACGTCCTTAGGGATCGATGCGTGTTCCGGATATGCGGTAGCGTATTCTCTGAAGGTTATCTTGTTGTTGTTGAAGAGGTTCGTCAGCTCCTGCTGTGTCGCCATCTTCGACAGTGTCGTGTCTTCTGCGATATCGACTCTCACGTTCGGCAGGATAGTCTCTATCTCGTCCGCACTTATCTGTACTCCGTCCATGTCGATGCCGTCTGGGAAGTATGTCTTCCACAGCTCGAACCACAGGAGTGCAGTGTTCTCTACGAAGTCCTGATACATCGATACCTGCTCGTTCAGCGGTACCTGCTGCTGGTCTCTGATCGTCTGCGCCGCAGTACCTGATACTCTCGAAAGGTCGATGTTACCGAGCTGTGCGTCTGATGCTCCGGCCAAGGTCCTCGACTCGTTCAGAAGTTCGTCACTAAGCTGCTTCGCGTCTCCGCTCATTGCCTGAGGCGCGAGGTATGCGACCATGCTCGATATCGCCTGCGCACTGCCGCCATTCAGCTTGATGGCTGCTCCGACCTTGTCGAGATCCTCAGGATTCGCTATGCTCGAATCGTCATATGCAAGCCTCGGATATGCAGTCATCTTGACTGACATCGCTCTTCTTGCGAGTGTCTTGTTCAGTTCGAGCTGGTTCGGTATCAGCTGTTCTACCTCGGAAACTCCTCTCGCATCGTTAGGCATCTCGAGCCATATCATCGGTACGATCGGATATACTGTCAGGCCGTTGCCGAAAAGCTCACCGCCCTTGCTCTGCTGTATCGGTCTCACCTGCTGATACATCACGTTCTTCGTGCATCTGCCGACTGAGACGATGCCGGTCTTCACATCCTTCTCCATGTACAGAAGGCTCGTTACCTTGCCCTTGACTTCTTCCTTATTAAGTAAGGTCGTGGTCATGTCCTTGTCCGGCTGTATCAGTGCGATGTCCGAATCCTTCACGCCCGCAAGCCTTGCGCGTTCCTTTATCAGTGACGGCTCAAGACGCTCCTCGATGATTATCCAGGGCTGATCCTGGATGTTAGTGATGTTCTCGTCTCCGAGATGCATCTGCGTGTTGTGGATTATCTGCGGCGTCTTCCTTGTGTCACCGCCTTCGCCCCAGAATACGTATGAGTCGGATTCGATGGCTGAGTGCTTCAGGTTCTTCCATGCGACTCTGTTCATCTTCGCCTTCTCCCATGAGATGCCGAATAGCGTATTCAGTTTGTCTATGACTTCCTCGTTCTGCCCGTTCATGTCAGAAAACAGCGCAGTCACCGAATGCTGTGCGACTGTAGAGACCTTGTAGTCGATGGTCGGCTTGATGAAGTTCAGCATCGGAAGATTCTCCATCCCCTTGCTGTCTTCGACCGCTTCCCACTGTTTGCCCGCGTACATCTGCCAGCTCTTTTCCGTCTTTACCAGGATGCCCTTCTTGTCCATGTAGTTCTTGGACTTGTTGTAGCGGTCCCAGATACCGTAAATGTCTATCGTTGCCATGTCTTAGATCCTCGCGTTATCGATGCGCTCAAGCATCTTCTCGTCTTCAGTCAGTTCACGTTCCTCTTTCTTCTTAGGGACGAGTATCTTTCGCTGCGCGTTCACGTTGTATCCGATAATGAATGATGCGATGCTCATCATCGGCAGGAGCGCAGCAAGTACGATTATCGTTATCAGTTCCATCTAGATCACCTTCACTCTCCCGTGTCCCTTGCTCCCGTGGCTCTTTGCCCACTGCGGGAACATCTTCTCAAAGTAGTTTTCCTTAGCCTTCTTTGCTCCCTGGCCTCTCTGATAGATGAGCCGGTTCAGTGCCTGACTCATAGCATCGACTTGGTCATCGTGTGCCGCGTTCGGAAATGCACTGCACTCCTCTACGAAGTCGCCCGTGAAGCGTTTATGCTTCGGAAGATGCACGTTCCCGCTCTCGATGGCACCGAGGATAGCCTGCACTCGCGCCATCTTCGAACCGATAGGCTGTACGGGTATGATTCCCGTCATCTCGTATCTCAGCATTCTGATGATGGCCGAGCCGTTCGCTCTGTCCTCTATCAGTGTCGTGGTGCATTCCGGATACATCGCTCTGAGCCTGCGTATCTCCACGATCGTGTCAGGGAATGAAAGGTGCTTCTTCACCGCGTCCACTAAGTAGATGTCCGCATTGTTCTTGCCCCATACCTGGATCGCTACGAAGTCGGACTGGTCATCGTCTTTGAATGCCGCATCCACGCTCATTACCCATGTGTTTATCTGAGGAAGCTCCTCGTAGTATTCCCACCAGTCGCGCTCGATGATGTTTCCTTCCATAGCGGTCGGACGACCTTGGAACAGTGCGTTCCATGTCATCGAGCCTTCACGCGATACGAGTCCCTTCTTGTATTCCTCAAGCCATGCATTCCCCTTGCCGATCTCAGGACATAGGGCATCACCGATGTGCCTGCCTAAAAGGTCGTTATCTTCCTCGCATTCACAAGGGAAACGCAGCAGCTTGATGTTCTCTTCCTCTTGTAATAAGCGTCCGGCCAGGTCGTCCTCATGCCAGCGCGTCATTATCAGGATGACCTTCGAGTGCGGTGCAAGTCGCGTCTTGAACGACATCAGCCACTCAGAGTAGATGAGGTCTCTTCTGCTTTTACTGAAAGCCTCTTTGTTGTTCTTGATAGGGTCGTCTATTATCATCAGATTCGCAGGACGACCCGTGACACCCGTGCCGACACCGCGCGATATCATCCCGCCGCCGTACTCCGCTATCTCGAACTCGACTGCTCTGTTACTATCCTTCGCTACGTGGATGCCGAATACCTCGTCACCGAACTCCTCGACCTTGCGCTTGTTGTTACGTCCGAACTTGATAGCAAAGTCCTCGTTGTATGAGATCTCGATGACATGCCGGTCAGGATGCCTGCCCAGATACCACGAAGGTAAAGTCTCCGTTATCGACTGACTCTTCCCGTGCTGAGGCGGTGTCGTGATGACCAGTATCTCGTAAGGCTTCTCCGTCTCACGCTCTACGAAGTTCTGCACATATCCGCATAGAAATCTGTGGAAAGGTGTCTTCTTCCATGCCCCGTGATGCACGTATTTCACATATTCGCAGTAGTCCGTCTGCAGCACAGCACGATACGTGTCTACTGCACTTATGTTTGCCATCCCGCTCCTCCCAACGCCATCACGCTGAGTGCCATAACGGCACCAGGCATTTTTCAGATTTTTTCAAAATTTTTTGCGACCAAGTCCCGTTTTTCACCCTCAATTGGGTATAGACCTACTACTCCCAACTTGGGGCCCCGGACGCCCCTGCGAGGTGCGCCGCAGGCACTGAACCTTAGCCAAAGGCACTAAAAAAACCATCCTCTGCGGATGGCTGTTTTGGAGTGGTTTCCGTTTTGCAAATGCACTATATATATATAATAGAAGAGTGATGATGATCATGGGACGGAACGGGTCGGCTGCCGGCTGTCGTTTTCGTTCCTTAATATGCCCCCCGTCCTGACTCCAGCTATCATCTTCTTTTCTTTTTTCCTTTAAATTGTAGGGTCGTAACTCTATCCGGACGGGGGACAACTACCAATAGCAATAGGCTTTGACCTGGCTCAAGTCCTCGATGCATCCCCGTGTTCGCTCCAGAGCGACCGCGTCCCGTGTCTGCATGCCCTGTTCGCTGTGTGATTGTTGGCTTCATCCCTTTTGAATTAACGAAAATAAAAAAGCATAGCAGAGATATTCTCCAATGTGCTTCCTGTAATAAAAGTAATTTGTGAATTCTATTTTTGTCAAGCATGCGATTTTAAATTGACATTATCCTACCAGGTCCGCGCTGTCGCTGTTTGTGCCTCGCTGCCTCGCAGATCCCAAACTTTTTTGCCGGTGCTTCCGTGCTGTTTCCTTCTATTATATGCCATTAGGATTTGCTGATGCTTCTGCTCGGTGATTTGAAAAAAGTTTAAAAAAGTTGTTGACAACACCAAACAAGGTGTGCTAAGGTTTAGCTACACCAAACAAGACAGACGGCAAAACAAGCCGTCACTACTTAATGACATACACCAAACAAGATTATACCAGGAAGGAAGGCACGGACCATGAAGAAGACAGAGAACAGAGTAGCACTCGAAAAAGCCATCACGTTCAAGATGACCGGAAAGATGGAAGGCTTCGCATCACTCTCAACATCACCGCTCTGCAATGCTCACTGCATCGAGAGAATGAAATCAGATGTAGCGGTGTGCAAACATTGCTTCTCTGCAAGGATGCAGAAGAGATACGCAAACCTTCGCGAGAAGCTCGAGAGGAATACAGAACTTCTGACAAAGACAGAACTCAAACCGGAAGACATCCCGTTTCTCAATATGGCGTTCTTCAGATTCGAGAGCTTCGGAGATCTCAATAATACGCTCCAGGTCAAGAACTACTTCCTGATAGCAGAGCAGAATAAGCATTGCACGATGGCACTGTGGACTAAAAACCCTTGGATCATCGCAGATGCAATCGAAGAGTACGGCATAGAGAAGCCGGATAATCTGATAATCATTCTGTCATCGGTACTTCTGAATGTGTCATTGGATGCAGACCAGGTCGCACAGAAATATCCGTTCGTTGACAAGGTATTCACAGTATATGACAAGGAACACGCGGAGAACGTCAACATCAACTGCGGTGCAAGGTGCTGCGCAACCTGTCAGAGATGCTACCACAAGGCAGACGGCATCGAGTACGTTAACGAACTTTTGAAGTAATCAAACCAGGTGCATAGGTGTAGGGGCCGAGATCCCCTACACCGGAAGGGAGAAGAGGCAATGAAGTATATCTACATAGCAAGTCTGTACAGATTCGGATATGAACTGACAGTAGCGGAGACATCAGAACAGAAGGCGAAGGCAGCCGTGATAGAGGAATACATCAAGGCATTTCAGGATATAAACGGATTTCATCCGGATGATGAAGAGTCCGACAGAGGACACGGCACAACCTGGCTCGATGAGGCAAAGGAAGATATCGAGATCTACAGAATGGCAGTCGGCAAAGTCGATTGGAGATAAAGAAGGGAGACAGAATCATGACACTTTACAAGGCACTGAAAATGTACGGAGCGGATGCGGATGAGATCACAATAATTTTTCCGGCATCGTTCAGAATGGAATCGGCAGACTACGGATTCAGCGGATGCACATTTGCAACTATCGCAGAGGAAGCACCGGAAGCATTCACGCTGACGGTATCAGATATCAGCATCAAGGATGACGGAGCGGATCTGAAGATATGGACAAGGTACGGGATGGCCTACAGACAGAACATGGCCGAGCTGCTCGGAGACGATGGCGAGGATGACTATCCGGACGTATGGACGGCAATCAGGTGGCTCGGATGGGATCTCAAGAAGGAAGACGACTTCACAATCGGAGAAATGAAAAAACTTGCAGAGATATGCAACTGTGACCTGGTCAAGGTCATCGAGGAAATCAGAGAGGAGATATAGACATGATGGTGTACTACACATGGAAGGGATGGGAAATCAGCTCATTCTTTAAGGGGAACAGACACCCTATGTATGTAAAGAGCGTCCGCAAGGGATGCGTGACATGGACAACGGATTATCTGTACGCTGCACACTACAGTGAGAAGACCGCAAGCAAGCACTACGAGAACATCATGACCGGAGTCTACGGAGATACAGAGGATGTGGATACAGAGCGCAACGCACTCGCAGATGAGATCGACAGACTCAACACCAGGGTCAGCGTCCTGAATGATGAGTACACAAGGAAGTACGGAGAGGAGAGATAGGCATGGGCGTGTGGGAAATGACGGCAATAATCGTGTACAAGTCGCTGTGGTGGATAATCCCCACGATAGGAAGCATCATAGCGATGGCGATAACAGAGAGATAACCTTTAACAATCCGCATCCGGTGCGGTGCGGATGATTAAGGGCTATCAGAGATAACACAATGAAGGGAGACGGTTATGGCACTTATAAAGAACACGGAGATCACAAACGACACCATCAGAGAGTACAAAGTGGAGTTTGACACAGTAGAACACAGAGCAGAGGCCTTCAGAGTTGTACGCCAGGTCCATCAGGAAGGCACACACAGAATCTATCACGCACACGAAGGACTTAAGATAGAGTACGCCGGAGAGGTGATAGCAGACGAGAGCAGGATGCTATACATCGTATGTCCAAGCAAGACATACCACTATCTGCTCAGAGAATGGCACGAATGGATGGGATTATAGGAAGGGAGAAGGCAATGATTTATTTCGGAGAAGGATTAGGTGAGACTTGGAGAAGGGATAACGCAGACTACCACGAAGCACACCGGAGACATCCGCTCTGCGGTTCAAGAGTGGTCATCATAGACAGAGATTCTGCGGAGTACGGACGCAAGGGAACTATCACAAAAGTCACAGAGTCTAGTCCGGAGTTCAAGATAACTCTCAAGGCGTGGGATAGCGGAGAGGAATACATCTACGCAGACAAGTGGCAGTTCAGAATCATCGATAAATGAAGGGAGAACAGAGATGGTATACATCATGACATTGGTAATACTCGGTATCGCATGGATCATAAACTAGAAGGGAGAACTGACATGTACAGATTCGGAAAAGCGGATAAGGTAGTTCCGGTTACAGACGGAAACGGATACAAGGTAATGATATACACATCAGGCGGATACGTTCCGATGTCCGCCCTGGTGGATGGAGAATGGGAAGTCTGCGTGTTCAGCACACTTCAGCAGGCAGAAGCAGAGATGAAGAACTTCAACGACTTCTCATGGGAGAACGACTAGAAAGGGGAGGGGAGAACAGAACATAGCATCCGGAGCGCGATGTATGGTACAATCACCATACAAGATTGAGAGGTGATAGACATGGGCAAAGCAAAACCGGAGACAGTAGCAAAGTACCATCAGGAATATCTCAGGACATACTATCTGATGCTCAGAGTGGATGATGATGAGGAGTTGCTTGATTACATCTTCAACTGTGGGATAAAGCCATCGGAACTGTTCCGTAGGGCGATCCGGAGTTACATGAAAGAGGTGGAGTGATGGGAAACACAAGCTCAGACGTAAAGATGCGCTATAACAGCAAGGCCTACAAGAAGGTCGGAGTCACATTCCGGAAGGACACAGACGCGGATCTCATAAAGTTTGTGGAGACTCATAAGGGCAAAATCGGCACAACACAGTTATTCAGAGAAGCATTGGAGCATTACATCAAAAATGAAAAGAGCGAGGAGTAAAATCCTCGCTCTTTTAGTTGGGCATCACGATATTGGTGAATTTCGTGAGCGCGATGGTCTTTATCCTTTTGAGTTCTTCAAGGTTTGCGATTCCAAGATGCTCGACAATATTATCATCATCCTGGCGGTCAATCAGCCACCATTGGAGTACTAGCCTCTCGACTTCCGGAAGGTCGCCAAGTCCAAGCCTCACCATACCGCAGTACATTTCATATTCTGCCTCGCGGAGTTCCAGGATTCGCTCAAGTTGCTCCCAATCCCCTTTTTCAGTTCCTGCTACGGGATCTGCGACAAATTTACGCGTTGTCGCAAGTTCTACCTCTATCGCGGCAAGGGTCTTGCGGTTCTTGGGATAGTCCGCTATGAGCTGTACTACATCGAAGTTCCAATATCTCATGGCTTGAACACTCCGTGATTACATGTTGTCTTTTCCAGCACTGTTTTCAGGTGCAAAACGCAATATCCTGAAGGAAAGTCATCCTCTGGATCGTCGAATGGTTCGTAGTATGCACAGTTCTTGCAGATGCTCCCGCTGTTGCCTTGCGAGAAGGAATAATTACCCGTCTCAGCTCGACTTTTCTCGCCTAAAACCATGTCATAGACCATTTCCTTTACCTCGTCGATTTCTTTCCTCATATCGGCAATTAAGTCAGCGGTCAGTCGCCATGTCTGTTTGTTCAGAACCATCGGCACTGTGCAGTAGTTCGCTCCCTTGTATCGGATATACTCACTGCACTCCTCGCAGTTCGGATATCGGCATTCTCTTTCAGGGATCGCTTTGCCGTTACCGCTCTGCTCCATCGCTCTTCCTCTGCGTGATGGTGTCTCCTGAATATAAATCTCATCTGTGATAAATCCGTCTGATTCAATCTCTCGCATCTAACACCTCTCTTTCAATATCGTTCAGGATCGCTCTTGAATCCCTTTGCCATGCACCGCACCAGTTCCAAAGCTTCTCCTCTGATATCCTAGGTGCTATCGTGTCTATGCTGACCTCGTCAATCTTTTCATAGAGGTCACTTATCAGTATCTGTATCGTCTTCGTCTTCTCCATCATCGAACTCCTCGAAAGTCTGCCATCTACTGCACAGATCGCAGTCGCCTACACACGGCTCACCGTCACAGTATTTTGGGTTATAGTATGGTTTACTTACGCTCATCGTTCTGTCTCCTTATAATCCATTCAAGTATGTGACCTATTGCCACAGCTATCCAGTAGATATATCTGTCTTGCCATATGTCCTGACGTTGGGATAACCTCTCGGTTATGATATCCATTCTCTCTTTATCTGCTCTGTATTTACTACTCAATTTCTCTGTCCTTTGCTATCTACGTTAATCATTTCCATCCGCAATCCGTCTGCGGAGTTATCATCTTTTCTCGTTCGTGGTAATTGCATCCGTTTGGATGAACGCAGACATTGTGTATGTAATCCCAATGAGTACAATCATTGCAATCCGTCTGCGGAGTATCGGCATAAGGTGGCATCGATAGGAAACCCTCTGATACGCTTACGTTTATATGTTGTATATAATCTGCTATCTCAAGAACCTTGTCTGTCGGTAGC
>Ga0326512_10004144_pt1 | contig 10548 bp, 15 predicted proteins | sample 1_2617_0518_D_FD_203652 | JGI IMG/M metagenome (GOLD analysis project Ga0326512, IMG submission 203652) | Bovine rumen microbial communities from UC Davis, California, United States - 1_2617_0518 | ecosystem: Host-associated > Mammals > Digestive system > Stomach > Rumen | place: USA...
AACAGGGATGGACGGTATCCATATAAACCATGCGATATCATGGAAAAATTACGTTTCACGATTTCAAAATGGAATCATGGACTCACAATGACACTGAATGAACTCATCCTGTATATCATGGATTGGAATTATTTCATTATTCGCGATCATGTTAATGTCGAACCGAATTTGACATTTGATGATTTCAAATTCGTCATTGTTACATTGAATGAAATCATGACCTCAGTTAATCATGATTTCATTCTGAACCGCAGGTCGGATAATATTCTGCTGGGTTTGCATCGACGCGGCTGGACTGATGGCATGATTGCGGATGAAATCAAATTCATTTCCTGTTATAATGATAGAACCTTATCTGCTAATGAACTTGTTAAAGCATATGTTAAATTGGAAGCTATTCAAAACGCGGATAATGCGGATGATTATTTGGACATCATCAATAATATGGTTGATGATCCGCATCATTCGATAATGCTTGATGCGTTTGATTATCATGCCGGTTACATGAACACAATGCTTAAACTTGTTCGAATACCACAGAATGCGGATAGGACACTCATTCCTGATTCCATTTGTGATTACATGGATTTCAAACTTCATTGCGCGTTCAATGAGGCTCATTCCGTGAAACATGACAGTTATGTATCCAGCGGAATCATCGATGCTTTACGTGCATTCAATCGGATGATGATTAATGAACTGTCACCTGCGCAGGCCGCGCTTGCATTGGATTTCGCTGATTTATATGCTTGTAATCAAATGTCATGCGAATATGGACGCATTGAATACATTGACATGATGGAAGCCGGGGAACGGGAACGTGGAATGATAATGAGAATGGCTGATAATGGTTTATTCCATGTCATCAGGGATTATCCAAGCGAATTCATAATGGAATGGATGAAAACATATTATGATTACACTGGTTTGAAATATTATGATGAGAACGGTTTTGAAACCATCATGACATAGAATTTTGTCCATGTTTCATGCTATCATTGCGGTCATGAGAACAATACGATTAAAGAACAATGAAATTGAATGCGTCATTCATGGGGGGCATTCTGACCGTGAAACGGAATGGCAAGGCTAAGATAATTCATTGCACGTCCATGATGGAAGCCGTCCGAATGACTCATATGACGCTGACGATAATGGAAGGAATCAGGAACCATGAATGAACTCATTGACATGGAACGGCATTACAATCAACATGTTGAAAGGCATGGCTGATGCATTGCATGCGGAACATGACGGGTTGAAAATCGCCATGTTGAATCGTAATCAAATTCGAGTGTTTGCGGATGATTACAGTGATGGCATGCCCCCGGAATTCATTCGCGAGGAACTGAAAGCACTGGCGGATAATAATCATGGAATGCTTGCGGACATGTTCAAATGATATTCCATTCATGTGCTCATGACAATAAGAAGCCATGAACACATTGGAAATATGGAAAGGATCATTTGGCAATGGATGAACAGATAGCAGGTTTAATGGCTGAAATAATCAACCTTTACGGTCCTGTCATCAGTCAAATAACAATGATAACATTCCTTATAATCATTGGAATTATGCTTATTCTGTTTCCGCTTTCCATTATCATGTATCATGATGATAATAGCAGAAATGTCATTAAAGCGAACATGGATGATTTCATAGAACAGTGAGAATAATGCGTTTAAAAACAATACTAACAGGAACATTAACAATAATCATAACCAGTGCCCTAATTGCAGGAATGCCAGCTGCGGATGCGGCAGAACAACAGGATAATGGCGCGGTTGTATCCATGCGTTCATTCAGTAGACAATCACAGGAAAGGAAAAATTTATTATCTGAATCCGTGAACGTGGAATCCGATGGTTCATGGACAATGATTGATTCCAATATCGGTGATGCACTCATAGCGAATGCTGACAGACAAACAGCGGAAATCAACGCACGTAAAGCCTCCGAGGAAAAGAAGAAACAGGAAGAGGCTGAACGCCGAGCGGAAGCAGAAAAGGAAAAACAGGAAGCAGCGGAAGCCGCAAGCAGGAACGCGATAAGAAATGCGCCCACTGATAGCATTGTGAACATTCCAACAATAACACGGGATGCGGCAAGCAGTGAGCATGGCGCGGACATTGCTAACAATGCAACCAAACATATCGGTGATGCCATGTGGTGTACCGATCTGGCATCAGCCGCATTGAATGAATCCGGCATATCATTTGGTGTTCATTGGCCGGAAGAATACATGAATGTCCCCGGTGCCGTGAACATTGGAACTGATTTATCGGATGCCGAACCCGGCGACTTGATAATCTATAACCGGACAGGAGCGAATGGTTCGCATAATGATCACATTTCCGTGTATATTGGTAATGGAATGGCGGTTCATGGTGGTTGGAATTACCGACCGGATGTCCAGTTAGCATCAGCTTCATTATCAAATGGCGTGTATACGATAATCAGAGTCATGTGAAATATTCTTGCATGCAATGAGAACATGTGATAGCATTGAATGATGAGTTTGATATATTAATTAATGTAATTTTCAATCAACCTGCAAAATAGGAGAAAATGTTAAAATGACTATCATTCAATCAATCCGCAATGTTTTCAAAAGGAACACTGCGAACATGAACACTATGAATTCATCTGAAATGGATGCGCAACTTACTGCAAGGGAACGTGAACTGGCTCAGAAACGGAATGGTTCCAATGATTTCATTCTGACGCCAGGTTTGGATAATCGTCCGACAACAGCGATAATCTCGAACCGATGAAATAAAATGGTTTAATTCAAATAATGACGGACATGAAATTGAATACATGTCCGTCATTATTTTTTATTGCGCCGCGCCGATTTGATAACATGAACACACCATGGTATCATTGATGATGCTAATTAAAAATAATAGAAAAGAAATGAAATGAAATGAACAGGAAACTTAAAACAATCATCGGAATCACTGGTATCATCTCCATGACTGCATCGCTCACAGCATGTGGTTCAAATGATGAAGCTTTCGCTCAGGCATTGGCAGCGAAAGCATATAATGATGTAACCTCATGCTATCATATTACTAACCTGCAATCATCTGATGCCAAGGCATCCACCGGTAAAACGAACGGCGTCGCTTTCACTGGTGAGCCAGTCATCATTCAAACACGCGCGCATGGGCATGCGCATCATTCATCCGGTGGTTCACATTCCTATGGTGGTTCATCATCACATTCATCCGGCGGTTCCAGTTTGCATGGTTACACTGGACGCAATGCGCATGACATGTACACGACAGGTAAGAACGGCGAATCCGGAATCACCATGAAAGATGCGAATGCCATGCGTGAATCAGGTAAACTTGCTGATGGAACCAATGCTGATAAACTACAGAAGAACCTCACTTCTAATGGCGCTGAATCCACTGGGAATGCATCACGGTCTAATTCTCATCCATATTATATTCCCATGTTGTATTCACATTATGCATCAAATGATAATAAGGATAAAAACAAGGATGAAATCGCGTATTTCCTATCCGATTACATCACAGGTAATGAAACGGAAGCCAATAAACGAGTAACATGGACTAATGATGATAAAACAAATATTCAAGGCGAACTCAGCGTATATGAGAAGAACGATGTGAAATACGCGAAAATCATGCCATCCTATCAGTCAAATTCTGATAAACTATTGAACGAATCCTGCGATGCGAAACTACCGACAGCGGATGAGGTTTCAAAACTTCTTGATGCGGATGATAACAACAAGTGATGATTGCATCCATGTTATCATGATTACACTACTATAACAAAATAATCCCACGGAACATATGATTATTATACCGTGGGATTTATTGTATTATACTATTTATTTCTTATCAATGATGTCAATGCTTCCGTTCATTGATGGCATGTGCCATGAATGGAAATAATCAACCATTCCATTCATGTCGGATTCACCGTATTGCATTGCCGCTGCCTGTACTGTCGCATAAACATTGCGAGCGTCATCAGTCATCACGCGATAGCGTTCACGGTTCTCAGGTTTATTCCCATATGATTGCATGAATGCATTGAATGATGCTTCATCACCTGCCCAGTGCCCGTTCACGTGCTGCATATCATCACGGATGGCATTGATTGTTGCGTTATTACCGCCTTTCTTATAATCATCCCATGTCATTGTCCTATAAGCGGGTGTTGGACTGTCAGCAGGCGCGCTTATACGGATATCAAAACCATTACCACCGGAATAATTCTGTGATTTGATTGATACCCTCCAATCAGATGGAATACTATTATTCTTTTTCAATGCCGTCATGTCCTTGCGCATGAGTTTAGCAACTTCCTTCTGTTCCATACCATGAGTTTCATCCACTTTACCTCCAATGAACTTATGTCCTCCCATGTAACCATCATTCGCATTATGCGCTATCGGTTTGATGATTTTTGATGTGTCATGATTGAATTTGAACCCACTTGTTTTCACTGGATACAGATTAACCGGTTTTGGCTTACTATTATAAGAACTTATGCGTTCAGTTTCATCTGAAGTTTTAGTATTCATTCCCATTGCATTCATGTTGAAACCTGTATTCATTGCATTCAATTCCGCAGCGATTTCCGGTGTCATGTACTGATGTGATTCAAACACATGATTACGGCAATGCGCTGGATATTGCGCCTCACATAGAGTGTATTCACCAGTATGAATGTTCTTGCCGTATAAACCTTTTTTATTTGATGCCATGATAATACCTTCCAATTCAATTTCAATTCAATATCTATCGTGAAAATAATTATAATCACAGTGTGTATTCATTATAAGCGATGATATAATCACGCATTTCAATTCTGACAGTGATTTTTATCATTTCATGACCAACCTATCGAAAACAGAGTTTTCGGTCAATCATATTAAAACAGCCGTCCACAGAGCGCAATATTTTCAGCCCTGTGGACGGCATCAAAATTCATGGAAATAATCATAATGGAAAATTCATTGTAATCATCCCGTTTCCAATGAATACAATTAAAAAAGAATGAACCCGATGGATTATTTGGTTTTCCATCAAGGTTCATTCTTAAAATGCTTATAATGTTATCATTTGCGCTTCAATGATTCCCATGCGCTTTTAACTGCTGGTATCACACCAATATTCCGGCAATCCCAGATGAACCCATGCAGCCATACATGATTCCAACCGAGAACAGCGCTTCCAATGATAAGCAGCATGTAAATGATGGCGCTGATAGTCATGATGCCGAGGGCAAGCCATGTAGTGATAATTGCATAAATATTATAAATGGTGAACACGCAATTAATCACGCCCCAGGCACCGGAATTATCCCATTTGAAACCATTGAACGGAAACACTCTCATGTTCGCCTGCCATCCTATGACACCGGCTATAATCATTGTCAACAGCATATTCAATAACCACATTATAATCATTCCTTTCCATTGGAATCATTGTTCTCACTGGAATCAATGTTGACTTCCTCCCACGCCTGAAGGCATGGGATTCCTACGCCGGTCGCCTTAATGGAGGCTTACGGTTCGGTGGGTTCCCGCATCATTGGCAACAGCGTTGCGACTGGCGCAAGCCAGCCTCCGTCTTACATCACCTCTACGGGCGTTTAATGACTCGGCTAATCCAGCCGCGTCAAGAATATTCAAAGCAGCATTCCAATCACGATCAAGGAACGCGCCTGTATGAACTCATACTTACTATGATATCATATCATCTCGGATAATGCAAAGTTTGATTTAAAAACATCATATAATTCTCGATTGAAAGCACTGCATGGAGAGTTGGTTATGCGTGTGTGTGATTCATCACCGCCCTGAAGTGCGGTGTCCTCTCACATGATTGATAGCATGTGAATCAGCATCATCGGAACCAGTCCAAACAGGTTTAATTTCATTGTTTTCATTGGATTCAGCATTCTGTGAGTCCGTGTCATCATTAACCGGTTTCGAATTATCATCAATAAGTTCATCTTGCTTATCATCAGGGCTTGTTTCAGGTTCATCTTCCTGCTCTGACTTTACATCATTATCCACGATTACATCGGAATCAGTATTCGCAGTTAATTCAATGGACTCATTATCGTTTAATATATTATCATTATTCCCATTATGTTCATCAGCGGATTTCAATTCATAATTCTCAATAGTATCAGATGCGGATGCCTGTGATTGCAATCGGGCTGGAACACGGAATAATGATTTGTCATCATCATTCATGATGCCATCAGTATCCTCATATGAACCTTCTTTTGTTGTCATCCATCCTATTGCAGCCCCGACAGCCACGAACAACGCATAAATAAGAAATATAATGAGTCCACCTGCATAAATAATGAACAAGGCAACGGCTAAATACAGAACGAGAATAATCTTATATTTGGTTGACATTCTACCAGGTCCGATTTCACCTGATTTCCACATTGACGCATACGCCCAGCTTGCCGCCATCATAGCGGCGCATAATAACATCATTGATAACATGATAACATAATATCCAATCTGATTACTTTTACAATAATCGTCTGTCACCAATGATATCATTTCATGTTCAATGATTCCAATGCAGGCATGAAAACATCCAAATATGAACGATACCTGTCAATTTCACCACGCACGCAAGTATAAGCCCTATGATCAGTATAAAAATCAGGAATATGATTCCATGTTTCCGGTATAAGATGAGAAACCACGACATTCAAACAAGTCAAATAAACCATCCTATGCTGAACATTTGATAACACTGCTGGCATTTCCCGATTAATGAAAGTCTTATCAAATGACACGCTGAAACCAGCCGGATACAGCACATCAATGAAACCATTTGCCTGTCTCATATAATCTGTTAATTTACGTTCCGCTTGTTGGACGCTCATGCCTGCATGTGTGCAATCATGAATCAAACCATTATTTGTATGCATGTTGATGACAGAATCATCCAAATCATTGAAAAAATCAGGTTCATGATGAATGATAGTATGAATGGTTCCCATGAGTGTGTTTCCGCGCATGTCCGTGATATGCATTGCCACTTCTAATATTTTATCATTATCGGTTAAAAACGCCCGTAGAGGTGATGTAAGACGGAGGCTGGCTTGCGCCAGTCGCAACGCTAACGCCAATGATGCGGGAACCCACCGAACCGCAAGCCTCCATTAAGGCGAACGGTGTAGGAATCCCATGCCTTCAGGCGTGGGAGGAAGTCAAATGCCCCCATCCATTATATATAAAACAAGTCATCAGGATTTCCCTGATGACTTGAATACCATCGAAACAGTGGATTAGAATCCCACTATATTTTTGATGGATTTTTCAACTATTTTATCGGTTTCATTATCTTTCAGGAAATCGCGTTTATCATTCCGTAATACATGAATAATCTGTAGATCAGTCGTATCCGCAATATTCCTGATTGCTTTCAATGGCAAGTCAGCTCCGCTTGTCAATAAACGATAATCAACATCGCTTTCATCTAATTCGCTGAGTTTGATGATTTCATCAGAGCTTAAATCCGGTTGTGATGCAAGAGCGACAGGATAATGTTTGAAAATCCATTTCCTGATTTTCGGTGTCATGCGTGACGAACCGGCAACGGCATGAATTAACCTAACATCCATTCTTGGTCCGATTGGTGAAGCCATGAAACGGATGACTTGTTCATCTGAATGATTACCGGTAATGACATCATGTACAAATGCTTTCCTGTCCCTGTTCCGCTTATGTTCCAGATACAGTGTGAATCTCCATCCAATGAACGCCATGATTGCAACAATGATAATAACGGCTGCAATCAGAACGATTGCATGTTGCCAGTCAGATAATGATAAAACGAACAATATTCATATTTCCTTCCCCTGTTAATGTTTTTAATCCCATAATGATAGGATGTTCTCGCCAATCCATTTCCATACACGCTGGAATTCAGTTTCCAATGCATCCAATTGGCGTTTGGCCTCATCGGAACCATAAATGTCCTCAATGTTCCCATACACAGTGATATCATCATGTATGCGAATGTATTCATCAAGGACATCAGCCGCATAACCAACATCCTCAATCCATGCGCAATAATCCTCGCCGCAATCACGGACAGTCGGCATTTTGAATGTTTTATGACCATTGAACTCATGACTGGTTTCAATGGATCCATTCGCGTCCTCATATGCACGAATGGCATTGAACGGCGCAATTGAATCCTCCCAGTCATCATCACGCGGTTTCAGCCATTTTGATTTGTCATCGCCATAGCCACATGGGACGCCGTGGGTTTTATAAGCGAATTCATGCAAACGTTCAGCGAATCCTTTTAATTCGGAATAACCGAGATTCCATAAAGCATCATCGCTCCAGCCTCTTTTCACGCGCTGACCAGCGAATTTGATTCCATGGAAACCAGCGCGTATGTCATCAATTTTATTCTGCATGCTGATAACCCTGTCATCATCGGACATGTCATCAATCCGTTTTGAAATATGCGCCGCTATGCGTGCAATGCCATCAATGAAATCCATCGGAATCAATCCTTCCCTTTAATGTTTCACTTATCAATTATATCATATCAGGAATGATACTGCAAAAAGAAAAAAGTTGAACCGCGCAGAGCATGACTCATACGCGGTTCAACAGTGTGGTGCTAATTTGTTCATGGAAACGAGCGATATAATCAACCCGTCATTATTCATGATACCGATGCAGGATGATAAAAGTCGAAAAACGCCTGATTTCACAAAACTTTCACAAATAATTTGACATCATCATGAAAACATGGTAACATTGCAATCATAAACGTAATGGAATGAGGAAAATATGATTAAACCGATTCTTGTCAAGGAATTCAAACTCGTGTATGAGAATCGCCATGAGACGAGTTATGGTTATCTTGATGACAACATCGAACGCATTGGTTCCAGGACTTACATCTGGCATTTGACTGACGCGGCGAATGAGGCATTGGAATCAGATGGACTCATGTTCACAATCAAACTATTGGAACCGGAACGCAAAATCGTGAACATCACATTAGGTGATGATGTGAACACATTGCAGACAGGTAATGTGCTGTTCCATGATGATGACATTGTGGAACCATATGTGCTCATTTATGATTGCATTGATAAATTGTTCAATGCTGCGTTCAATGAAAAACAAGGAATGAATGAATACAAGTGAGCACAATTAAAATGAACCGGAATGAAAACACAAATCATTCCGGTTCATTTTTTATTTATCAGCGGGTTAGACTGTTGTTTTTCTGCGCTTGTGATTTCTTAGCGCTACCATCACCGACACTGCCGTTAGCCCCGGCTTTCTTATCATAACCATTTGACAAGTTCGGATTATCCGGCAGGTTCTGGAACGGACTTTTGAATTTCAAACCAGTGGATGACGTATCCTGTCCTTCCACCCATGCTCGTGCATCACGCATTGAACAACCGGATAAAGACAATACCATGAGGAATGCCAGCACGGACGCACCGATTATCTTAAATGTCTTGTTCTTATTCATAGCGTTAATGTCTCCGTTTTAATACTAAAAGTTTATGTCATTTAATATCTATCAACCGAATATTCCTGGCATTATGATGAATCCATATTATTATCCGACTGCTCAACATGATTATAATGCGCACATGCCAGCATGGAAACGGAATGTTACCATTGGTGGAATCACCAGTGGTATGAGTATCATATTATTTATTCCTGTCGTTCTCATGTGTTTTCAAATGTATACAGTGATTCACATGGTGGATGGTTCAGCGGACTGCGGGGTGTTATTGAACATGATGCTGTTCGGCGCTCCAATGGTATTCAGCCTGCTGTTCTATTTTTCACTATGCTTATTATTTGCATGCATGTTCGCAGTTGGTTTCATGTCCGGTATTATTTTTCTTATTAGCGGAATCACGCAATGGAAATATAATAAATAATAAGCGATGAAATAGAATAATTACTTCATCGCTTATTATTTGAATCCATTACCGCAATCAATAGTTGCATGATTCCATGGATTAAAAGTAATTAATGAAACGCTTGTATTATCTGCTTCTATTAATATGCTTTTATTATCAATTGTTGTATTTGGCAGCATTCGATAAAATATTTTATATATATCTATCATAATCCATTTCATTCATTCGCAATGCCAAATGGAACATGGACACTAATGAACGCATCCTTAGCACGGTCAATATGTTTCGGTGAATCATCAAAAAACATATCCGGTTGGAACGCCGCCAACGCGGCATTCTTATTATGCCCATTCATGTATAAGGCATCATCCACAGTGATTCCCCATGAATCCAATGTACTCATGACTCGAATACCGGCATTAGTGTTCCGCGCCGTGATAATGGCAATGCGCAAACGCTGCTTATAATCAGGATGTGATTTCATATAATTGCGTTCAGCCTGCTGTATCACTGACAATGAACGCAGGAATGGTGCCAGTGGACCTGGTTTCATTGGTTTATCCGCGTATTTCCGTTCATGTTCATTGAATGCTTCCAGATTTTTACGTTGG
>Ga0326512_10004148_pt1 | contig 10541 bp, 9 predicted proteins | sample 1_2617_0518_D_FD_203652 | JGI IMG/M metagenome (GOLD analysis project Ga0326512, IMG submission 203652) | Bovine rumen microbial communities from UC Davis, California, United States - 1_2617_0518 | ecosystem: Host-associated > Mammals > Digestive system > Stomach > Rumen | place: USA: California...
TTGGTCAAGGTGAAGATTGTGGGCAGCACCAGTGCCACGCTCTTGGGCGAGCCTGTGGAGTAGGTATGAAAAATCTTTACAAACACTCTTCTGAGATTTGCGCGAAAGTCATCAACCCGTGCTCGCCCTGATTTGAGCGAATTATGGGCGTGTTTTGTAAGTTGTTGACATTCAGGGTGTTATAAAAATCGGGCCCCAAGTGCTGTGCATTTGGGGCCTTGTTGTGTATGTTTAGCGGTCTCGTTCTTTGGCAATGGGGGCTCTGTTGCAGTGCAATGGTGGTCCCGTTGCAGTGCAACGGAGTCCTCGTTGTGGTGCAATGGCGGCCTCGTTGCAGTGCAACGGGCATGCCGTTGCGGTTTGTTGGTGCGCCAGAAGGCAGAAAAATGCTGTTTCGTTGTGGCTGAAAGGGGTGGGGCAGGGAGCGCGTTTCTCCAGATTGAGTTTTCTGAGAGACGTTTTTTCTATGAATTATTTTTACAAAATGAGCGACTAAAAATAATAGGCCACCGCCAGTCGCCAGGCGTTGGTTCTCGATTTGGCGTGGCTCCATCCCTCGTTCTGCAGCTGCGATGTGAGCGTGTCCCAGGTGAAGTCGCCCGTCTTTCCCAGTGGGATGTTGTAGGTCAGGCTGCCCTCGATGTGGCCCACCAGCACGCCCACGCCCAGATTCAGGCTGAGCGAGTTGGACTGCAGCAGATACTGCTGGTGCTCGCCTGTGCTGCTGATCCACTGCTTCATGTCGTCGTCGATGTTGAAACTCACCTGCGGGCCGCCAAAGATGAACACGCCAATCTTGTTGAACATGGTGGCGCCCAGGCGCAGGTTGGCAGGCAGCACGATGCGCTGCAGGTTCACGCTGTGGTCGTCTACCTTCAGCGTGCTGCGGTCGTAGTAGGCCGACACGTCGACGGCCATGCCCAGGATGGGGGTGCTGATGCGCATGGTGGGGCCCAGGAAGAAGCCGGCTCGGTTGGAGGCTGAGAAGGCGGAGGTGTTGAACTCCATTTGCACCAGCTGTATGCCGCCCTTGAGGCCAAAGCTCACTTGGGCCTGGGCCGGTGCTGCCCGGAGGGAAGATAATAAAAGAATAATGAACAGAGTCATTATCTGCGAAGCACGCATGGTGCTGTGATTGCACTTCACTCTGTTCATTATTCCTGTTGTGTTGTGTGATGTTTGGGGCGGGCTGCCTTAGTGGCGCTGGCGGCGCACCGACACGCGGGCCGACGAGTTGCCACCCGATGAGGACGACGACCTGCTGCTCTTGCCACGGCTGGCCTTGGTGGTCGACGACGATGACGACGTGCGGCTCGACCTCATTTTCTTGGCTGCCTTGGGGTCTATGTTGGCAATGCTGTCGAGCGAGTCGCGCTTATGCTTGTCGCCGAAGATGTTGTTGCGGAAGGCTTCCAGTTCGGCCTCGATGCGCTTCTGCTCGGCCGAGAGCTTGGTGGAGTCGTTGCCGGCTATCTGGGCCAGCGTCTTGCCCAGCATGTTGGTGGTCTTGTAGATCTTGCCCTTGTAGCGGTTCAGCGTGAAGTAGTCGTCCATGGTCATGGTGGCGGCGTTGTTCTTGTCGCTCGTCATCACGCTCTGGCGGCTCAGGTAGGGCTCCACGTCGCTGTACTTCACCCAGAACAGGGGGTATTTGGCCGCCTCGCCGCCAAAGTCGTCTTCGCGAAGCATCACGGGGCATAGGGCCAGCACCTTGATGTGGAACGACGAGTTGGCCTGGTCGTAGTAGGCACTCTCCTTCAGGTAGTACATCGTCACTTCGGCCGAAGGAATGTCGCTGTTGTCCACCTTCAACTTGCCGTCGGCCTCTTCATAGAAGATGTGGTAGTTGTCGAGCACGGTCTTCATGTCCACCTTGGCCGAAGCCTCGAGCACTTCGTTGCCGTCGAGACGGTATTCGTAGACGGGAATGTAGCCGTTCAGAGCCAGTTTGAAGATGTAGGTGAAGAGATTGAGCTGCTTGCCGACGGGCTCAACGGGGAAGTACAGGCCCGAGTTCTCTTCCTTGTTCAGGTCTATTTCGCGGTAGATGTCGCGGCGCCACACCACGTCTTCGGGCATGTCGAGCGCCGTGGGGTACATGATGCGCATGCGTTCGGTCATGCCCTGACCACCCGTCTGCTTCTTTTGCTGTTGCTGCTCGGTGTTGGCCCGCACGCGGCTGTGCTTGGGCTGGGCAACAACGGTCGCAATTAAAAAATTAAAAAATGCAAATATTAAAATGCTACGCTTCATATTGTCTAAATCTTTTAATTTCTGATTTCTCACATTTTTTAATTATTTCACGATGATTTCCATCGACGTGGGCAGCGTGCGCTCAATGCCGTCGGGGCCAATGGCCTTTACACGTGAAATGTAGAAACGGCGGTTGCGCGTCAGCTTGCGGAAGGTGTCCTTCTGTCTGGCTGAGAATTTGTCGCCCTCGCCCACCATGGGCACGGCGTTACCCATGTTGTCGTAGAACACGGTCTCGAACGAAAGCACGCGGAAACCAATGTCGAGAATGCCGTCGTCGATGGCTGCGCCAATGCCGTCGATGCCCATGAGGCTCTGCTTGGCCATGCCGCCGCCCTTGAATCGGGTGGGATTGCCTTTCTCGTCGGCCATGGCAATGAACGGCGTCGGGTCGGGCAGACGGCGCACACGGAACTTGAACTGGCCCATCTGCTGCGGCTTGCCGGTGTTGGTCGATGTGACGGTGATCACGGCATCCTGACCAATCTTCGACGGGCGGGCAATGAACTTGCCGGGGCCTGTGGGCGTCAGCGTGCCGTTGGTCATGCTGGCCTGAATCTTGTTCAGGGGCACGCCGGGCACCGAAACACTGATGGGGTTGCTGTAGCCGGCATAGAGCATGTTCATCAGGTCGGCCGAAACGGTGGCACTGGGGTCCACCACGGTGTATTTTTGCTCAAAGTTGCGGCGCAGCTTGTCGCCATTGCCGTTCACCGTCTCGATATAGCCGGCCAGCGTGAAGTCGCCGGTGGAGGTGCACACACGTTCATAGACGTTGTTGTTCAGGCTCACCTTCTGGTTGCCAATGTAGATGTCGGGCACCTGGGTGGTGTCTACGGCGGCCATGACAATCTTGGCCGAGAACTTGTCGCCACGCACAATGGTCTGCGAGTTGGGAATGACGAAGGCTTCGAGCAGGTTCACGCGAATGTCTTTCACGTCGATGTTCTGCACCAGCGTGTGCAGCACTTCCTTCTCGGCATTGCGCACGTCGCCCTGCAGCTTCGACAGGATGGTCACGGCTGCAATGGCAGGCATGGCCTCGAACTGCGTTTCCTGCCAGTTCTTGCCCAGCGAGCGCTTGTCGGCTGGCACTTCGGTGGTCAGGTCGCTGCGGATGCTGCGCTGCTTGGCTGTGTCGGGAATCATCTTCAGAATGCGCTCACGATACGACTCGATGGCTTTCTTCAGCTCTTCGCCACGACCACGGCCGGGGGCCAGCATCACCTGGTTCGATGCTTCCAGGTCTTCTTGTCCTTTCAAGTTGTTGGGGTCGCCGTCCTTTCCATCGGCTTCCTGGGCAATGGCCAGCTTCAGCTCAGCGGCAAAGTTGTAGAGCGAGTCGCTCATTTGCTTCACCTGCTGGGCCTTTTCATACCATTCTTTCACCTTCTGGGGGTTGGCCTTCATTTGCTCTTCGAAGGCTTGGTAGATGGCCAGATTATCCTTCATGGAGTTTTCCGTAGTCCTGCCGATGCTTTCGCCCACGATGAGAAAGCCGTTGAGCACCTCGTTGGAGACGTTCAATGCCAGCATTGCCATCAACACCACATACATGAGGTTGATCATCTTCTGGCGCGGCGATACGGGTCTTTTCTTTATTGCCATTGTATGAGCCCCTTCAGTGGGAGGGGGTGGGGGGGCGGAACAGTATGCTGTTCTTTCCCTATTTTTTAATGTTTGTAATTACGTTAATAAATCTCTTTCAGCATTGCGGCCTGCCTTTTCAGCGTTGTGGCCTGCCATTTCTGAATCATGGCTTGCTTTTTTTCTGCGTTGTGGCCTGCTCTGTTCAGCGTTGTGGCCTGACTACTTTCCTGATTCGTCGGCCCCCTCAACCATGGGCGTCTTGGGCATATTGGTGGTCATGGCCTCAATCATGCGGGCATAGATGCGGTTCAGTTCGGCAATCTGGTCGGCCATCTTGCGCGTCTGCTCGTTGATTTCGTCGATGGTGCCAATCTGCTGGCTGGCGCCTTTAAGCTGCATCTCGTAGACCTTGCAGATGCCAGTAAGCGTGCGGTTCAGGTTCTCCATCTCTTCTGAATCGCGCGTCAGACGCTCGCTCTGCTCCGAAACCTTCTGCAAGGTTTCGGTCAGGTTCTTCAGTTGTTCCACGTAGTTGTTGGTTGCTTCTTCCATATCGGGGTTCAGTTCGGGCAGCTCCGGAGCCACCACACCGCCAATGATGCCACCGCCCACAGCACCACCTGCTATGCCGCCGGTGGCCGCATTGCCTGCAGCTTGCTGCGTGAGTCCGGCAAGTTCTTCCTCGCTGAGCTCCACACCTTCGCCCACATGCAATCCGCTGTGGCCTTCGCCCATGATGATGGTGCCGCCGCCACCGCCTCCGATAACGGTCGTTCCACCGCCAATGACGCCTGCACCGCCGCCAATGACGCCTCCTTCGCCACCAACCACGGTTGCTCCTTCGCCACCGCCGATGATGGTTCCACCGCCAATGACGCCGCCGCCACCGCCAATGACGCCGCCGCCACCGCCGATGATGCCGCCACCGCCAATCACGGTTGCGCCACCAGTGCTGCCACCGCCTGCAAATGCGGCCGCTTCGGCAGTCTCGCTTGCACCTTCAGCAGCCTCGCTTGCGCCTTCGGTCGTCGGTGTGAAGCCCTCAACAGGCATGCCGCCACCGTTGATCACGATGCCCGGATCCATGTGGGTGGGCAGGTCCTTGCCGTCTTCGGTCTTGTCGAACGGGCGGTCGAAGCCTGCAATGAAGAACACAAACACCTCGGTTCCCATACCCAGGAACAGCATGACGTTGGCTCCCGGCAGGTGGGTCAGCTTGAAAAGGGCACCCAGAATCACAATTGAAGCACCCCAGCTGTAGGCGTAGTTCATGAACGTCTGTCCGGGAACGCTGTCCAACCACTTTTGCAAGAGGTAGATGATATTGAATTTGCTGTACTTGGTCATTTTCTTATGCTCCCTCAGTCGGGGGCCTGTGGGTCTGGGCAAGCGTGTTACAGACCACGTTTTTAAGGGTTATTCTTTCTGAGAGTCTGCGCTTGTTCAGACCCCCATTCCCCCGTGTTCGGGGGCTCTGGTTACTTCTTTTTCTTGGCAGTAGCCTTTACGGGCTTCACTTTTTCGCTTTGGGTGTTGGCCAGCGAGCGCACACAGCGGAAGCCGATGAAGCTTCGTGGCTGGTTCTGATACTCGCTGCTGCGCCATGCTGAGCGGATGTAGCTTTCAGGATCTTTCCACGATCCGCCACGCACGCTTTTCTTCTTCAGGCGGTAGGGATCTTCCAGTGCGGCGTTGTACTTCAGCTGCGGGTTAATATCGTTCATGGCGTCGACGCCAGCTTCGGTGTAGATGGTCGATGTCCATTCGGCCACGTTGCCGGCCATGTCGTACAAGCCGTTGCTGTTGGCTGCGTAGAGTCCGGCCTTGCTGGTAATCAGGTTGCCGTCCTTGGTGTAGTTACCGTTGTCGGGCTTGAAGTTGGCAAAGAAGCACCCCTTGCCGCTGGCCACATCTTCATTCTCCCAGGGGAACTCGTTCTGATCCTTGCCACGGGCGGCATATTCCCATTCTGCCTCGGTGGGCAGGCGGTAGCGCTGCACAAACTTGGCGGCAGCACCAAGGCCCTTCAGCAGGTATTCGGTACGCCAGGCGCAGAAAGCGTTGGCCTGTTCCCACGTGACACCCACGCAGGGGTATTCGTTGTAGGCAGGATTTGAGAAATAGTTGCGCATGTACACCTCGTTGTCGGCATTGGGGAAGTCGTTCACCCAGCATGTGGTGTCGGGGTATATATTAATAATGTACGTGTTAAGGAAGTCCCATGGACCGCTGAGAGGGCGGTTGATGGTTTCGCGATGAATCTTTCCTTCATCGTCGATGTAGGCTGTGTCTTTCGAAATCATGACCTGCTCTTCCGGATTCACCTTGATGTCGGTGTTCAGGTTGCGCTCTTCGGGGTTCAGGCGGTTGCGTCGCAGAGCTGCCTCCGTGTAGTCATAAACCTCATAGCGGTAGTTCATCTGATTGGCGTCGAGCATCCTCTCGCCCGTCACGGGGTTGGTGATGTAGACACTTTCCATGGCGCGCAGCTCGTCTTCGCTGGGCTTTCTGGGCAACGATTTCTTCCAGTTCAGGTGTGGTTTCACGGGGTCTCCGTTCTTGTCTTCCTCGATTTTGTAGGTCTCATCGCCTCCATAGTTGGGGTCGGCCAGTCGTTCGCGGATGATGGAGTCGCGCACCCAGTTGACGAACTGTCGATACTCAGCGTTGGTAATCTCAGTGTCGTCCATCCAGAATCCCTCAATAGAGATGTCTCTTGTGGGAGTTTGCCGTCCCCAGAGCGAGTCGGTATTCTCGATGCCCATGCGCAGATGTCCTCGCTTGATGAGCACCATGCCGTAAGGCGCGGGCTCAGAGAATCCGCGTCCGCTGGCTCCTGTCAGCTCACCGCCGTCGGCCATTGCCGATTTGCCTCCGAAGCAGCCCGTCAGTGCGAGCAGCGCCACGAGGCAAAGTCCTATGATTACGTTTCTTTTCATATCTTGCTTTTTATAATATTCTTGCACTTAGGTGCTCGTTGCGTTCTTTTCTTATAGTATTCTTACGCTTTGGTGCTTGTTGCGTCCTTTCTTGAAGATGTTCATGTCCATCTGGTAGCCCACCATCAGTTCGTGCGAACCGTTGCCTAGGCTCACGCCGTTGGTATAGGCTTCGTAGCTGTAGCCCAGTGTGATTCCATGGAACAATCCGCCCAGGAAGACGGTCACCGAGTTGGTGGGGCTGTAGCCCAGGCCCAGATACATCATTTTTTTGTCGTTGGTGTACTTCAGGCGTGCTGTTGCGTCGAACCTGTAGCCCACGCCGTCGCTACGTCCCAAGACAGACGGCTGCACGGATAAGAACGGATTTCTCAGCTGAATATTGCCTCCAGCCGTAAAATAATATGAGCGTGCCACTTCCAGCTCGTTGGTTTCGCCCAGTTCCACGGTGGGTTCCAGCAGGTGCTGCACCGATGCGCCCACATACCAGTTGCGCCTCACGTAGTAGAGTCCTGCGCCCAGGTCGATGCCCGATCCCGTTACTTCCGAGGTGGCAAATGCCGGGTCGTTGGCGTCGATGAGGTCCAGTTTCGAGCCGTTGAAGTTTTCGCCCAGCAGTGTTCCTTGCACGCCTATGTGCAGTCGTCCGCCCAGCAGTTTGGGTCTGTAGGCATACTGCAGTGCAACGCTGTTGTGGGAGAAGAGGCCAATCTGGTCGTTGATCACCCTGACGCCTGCACCGTGGTAGCTGTCAAGGAAGTGGAACGGCACGTCGACCGAGATGAACATGGTGCGCGGGTTGTGCTCAAAGCCCGTCAGGGTCATGTTGTAGGCACCCACGATGTTCAGCTTGTCCTGCTTTCCCACTGCGGCAGGGTTAAACGACGTCTCCATCGCCCAGTAGTGACTGAACGACGGATCATACTGTGCCACGGCCTCTGCAAGGGGCAGGAACAATAGGGCCAATATCCAAAGATTTCGCCTTAACACAACAATTATAACGTGCATGTACATTCTTTATTGTCTTGTCATCCTGTTTTTTTGCCTGAATTGTGGGTAAAAAAGAAAAAAGTTCGTAATTTTGCCGCCGATTATGACACTCAAGGAATTTTTCAAGAATGATCGTTTTGCCGAACTGGCAGGAATAGAATTGTTGGAAGTGGGCCCTGGCCATGCCAAAGCCTGCATGAAAGTAACGCCGCAGCATCTGAACGGTGGCGGCACATGTCAGGGCGGCGCGCTCTTCACTTTGGCCGACCTTGCCTTTGCGGCAGCCGTCAACAGCCATTGCATGCTGACGGTGTCGACCAGTGCCAACATTACCTACGTGCGTCCAGCCAAACTGGGCAGCTGTGTCTATGCCGAAGCCGTGGAGCTGGTGAACCACCACCGCATGCCTTATGCCGAAGTGCGCATCACTGACGAAGCCGGTGAGCTGCTGGCCATCTTTACGTCGAGCGGCTACAGGAAAGACCAGAACATTTTTGAGTAGCACCACACAACAGCACCCAACCTGCGACACGTCGTGCATGCCGCAGTTTGGGTGTTTTGTTGTGTGTGGCCAGCCGTGTGGCTCAGACGATGGCGGTGAGGTTCTCTTCCGAGATAAATTTCAGGCCGTTGTTCTTGACCACCTGTTCTGCCTCTTTCTCATTGTCGGTGCGGAAGATGAGAATGCCTTTGCCGGCCAGCAGGAACGAATAGAGATAGGCAATGCTGATGCCAGCCTTGCTGAACGCCTCGATGGCATCGGCTGCGCGTCCCGGCTCGTTGTCGAGCTCAATGGCAAACACATCGCTCAGTGCCACGGCCACTCCGCCTTTCTTCAGTTCTTCGTAGGCGCGCAGCGGCTCGGAGCATATCAGTCGATAGATGCCATACTCGGCGGTGTCGGCTATGGTCGACGCAATGATCTGTATTTCAGACTGCTTCAGAATCTGCAGCACTTTGATGAGAGTGCCCGAACGGTTCTCGATAAAGATGGAAAGTTGATTGATTGTCATGGGATTTTTGGGGTTTTTGTTGTTTGTTGTTGTTTCGGGATTTCGGGATTCCGTGATTTCGTGATTCCGTGATATCGTGATTTCGTGATTTCGGGATTTCGTGATTTCGTGATTTCGTGATTTCGTGATTTCGTGATTTCGTGATTCCGTGATATCGTGATTCCGTGATTCCGTGATTCCGTGATTTCGTGATTCCGTGATTTCGGGATATCGTGATTCTTTTTTATTGATACACCTTGCGCTTGTCAACCACGCGCACGGCTTTTCCTTCGTTCACGGGCAGTGTGCCTTTCGACACCAGCTTCACCCTGGGCTTCAGCAGAATCTCGTCGCCCAGCTGGTGGCGCAGCTCCTTCTCCAGATACTGCAGTTTGCTGAAGTCGTCGGTGCCCTCGTTCACTTCCACCTCCACGGTCATTTGGTCGTTGTTGTCTTCGGTGGTCAGCGTGATGAGGTAGTTGGTGCCCACCTCGGGGAACTTCATCAGAATCTTCTCGATCTGGATGGGGAAGATGTTCACGCCGCGCAGCACGATCATGTCGTCCGAGCGGCCGCGCATGCGGTCAATGCGCACGTGGTTGCGGCCACAGGGACAGGTGCGGCCCAGCACGCGTGTCAGGTCGCGGGTGCGGTAGCGCAGCAGCGGCATGGCCTCACGGCACAGGGTGGTGAGCACCAGTTCGCCAATCTCGCCGTCGGGCACTGGCTCCAGCGTCTCGGGGTCCACAATCTCCACGATGTAGTAGTCTTCCCAGAAGTGCAGTCCGTTCTGTTCGGGGCACTCGAAGCCCACGCCCGGTCCGCACATCTCGCTCATGCCAAACGAGTTGTAGGCTTTCACGCCCATCATCTCTTCGATGCGCTTGCGCTGTTCCTCGCTGTGTGGCTCGGCTCCGATGGCCAGCACCTTCAGCTTGGTGTCGCGGCGCGGGTCCACGCCCTGCTCCTGCATCACCTCGTAGAGGCGCGTCACATAGCTGGGAATGGCGTGCATGGCCGTGGTGCCGAAGTCTTTGATGAACTTGATCTGCCGCAGCGAGTTGCCTGCGGCGGCCGGTACGGTGAGCATGCCCAGCCGCTCGGCGCCATACTGGAAGCCCAGTCCGCCGGTGAACATGCCGTAACCGCTTGAGTTCTGGAACACGTCGTCGGGGCGCAGACCCACCATCCACAGGTTGCGGGCCACCTGATTGGCCCACTCGTCCAGGTCTTTCTGCGTGTGCAGGATGACGGTGGGGTTGCCCGTGGTGCCGCTCGACGAGTGCAGGCGCACGCAGTCGCGCAAGGGCACGCACGACATTCCGAAGGGGTAGGTGTCGCGCAGGTCCTGCTTGGTGGTGAAGGGCAGCTTCCTCACATCGTCCAGCGTCTTGATGTCGTCGGCCGTGATGCCAGCCTCGCGGAACTTCTTCTGGTAGAATTCGTTCTTCAGACAGTGGCTCACCGTCTTTTTCAGTCGCTGCAGTTGCAGCTTTTCCAGATCCTCTCGTGAGAGTGTCTCATATTGAGGATGCAGGTAGGGTGAATCGTAATTCATTTCAATATCTGTTAATTGTTGTTCATATCGTTTCTTTTATGCGCTACGTGTCGTTCCTTTTATACGGCTTCGTGTCGTTCCTTTTATACGCTACGCGTCGTTTCTTTTATACGCTTTGCGTCGTTTGGAAAAACATAAGAAAACATTGTAAAACCAGTCAAAACCATTTCTTTTTTATACAAATAAAAACCTTGCATTGCGTGCGTTGCATCAGAAATA
>Ga0326512_10004149_pt1 | contig 10540 bp, 15 predicted proteins | sample 1_2617_0518_D_FD_203652 | JGI IMG/M metagenome (GOLD analysis project Ga0326512, IMG submission 203652) | Bovine rumen microbial communities from UC Davis, California, United States - 1_2617_0518 | ecosystem: Host-associated > Mammals > Digestive system > Stomach > Rumen | place: USA...
AAGTGCCGAGACAAGGCTTTCAATAATCTGCGGAGCCATTTTCAAAAGGATAGGCAACGCATTGATAAGCCCTTCTGCTAAGCCAACAATCAAAGTGACCGCCGCCTCAACCAACATCGGAATGTTATCAAGCAACCCTTGTACGATTGTCAAAACAGCATCGACCGCCGCAGGCACTAATTCGGGCATAGCCTCGCCAAGTCCCTCAACCAAGGTCACAATCATTAAGACCGCCGCATCAATCAATGCAGGCAAATTCGTGACAATCGTCTCAACTAAACTTGGAACAATGCCGACAAACATTTCACCGATACTGCCCACCAAATCCACAAACACAGGGATAATGGTGTCAAGCAATTTCGGCAATTCCTCTTGCATCTTATCTGCTAGAGGACCGATAGCATTTGGTAGAGCCTCGAACACCCTCTGTACAGCAGGAATTAAGTTATCAAGCACACCATTAACGTGTTCGCCTGTTTCGTCTGTATATCCAATAATGGACTCTGTGAGGTTCTTGACCGTCTTATCAAGATATTCGGCATCGCCCGTGCCGAGAGCGGTCAGCATATTTTGCCAAGCCGCCTTGGTCATGTTCAGCGAACCCTCAATTGTGCTCGCCGCCTCACGTGCCGTGGTTCCTGCAATGCCCTGCTTTTCTTGGACTAACTCAATCGCCGTGACAATATCGGAGAAACTATCAATGGACAAATCGGACGCTTTACCCACAGACTTGCCGTACTCGTTAGCATCGTCAATGAGTTGTTGCATGCCCTCTTTGGTACCACCGTAACCAAGCTTCAAGTTGTCGAGCATTGTGTAGTTCTGTTTGGCGAAACCTTGGAAAGCATTTTGTACGCTCTCCATATCAGAACCAAATGTATTGACGTTATCAGAGATTGCCCTCATCGCAACGTCTGTTTGTTCAGCCGCTTTTACGGTGTCCCCGCCGAGCGAGTTAATCAAAGCCGCCGAAAAACTTGTGGCAGTTTCCATGTAGTCATTCATGTTCATGCCCGCCGTTTTGTATGCCTCTTGTGCATTTTGCAAAACGAGGTTTTGGGCATCCTCTAACTTCTGCCACTCGCCTTTTACAGCATCAACGGACTTTCCTTGCGACTTCGCATATTCCTCAACGGACTGCCCCATGTTGCCGTACAACTTTTGGACACCGCCGACCAACTGCTCATAGCTTGCGTAGCTGTCAACTGCACTCTTAGTAACAAGAGCCGTAGCACCTGCGACCGCCGAAATTCCTGCACCGATAACTTTCGCCGCACCCGCAATTTTGCTACCAATACTGGAACCCTTTTTCTCTGCGGTATCTTCCGCATTGTTCAGCCCTTGCTCATATTCACTTGTGTCTAGCGTGATTTTTGCTCGTAAATCAAATAAATCCATACGTCACGCTCCTAGTTCAGTTAGCATTTGCTTGATGTGGTCAATGACCTCTTTCCCTGTTCGAGTTTCTTCGGGAGGCGGTTCTAAAATATCCTTGAGACTTTTGTCCATCGTGTATCGTTCCTCACCCATAGCCGTGTTAATCACACAAAGGCGGGCACATTCGGCGATGTACTGGACAGCTATCTCTTTTTTGACCTGCCGTAAATAATAATCCTCGACAAAATCCATAACATAGGGTCTGCCCATCACATCAAGCAAATCTAACCTTATTTCGCTGATTGCATGGAAGTAATCGTCCTGCTCACACTCACCAATGAAGTAAAAAAACGCAAAACCTCGGGGTCGGTCAGAGCGTCCATGCCTGCATTGAGCAATTCAATACCACGGACTTTTTCAATCTCTTTTGGTTCAAGGAAACAGACCATGCCCAAAATTTCGAGCGTTTCCATCGGGTGCTCGTCCAAAACAGCGTCGAGCATGTCCATCATATTTTGCTTAGATTGCGCCTGTAAAGCCTTTTGGTGTTCAGCCATGACTTTATCCACCTCGTCTTGTTCCATGCCCTCCTTGAGCGCAGGAGCAGGCGGGAGGTGCTTTCTAATGTTCATAATGTCGGTGTCGGTGAGCCACTTGGCAACCGCCTTTCTGATTTTGTTCGTCTGCGTCAGAAAGTCCACCGCATTACAGTTTGCCAAAGTTTTCATTGATTACCTCCGATTATTAAGTTGTTTCAGTTTCGCCAGTCGGGTCAGCAGAATAGAACACCATCGGAACGGTCTTTTGGTCGTTGATAGATACGTGACCCGTGATGGTAAGAGCGATTTGACCTTTTCCATTTTTGGTGGTCTGCAAAGAAAAACCACCAGTAGAAAGAGCATTCTTCAATTGAACAGCGACCATGCCACCATCGGCTCTGTCACCGACCCACCAAATGTCGGAGAAGTCAGTCTGTTTAAGGTCTGCTCTCGGAACAATCTTGGTTGCGTCTTTGCTGTCAATATCAGCACAACCCAAAGCCATCTTGATAAGGGCAGGAGAAGTGCCGAGGGAGTTGGTGCTCATGGTGCATTCCCATCCATCAAGGTGTTTCAACTCTTTCATGTTGTTCGGCACGTTGTCAACATCCTCACCGAGGTCGGAGAACGTGGGAACACAAGCAACCGTAATACCGCCAGTAGTCGCACAGATAATTGCCTCATCTGCAGGAGCGGTCGGGGTCGCAGGGTCAAAAGTATTGAGCAGAACACCTGCGTCGAGTTGGAGTCCATCAAAAGTGTCCTGCGGGATAACGGTAAATTTACCCATTATATTGCCTCCTAATAATTAGTTAAATACTCCGCTTGAATGTTCATGTACATTCTGCGGATTTGGTCATCGTTCGGGTCATTCATACGTTGAGCAAAAGGAGAGCCTTGCACCATCCAAACCCACCCGTTATCGAGTTTGTATGTTACAAAGCCCTCCAAAAATTGTGCAATTTCATTCTTTTTTGCTGTAATATCTGTCCACTTGGTATCTCTGTACCACAAACTGCCATGCATCAATACAGGACGGTCTAATTTATCATCGACCACATTGTATGTGATATAAGGCAACTTTGCATTGTCGGGGACAGTATTTTCATCGTAAGCAGGCAACCCAAAACTAGACCAAAACGTGTATAACGCTTGTTCTTTAGTCATTGGTTCCTCCTGTCGGTACAAATTCCTCAGCAGTAACCTGCCTCATATTGAGACTTGCACTTTGTGGTGTGAATTTATCATCGCCATCTTGTGTGACACGGAAGATTTTACCATCGCTTTCTCTGCGGAAAACATTGTGCCAACTGAGCATAAACTCTTTATCGGTAGTAACCGTGTAAAGGGAAGTAACACCTTGCATGTCGGCTACTCTAGCCTGTAATGAATTGTCAAAAGTGACAGCCGCATCAAATGTTGCACCTTCAACCCATGTTTTGTCGTAGCCACCCTCCCCATCATTGACTACGATTTCATACAACATTGTGCAAGGACTTTTGAACTCATCTAACAAGGACATTTTCTCACCCCTTTACGGTAATTTTTTCCACAAAACAAGACGGTCAGCAAAAGCAGATTGCCAACTTGCCCCTGTCGCACTTCCTGTCGAATTGGTGGCTTTCGTGTAACTATAACCACCAAAACTCTCAGATTGGTAAGGCGACATAGCTTGGCTATTGATATTGCCATTTTTCTCTTGCCATGCCTCAATTTCAACGGAGAGGTCAACGACTGCTTTAGGAACAGCCATTGACCATACAGAACCGCTGAATGTTTCTTCATGGAGGTCGCTGAACGGAAACTCGTGTACCCCATCATTTAAAATACTGCCGACTATGCGAACGTATTGCCCCGCGAGAAACGTCAACGGCTCATCGCCGTACACAATGTCTAGGGTATCATCAACATTTTTTCGAATAGTAAACTCGCCGACATACTTCGGTAGCCCTCTGTTGAACCAATTTTTGAGATATTGACAAATTTCGGTCAGCATTTTTAGCCTCCTATTCAGATAACCAAAGTCCCGTCCTCATCCACGTAAGCCTCAGACATTAAACATGCCTTGTACAATAACTGCTCCTCACGTGTGATGGGTTCGGGGAGGTTCACGTCTTCACCGGCAAGGTACGCAAGGTACATTTCTTTGCGAGTGATTACGTCAGCCATTTTTATTCACCCTTGTGAGACGGGTCAACCGTAACAACAGCGATAGCGTCGGCATACTCTGCCCACAGCGTCATGCCCATAAGAGCAAAGGACTCACCGACAGCCGTGGTGTAGTTACCTTCGGCATGGAAACCGATAAGGTTCGTCTGACCTTCGGTAGTGTAATTCAAACCGAGTTTAGCGAACTCGCTGTCGCCGGGGTCAACATAGTACAGGACGATGTTGTCAGCAGGGACAGCGTAGATTTTACCCTCATCAATCTCGGAAGAAAGGATAACAGTTCTAGCGCCCATGAAGTTCTCGATGTAATCCATGCCAAAAGCCGTTTGAACGGTGATTTCAGCCGCACCAAGATACTTGTAAGCATCAAGAGTGTTGATGAACAAAACAATGTCAGACGCATTTCTACGCATTTTCTTGAACTTGTCCTTGACCTTGCCGATAGCCATGGCAACACCCATTTGGAAAGAAGTCTCCGTGGACGTCATAGCCGAGGTATCACCGGTCATGAAGGTGTAGAAATCATCAAGAACTTTGGTTTGCAGTTCATTCAAGAAAGCCTCGTCGGTCTTTTGAATAGCAACCTCTGCACCATACTTGTTGACATCCTCAATCGGAACAGCTTTCGCATATTTCAGAATGTCAAGGTCAGCTTTACCCGCTTTAGCAACGGTAGCCTTAGAATAAGGAATAACCTTACCCGCACCGACGGCTCCATCTTCAAGGGTGACACTAGCGGTATAGGTAACAAGGGTAGTGCCCGGAGCCTTTCTAATAGGACGCATAATGCCGAGGATTTCTCTCAGAGCATCCCAGTTTTTGCCGAAACTGGTAACAAAGTCGATTTCACGAGCCGTAATAGCCGTGTAGACGTTCGGCAAATTGTCTCTTGCGTTAGTCAGAGTTTCAACATTAGTAGCCATTTATTCATCTCCCAAATGCGCTAAGATTTTCCGCAATTGCTTTCTGTCTCTCCGAGGTGTCCTTAATTTTAAGGATTTCTTCACGGCTAAGTGCTTTCCCTCCATTAGCAGGAGGATTGCCCACTTGAGCACCCTTTTCCGTGGATTTCACAATAAAGTCTGCCCATTCCTTTTTGATGTTCTCAATCATCTTGTCTTTGTCCTTGATTTCTCCATCTTCGTTGAACTCAAGTCCATCAACATCGGAAACTTTCAAGACGGCATCAATACGACTTGCGGAAATTCCTGCCTCTTTCAAAAGCCCCTTATAAGCGGACTTTTTATTGGCGGTAACTTCCTTTTGGTGTTGTTCCTCTTTGTAATTGTCAAAGTCTTTTTTCAGCTTGTCGTACTGCGCCTTGATTTTGTCTCCCGATTGCTCTTTCAGGGTGTCCAGTTCCTTTTGGACTTCGGGCAACTTCTCTGCGTCCGCCTTGTAACCGTCCCTCTGTTCTTTGAGAGCATCGGTAGCCTCGGTGTGTGCAGAAATAATCTGGTCTTGGACGTTTTCGTCCTCAATACCAAGTGCGGTCAAAAATTTTCTTGTAAGTCGTGCCATTTTTTGCTCCTTTTCTTCGGTCAATTTCTTCTGATTAGCAAAAATAAAATCGGTCGAGGAACTTCCCCGACCGAAGTCATATAAGCGTAGCATACGGGGTGGGCATATGCAGGTAGCTAACCTTTTCCGCTTGATATGCAATTTTACACAATTTCATTGTAGTAATGTAAACAATAATATGTCAAGTACTTTTTTAAAAAAAGACAAAAAAAGAACAGGCTTTTCAGCCTGCTCCCTTTTTAATAACCCCACTTTGTAAGTTTAGCACTAATCTTTCCATCAATGAACTCATTTCCTGCGAACTTGAGGTGCTGTGCATCTTTGCCTTTGCACTCATCCATCAGACACTCATGAATGTAATCAACGAGGTTGTCGTGTCCCATGTGCAGGAACTCATAAGCACGCTTGTACTCTTCGTCTTCGGGGAAGAAATCAAGCATCTCGTTTTCATATCCACCAATGAGTTCGCTCATCAGTTCAGAAATAAGGCGAAGGGCGGTTTTTTCATGTGCATTGTAAGTCATTTTCTTTACCTCCTGTTGTTTAGGTGTATCTCTTTCTTACAACTATATAATACACCTTTTAAGGCATAATGTCAATACCTTTTTTAATCTTTTCTCATATAATTTTCGACAAGTTCCCTGTACTCATCAATATGCTCTGTGACGGCAGGCTCCAAGTATGGTCTAGCCTTCATTTTGTACGTACCCATCTCAACATAAGGTGCATATTCCACATTCGTGCCAATATATGCCGAGTCTTCGTCTGTGGCATGTGTAAGACTGTTTCTCAGCCTGCCTGTGTCTACTGCTCCAACGGCAGTAATGTGCATCTTAGCGTTTGTCTCGCCCTGTAATCCTATTGCCTCAAGAGCAACTGCTTTCTGCTTTTTAAATTCTTCTAATACTGCTTGCTTATTTGATTTTACTGTAACTGATACCTTTGCCATAATTCCCTCCAAATAAAAAAGGCGGGCATTTCTGCCCACCCTCTTTAGATGCTGTACATTGCTCATTTTGCACACTGTTCAGCATCATAAGTCCAAAGAACTTCTTTCGTTTCTTTGTTGATGATTTCAATGTGCTTTACGGTTGTATCAATCCAAGCCTCTTTTTTCTCAATCCAATACATTGCGTTTTCGATTGCGCTTTCAAGAGTGCTGAAACTGGATTTCTCGGTGTTTTCGGTCCCGATAATCTCCGTGTTTTTCCGAGTGGTCGGTTTCCCGTCTGCTCGGTACTCCGCAAAGGTGTAGGTGTGGATTTTCTGATAAAGTCTTTTTGCCATTTTAAATACCTCCTAAAAAGTGCATCAACTCTTTCTTACAGCTATATAATACACCTTTTGAGATATTTTGTCAAGCCCTTTTAGTAAAAAATATCTGCATCGTCCGAAACATAACCGAGGTCGTACGCATCTTTCTTTTCTTTAATGCAACGTTTCAAGATAGCCTCGATTTCTTCCTCGGTCTTTGACTGCATCTGAAACATCGGGAAACCGTCATTAAAAAGTTCAAGATATTTATCCATAAGTTTTTCCATAATCCACCTCAATTTAATTGTCCAATAATACGTCTAAACTCAGCGAGTGAGTTCGGCATGTACTTTTCAAACATTTCTAGCTGTTCGCCACCGACTGAAATAGCCATATGCAAATTAGCCCACAACTCGCTCGCAGTTTCGTGGTCTCTGAAAATTGCTTTTACATCTGCCTGCTTTTTAACATCAAGACCTATGCTTTCAAGCTCGTCTTTTGCAATTCTCCACGGTTTTTTGTCTCTGTAAACGTTTGGGTAGTACTTGTCCAAATCCTTAAAAGCATTGTAATTCCTGTTGTAGTACCTTTCACCATGCCCCCATGGCAAGAAAGTATCGCTCGAAACACTTACGCTCCTCGTCCCGAACATACCGTCAAAAGCGTCTTGCAAGCCTGTTGATGTGTGCTTGCGGATGTCCTGTATAACGTCTCCTGCGTTTTCGGATTTCATTACTGTGCTCAAGGCATCTTTGTCTTTTCTAAAAGCGGATAAAAACTCATCGCAATTGGAGCCTTTTTTCTTATCGAACCACCCCGTCAGCCTCCTACCGACATTTTGTAAAACCCCTTGTTCTTTGTATGACAATGAGACGTCTTCCGCAATATGGTAGTCGACCGCATGCCCAAACTCATGGCAAAACGTGCCAAATTTATTATATCCGTCACCTAAAGCGGGAGCAAAAGGCGAACTTTTTCTGTAATCCCAAACCACCGTGTCGGAACTTGGCTGATAGTACCCATTACCAGCCTTTTGCAAAAATCCACCCTCAATTCTGTCAGAATATTTGTTGTACGTCAAAGCCGCATTGTTATCATAAAGAGCCTCGACAAATTCATCATTGTTATCCTTAAAGACATCTCTGTATTCGTCTGCCCACTCAAACGGCACAACATCGCTCATTGTGTCAACGACTTCTCCTGCAATATCAATTATACCATTTCCGGTGTCATTATGCAAATGACTTTCTTTCCACTCATCATAGGTCATGCCGTGCAATTTTTCGTTCTCCGACAAATCAAAATCCGTAATGGCTTTTTCGAACCCCTTGATGGCTGTTACCATTGTGCAACGGCAGTTATAGATTTCTTCTGGTTCTCCGCTCGGGTCGGCAGGGTACTCTAAGCCGTTAGAAAAATTCTTGTCTAAAGGAACTCTTTCGCCGTCCATCAATGCGTGGCTGTCTCTTGTTCTATCATCCAACGTGGCAAGCCATTGTTTTTCCATTTCAATGCCCATGCTTTTAGCACGTTCAAAACTAGCTTGTCTGCCCAAATTTTCGGATGATGTAAGCATGGTTCTCGCATTGCGGATAGATGCTCTGTAGGACATGTCTGTGACGTTTCTTAGCCTGCTTGCAATCTTGGGTATTGCCTCACCCTGCAGAACCCCTTGAGCGACCGCCGAGGTCATTTTAGCTTTGCTCCATTTTTGTATCTGCTTGGATTTCAAAGCCTGTTCTGTTTTAGAACCCTTAGTCGGGTCGGGCAATAATTTCGGTCTATCCTTGAGTAGCTTGGAAACGGTGTCTCTGTCATACAACGTATAAGACGTATTTAAACTTGTTCCACTCTCAACCAAATACGTGCCGTAATTGTGCCCGATGGCATAAGCAGATGGCAACTCACCGCTAACAATGTTCATGGCAATTTGTCGGCTGTTCTCCAAATCTTTGGAAAGCACATCTAACTGCTCCTGCCACCGCTTGCCAACCATGATTTGACCGTATCGCCAATCCTTATATTGCTTTTCTGTAATCAAACCATCTGCAAGCTGTTTTTGCATAGCCTTGTCTTTGCTCTCAAAGGATTTCAGATAGTTGTTTAACTTTTTCTGCATGTCCTTTGTAGCCTGCGAATATTCTTTATTTACTCGCTTTTCAACTTTTTCAATGAGTTTGTTGGTCTCGGCTTGCCCTGCATCAAGCGTTTTCATCCTCGGTCACGTCCTCATCAATCTGTAATTGTGAGATTTCTTCTGCATCAATCTTGGCTTGCATTTCTGCGTATTTATCGCCATCGCCTAAAAGCGTCAAAACTTTCTGCATGACATATTCGGGGTCAACAAATTGCGCCGCCTGCAGTACGGTTTGGATTTCCTCTGTACGGTTAACAATCATAGACCTGCTGTATGTCGGCTCATCGTCGATGCCCATGATAGCCAAGATGCCATCAATAAACGTAGTAACGCAATACTCGAAATCATCTGCCTTAGAGTTAACAGGCTCATAAGCCGCCTCAATCTGTGTTGCCGTTACTGCACCGCTCGCCAAGTTCTTGGTGTCAAGTGCTTGGTAATCCTCGTACAAGTCTGCACGGATGCGGTCGAGCAAATCACTTCTGCCTTGGTATGGAGCCTCGATTTGATGCGGTTCTGCGGTCGCTTGGAAGTCGGTCGTGATAGCCGCACGCAATCTTCTCAACCTGTCCATGAACTCTTTAACATCAATATCATCCATGCCACCCGCATTTGAGATAGACCAGTAGATAAAAGATGCCTCGTCAATGGTGTCTGCATAACCACTCTTAATAAGGTCATAGCAGTCGATTTGCTCACGGATGCCGACTAACTCGGATTGTTTGTAATGGTTGCCCCACAACGGCACAATCGGGAATGTCGGGTAGTTGATGCCTTCGTAAATAACATCGCCGTCTGCTACATCTGCATCGGACGCAACAGAGCGGACAATATATGCCCGTTTTTCCTGCATGATTTCCAGTACGCTTTCTTTACCCTCTGTGTCTTCCCTGCGGATAAATTCGGTGTAGCCATCATCCTCATAGAAAGTAGCCCTCAACGGCTTATCGTCATCAATCTGCCAATATCTTACGCCTGCACGTAATGCACCATTTTCCTCATCCCACAACGGAACAAATTCAAGAGCAGAAAATACGTCAATGTGGTCTTTATTAAACAACCCATAACCAACACCGCCGACAAGCGCAAATCTAGCCAACTTCTGTACTTGGCTGTCAAAACTCTTACCTAGCTTTTTCTTGGTTTCTTCGCTCTCAAAGGTAACACCGTTGCCCAAAAGGAACTGCACCTGCTGTGTTACAAATCTTCCAAAGAAATTGGATGCTAACTTGTAGTTAGCCGAATAAGTGTCGGGGACTCTTTCTCCCGATGCCTCATATAAGAACTTTTGGTATGTTCTAATGGTGCGGTTTTTGTGGGATGCATAATCCTCAGCGACTTCTGCCATTCTGTAAAAATCACTAGCCTTGTGCTGTTGAATGCAATCCCATACAAACTCCGCTTTTGCTTTGTCCGTTTGTTCGATTTCAAGGTAATCTTGGTACGTCTTTAAACTCATACTGCCTCCCTAGCTTTCCATAAGTGTCGGATAATTGAGGACAGAGAGTCGGGCGCATCATCATGTTCACAATGGTCGGTGTAG
>Ga0326512_10004151_pt1 | contig 10538 bp, 6 predicted proteins | sample 1_2617_0518_D_FD_203652 | JGI IMG/M metagenome (GOLD analysis project Ga0326512, IMG submission 203652) | Bovine rumen microbial communities from UC Davis, California, United States - 1_2617_0518 | ecosystem: Host-associated > Mammals > Digestive system > Stomach > Rumen | place: USA: California...
CTCTCATTGGATATGGTACATATTCCCACAGATGAAAGGACTTGGCAAAAGCGAATTGTCTCAAACATACGGGATTACATGGCGTGACGAGGCAGAGGCATACATCGTTCATCCAATATTAAGGGAAAGACTGGTGGAAATATCAGAAGCCGTGCTTAATAACGATAAGTCCGCATATGACATTCTCGGTAATGATGCTATCAAAGTGAGATCATGCATTCTGTTGTTCGAATCTGTCTGCGACATTCCCGTTTTTAAGCAGTTAAAGAGTAAGTATCGTTGGTAGAATATTTAAAACAAACGTATGGGAAATAAGAAAGACATCACTATACAAATTAAGGCATTTCAGTTAGAAGCTCAAACTGTAATGAATGATACTGCAGTTCCTGTAGATGATCGAATACAGAGAACAGTCGATATTTATAGGCAAGCCGAGACATTGGCTGAAGAAGGCTGCTTGGAGGAAAAAGCATACGAGTCGTTGCTGACTGACTCGTCAAGGTTCTATGCAGAGTACGGCATGTACAAGGACGCAATTCCAAGGTATTTAAAACTAATAGACTTGCGTGAATCATTATACGGGCAGCAACATCCTGTCACAGCTTCAGCCTATCATGACATTGGAGAAATTTACAGAAACCTATGTAACTTTCCTGCAGCATTTGAATATCAAAAGAAAGCATTGGATATACGCGAGAAACTGCTGGGTCCAAAACATGCAGAGACTGCAGAATCGTACAATAACATCGCGCTTACTTATTACAACTTGGGAGACTATGATAAGGCAGCAGAATACATATTCAAGGCAAAGGCTATTCGCGAAGAGGTTGTCGGGAACGATCATCCTGATATGGCCGACTCCTATGTTAATGTCAGTTATATCAGCTATAGGCACGAAGATTTCTCACAGGCCTTGGAGTTCTATACTAAAGCAAAGGACATTTACGAAAAGACATTGGGAGAAGAAAACCGCAAAACGGGTATTGCCTACTATTGTATTGGAGTAACTTACCTTCAATTGGCCGAACCCAAGGAGGCTATACACTATTGTTGCAAAGCTGTTACTGTTTTAGAGAATGCATTGGGCGTGAATCATCCTGATACCGCAATTGCATATCTTGGCAGAGGATTGCTTGGCTTAGGTTTAGGCATCAAATCTAATGCTTCTGATTATGAATATAAGGCATTGTCGATTTTTGAAAAGGTTTATGGCTGTGAGCATCTCCAAACGGCCTTATGTTATACTGCATTAGGATGTTTAGAGCACACGCTCGGAAACAACGATAAAGCAGTGGGCTATAGCGAAAAAAGCATGCATATCATTGAAAAAATATTGGGCAAGGAGCATATTGACACTGCAGATGCCTACCATGGCTTGGGATTAACATACTACGAACTCGACGATTATGAAAAAGCCTGTGAGTATATCTCAATGGCACTCAACATCTATCAAAAGGTACCAACGTTTGATAATCAAATAAAGCAGATTAAAAAAGATATGGAAAAAACCGAATATAAACATCAGCATCATGCTGAAGAAGAAGAACTTGAGAACTATCTGGAGAACATGGATATAGAAGAGAAGAAAGGAACGCGAGACTTATTCTTAGAGACGCTGACAGCTATTGGCTGCCAATATGAGATTGATGATAAAGATAATGAAATCAACTTCGCTTATCAGGGTGAGTATTTCGTAGTCAGAGCCTCAAATGATAACCAATACATTCAAATCTATGATATGCGTTGGTTGCATGTAGAATTATATGATATTGATGAGATAACAAGGTTGAAGAAAGCAATCAATGAATCTAACATCAAAAACAGCGTTGTAACCGTCTATACCATCAACGAGTCTGAAAATACTGTAGATGTGCATAGCAAATCTGTCATCTATTTCGATTCCGTTATTCCCGATGTCATTGATTATCTGCGGATCGAACTGGCAGAATATTTCAATGTTCATCAGATGATCCTTCTTGAAATGGCCAAGATGAGGGATCAAGAACAAGCAAATGAAACAATTGAAAACTAAGATGAAGAGATTCATCATATTATCACTCGGGGTATTCATTGCAATACTGCTGGTAGTGGCTATTATTTGGAGCATCACTACTGGCAGAAGCCTTGATGAGTGTTTCTTTGGAGCCTGTTGTGGTATACTTTACATAACTGGGAAATGTCTTGGTTTCACATACAAAGAGATATGCGTAATCGTCAATATCTATTTGGAGGCAGGTCTATGTCTATTGTCTGCACTATGGGTATCATGGACTGCAATAAAATGTTTTATACATCGAAAGACACTAGCCTCTGGTCTATTAATGGCTACAGGGATTGTTTATGGCTTAGTGTATATCGGCGGCTTCCTGTGGATATGCCAGCACTATGCCATGCCCATGAATGACGCTTTCGATCTGTGCTATCGTGAACTTATACAGTTGGCAAACGATTATCACACAACCTACAACAACGTCAATTATGTAATCTTTATCCTACTGTTCCTTGTGATTATAATAGGGAACATTCTGTTAGTGAAGCTACTTGACGTTATCTCTATGCATAAGAGGAAAATGCATATTTTGTATAAATCAGAAAATTAATGCTTGCTATTCTCAAAAATAGCACAATATTTGCGACATCATTACAAATTAAAGAGTTTTGAATATGGATAATTTGAACGAAAGAGCTTCTTTTTCACAGGAATAGTGATACATTGACATAATTCTCCCTGAATTATCAACTTATTTTTGAATAAAAAAAGTGAAATCAAATCTGATATCGTTTTTTATTTGTATTTTTGCACAGAAATAACTTAATGAAACAAACGTCTATGAGTGGAATATTAAGACTTAGTGAAGATGGGAAAGTTGTAGAGGAAGTTCTTGATAAGTCTATTATTGAACTTTCTATTCCTGAAGGTGTGGAAAAAATTGGCTCAGAAGTGCTAATACAGTGTCCTCATTTGCAGAAACTTATAATACCATCTACACTAAAAGTTATCATTAACATTGATGAGTGTAGTTCTTTACGACAATATATTGTGTCACAGGATAATAAGAAATTCACCTCCATAGACGGTGTTCTCTATAATAAGGATCAAACAAGACTCTTAGCTGTTCCAAAGAGTCTACAGTCAACATGCTTTGAGATTCCTAATGGGGTATTAAAATTCAGCAATTCATTTCGTGGATGCTCAGCAATTTCCAAGGTGGTTATTCCTGAAAGTGTACAAGAAATCGGTGGCTTTATTGATTATCCTTTCCTTGAATCATCCATTCAGGAGATTATCATACCTAAGAGCGTGACGAAAATAAGTAAAGGTGCTTTCGTGGGATGTGACAAGCTAAAAAACATAATTGTTGATGAAGAAAACCCTGTATATTCGTCAGTTGATGGAATTTTGCTTGATAAAGAGCATACTGAAATTTTATGTTTTCCACGTGGAAGGGAGAATACGAAATTAGTAGTTCCTGATGGTGTAAAGGAGTTAAAAAAGAATTGGATTATTCGACCTAATAAGTTGCGAATTGTTGATATTCCAGGCAGCATATCCGTAATACCTGAAGAATTTTTTAAGGGTTGTAAAAACCTACAATCTGTGCATATTTCAGAAGGAGTTACAGAGATTGGCCCGTCTGCGTTTGCCTCATGTCACTCTTTGCGTGAAATCCATATACCAGGCAGTGTTAAGATTATCGATCAGGATGCCTTTAATTATTGTAGCTCATTGGAAAAACTTACGCTAGCAGAAGGAGTGGAAATGATTGGAAAAGAAGCATTTAGTTCGTGCCATTCATTGAAGGCTGTTGTGATGGCTGATTCTATAAAAGAAATGGGTGATAGTGCATTTAGTTGGTGTGAATCGATTGAATACGTCAAGCTGCCTCAGAGTCTGAAACATGTTTCTGATAAATTGTTCTATTGGTGCAGTTCTCTGAAAAGTGTTGAAATCCCACAGCATGTTTCACGAATAGGTGAAGATGCATTCTATGGTTGCAAATCTCTGAAAGATCTGAGTCTTCCCAGAAATTTGAAAGAAATCGGCAAAAGTGCTTTTGGATCTTGTGAAGTTTTAGAATATATAACTATCCCAAGAGGGGTGAAATCTATTTCAGACTTTGTTTTCTTAAACTGTAAATCTCTTGTTGAAGTAAAAATCCCTGACAGCGTAGAGGAAGTGTCGATTTCTGCTTTTCCTGGATATGATGCTTTATCGCACATTGATGTCGATGTCAATAATAAGACATACGCTTCATTAGATGGTGTGCTTTATACAAAAGATTTTACTAAACTATTGTTTGTCCCAAGAGGGGCTGGCTTTGTGGAATATTCTGTGCCCAAGAGCGTAACGGAGATTAGCAAGGAAGCATTTGGGGGAATAGCAATGTTAGAAAAGATCAATCTTCCTGAGGGATTATCATGTATTGGGGATAGAGCTTTCAGGAATTGCAAATCCTTAAAATCGATACAAATTCCTGCAAGTGTGTTACATATAGGTAGATATGCTTTCATGAGCTGTGATTTATTGGACGACATAGTTGTAGAAAGCACGAATCAGAATTTCTGCTCTTTTGATGGCATCTTGTTTAGCAAAGACATGACAAAACTAATCTGTGTGCCTTCTGGTAAAAGAATTGAGCATTTCGTTGTTCCTGAATCTGTAAAGCAGATAGCGAATTGTGCATTTGCTCATAATACGACACTTATAGATGTTAAATTTCCTTGCCATCTCAGCATAATCGGGCTGGGAGCATTTACTGGATGCACTTCACTGAATACTATTGACATTCCCAATTGTGTCGAAAGTATAGGTTCTGGTGCGTTTAGAAACTGTACATCACTTAAGAATGTAGAAATCCCTAATAGTATCACGAAAATTGAAAGATGGACTTTCTGTGGTTGTCAAGTTTTGATTAATATCGATATACCAAATAGTGTCAATATTATAGATTATCAAGCCTTTAAGGGCTGCTCATCACTCAAGTGTGTCGATATTCCTAATAGCATTACTCAAATTGGTTCTGTTGCTTTCAAGGATTGTAAATCATTAGAGTATATTGATATTCCTGACAGTGTAGACAGCATAGGCCATAGTGCATTTGAAGGTTGTACTTCCTTAAAGGAATTTCAGATTCCTAGAAACCTAACAAAGATTGACAGCTACGTTTTTAATGGCTGTGATTCATTACGGCAGATTGAAATCTCTTCAAACATATCTGAAATAGGAAGAATGGCATTTCGTAATTCTGGGCTAAAAGAAGTAAAGCTTTCATCTTGTATAGATAATATCGGCGATCATGCATTTTGTAATGCTCCTATTGAACGATATAGTGTTGATCAAAACAATATATATTATTTCTCTTTGGATGATGTGCTATACAAATGGATTAATAAAGATACCAAAAAGTGGTGTAATTTGCTAAAATATCCACAGGCAAAGACTGCCAAATCATATATAGCAGATCCCAAAACATTATGGATAGGTGAATGTGCCTTTAAGGGGGCCGAATATCTGGAAGAAATAATCTTGCACGACGATATTAATAGTATAGGTGAACAGGCATTCTCGCGATGTAGATCGCTGAAATCAATAAAACTGCCCGAGTCGTTGGAATATGTTAACGAAAGTGCATTCGCTAATTGTGACTCGTTAGAAGAAGTATATCTGACGAGTATAGGACAAATATATGCTGAAGCATTCTCTCAATGTACCAAGCTGAAAGCGATTCACTTGTTTTGTGAAGATGCTGACGAAATGTTCGTTGCATGGAATGCGTTTGATGGTGTTGACAAAGAATCCTGTGTACTATATGTTCCCTCAGGGAGTCGATGGTCTTATAAGCATCATCGCGTATTCGGCCAGTTTAAACAGATTGTAGTTGAAAGGTTGTCTACTGAACAAACTTTGTGAGGTGCATGAGTGAAGGCCATCAGAAGAATGATGCTTCTTCTATAGACAGTAAGGTCATTAGCTCATTTTAAATATGATCAAATAATAAAAAATCTAAATAAGTAGTATATTCTAACAATACTTATCTCTTATTTTCGTATCTTTACACAATCAAATCACAGGAGGTTATGGAGACAAGGTGATTAGCAAATTGCCTCTCGCAAGAAACTCTATGTTTTAAGTAATAATTGGGTTATATGGTAGAGCATCATTCACACAAAATTCAGAATATAATTCAAAAGGAATTATTTGGTGCTAAACAGTCGATTAAGATTGTTGTAGCTTGGTTTACCAATGATCTACTTTTTCAACCACTTGTTTTAAAACAGCAGGCTGGTGTAAAAGTGGAAATCATTTTGAATAGGGATGATATAAATGATTCGGAAGAGAACGGAATAGATTTTAATGAATTGGTTAATGCTGGTGGAATCGTAAGATGGAATGAAACCAAGCAATTAATCCATGATAAGTTCTGTATTATAGATGATTCGATAGTTATATATGGTTCATACAATTGGACTAATAAAGCAGAGTATAACGAGGAATCTATAACAGTTTCAAGAAATGAACCTGAAACTATTAAGTTCCATATTGAAAAATTTTGCAAACTTTCGAAAAAATATCCGCCATCGAAAATGCCATCGCGTGATGATAATTTTGATAAAGTACAAACAGTACCACAGACTCAACCTGAAGTCTTGGTCGATTCTAATGACACACATACGTCATTATACGAGCAATCTCAAAAACCACACATCACAGAAAAAGAGTATTGGGATAATTTGTTATGTGTATCTGAAGATGGGAAATTAACTAGAATAAAGGATAAAACCGTTTCTCATATATCTATACCTGATAAAGTAACTATCATTGGTGCGGGGGCTTTCAAGAATTGCACATCCTTAAAGACGATAGACATACCTGATAGTGTGACTTCTATTGAACCTGCAGCCTTTAGAGGCTGCTCATCTTTACAGAGTGTTATAATTCCCCCCAAAATAGAGAACATTGAAATATCTACTTTTGCTGATTGTGCTTCTCTTTGTAATATAGAAATACCAAATAGTGTTAAAAGTATTGGTCGGTGGGCATTTTCTTGCTGTACATCCTTAAGAAGCATAATTATTCCTAATAGCGTTTCAAGTATAGGTATTCGCGCTTTTGCGGACTGTACTTCTCTTGAAAGCATTACTTTTCCTAATGATATAACAGATATTCAGTACCAAGCTTTTGATAACACAAAATGGATTGAAGACAAACCTGATGGCATTGTTTGTATTAATACCATTCTGTATAGTGTAAAAAACGATTTTGAAAGCATAACAATTCCGTCCAATATTACAACAATTGCACAAGGTGCTTTTTCCAATTGCAAATCTCTTCGTAGTATAGTGATCCCTCCAAATATTTCCAGTATAGGTGATGGCGCTTTTGTGGCTTGTTCCGCACTTCAAAGAATTGAAATACCTGACAGTGTTTCTAATATCGGTAGGATGGCGTTTGACCATACGAAATGGTTGGAAGATTTGCCTGAGGATGTTGTGTATATCAATCATATTTTGTACAAAGTAAAAAATGAAATTGAACACCTCGAAATCCCTGAAGACATAACAACAATTTCTCCAGGCGCTTTTAAAGGTTTAAATTCCATTCAGAGTGTAACAATACCTAATAGTGTCTCTTATATTGGAAGCTATTCATTTGAGGATTGCTCGTCTCTTAAAAGCGTTTCTTTACCAAACGGTTTGAAATGTATCTGCAAAAATACTTTTAGAGGTTGTATTTCTTTGCAGAGCATAGTTATTCCTAACAGTGTAACTTCTATCGGAGAAGGAGCATTCTCTGGCTGCACTTCACTACAAAATATTGATATACCAGACAGTGTAACAAATATCGAGCATGGAGCATTTAATAATTGCAAATCTCTAACAGAACTAGTCATCCCAAATAGCTTGGAAAGTGTAAATTGGGGAATAATTACAGGCTGTTCGTCCCTTCAAAAAGTGGTTCTTTCGAAAAACATGACTAGAATTAGTGCGCAGGCTTTTGAAGGTTTTACATCTCTTCGAGAAGTCGTTATTCCAAATGGCATAACCAGCATTGATGAAAGAGCATTCAAAGGTTGTACTTCTCTACAAGTCGTAGATATTCCAGACAGCGTGAAGGATATTGGCTATTTTGCATTTGCTGGCTGTACATCTCTTCAAGATGTAGATATATCTAATGGCGTCACAAACATAAAACAAAGTGCATTCAGAGATTGTGCTTCCCTTCAAAATGTTTCCTTACCTGATAGTTTAGGTAAAATTGAAGCAGATATGTTCTTGAAATGTATCTCCCTACAAAGTATAGTTATACCCTATGGAGTTACAAGTATCGATTCCGGTGCTTTTGGGGGGTGCTCGTCTCTTAAACATATTAATTTCCCAGAAGGATTAAAAACAATAGGATGGAACGCTTTTAAAGGCTGTATTTCACTTCTGCAAATAGGTATTCCCAAAAGCTTGAGAGAAATAGGTGGGAAGGCTTTCGAAGATACGAAATGGTATGAATCCCAACACGATGATTACATCTACATTAACGACTTGTTATATAGATATAATGGCAAAGATGAAAGTGTTGATATCCCTAATGATATAATCGCAATCTGTGGCGGTGCTTTTGAAAATTGTACATCTCTTTTAAGTGTTGACATACCTAACAGTGTTACTTCTATTGGAGGTCTTGCATTTTCTGGATGTACGAACTTACAAAGCATAGATATCCCTAATAGTGTAGTAGAAATAGGGGCTTCTGCTTTCTCGGGTTGTAATTCTCTTCAAACCATCGAAATTCCCAATAGTGTGAAGAGTATTGGAGCATATGCATTTAAAGGGTGTAACCATTTGAAAAACGTCAACATTCCAAATGGAATTGAAACTATTAGTTTGGGAATGTTTTGGGGGTGTTCTTCAATAGAAAAGATATCATTACCTCAAAACGTGACTACAATTGGTGCTGAAGCATTTCAATTTTGCAATTCTCTTAAGGGTATTTTAATTCCTGCTAATGTTGTAAGAATAGGGAGACATGCTTTTTTTAATAATTGGTTTAAAGAATTGGCAATACCGCAAAAAGTTGAATCAATAAATGTGCATGCCTTTTGTGGTGCTCATATTGAGAATTTTGCTGTAGAAGAGGAAAATATGAGATTCATTTCTAGGGATGGTGTCTTATTAGAACGTTGCTTAACTGTAAATAACGAGAGGCCAATATATACTCTTCTCAAATATCCTCAAGAAAAAAAACAATCCCACTATTATTTGAGTCAAGACATTACTCAAATAGCAGAACATGCTTTTGATTGTCGTGGATCGCTTATCGGAATACATATAAGCATTGATAACCCTGAAAATATGATTATCTCAGACAAGGCTATTACAGATGATATCTTTAACGAATGTGTTCTTTATATTCCTTCTGGTACCAGATGGGCATATAAACATCATCCTGTTTTAGGTAAATTCAAAAAGATTGAGTTTGAGAATACAGACAGTTGATCTTGTTTCGCTCTTGATAGCAACGCTGAATACGAATCAAATATAGATTAATGTCTTATGCACGCTATAGATCTTGGATTATCCGTAAAATGGGCTGATAGGAACCTAGGGGCCAATTCGCCTGCTGATGTAGGTGATTTCTATGCTTGGGCTGAAACGTCTCCTAAGAGTGACTACACATGGGACAATTACAGGGACAAAATTGGGGAGGGGAAATATGGTCCTTATAAAGAATCTCACTTTAGGAGCAATTTTCGTCGAATAGATTCAAGTCGTGATGCTATGACTCTAAAATATGGTCAACCTTGGAGGATTCCTACTTCAAATGAGTTTCGAGAGCTGATTGATAATTGTAAATGGGAATTTGTTTGCGAACCTCCGACAAGAGGGTACCGAATAACAGGACGAAATGGGAACTCCATTTACATACCTTCATTAGGGATGCCTGTGTTTTTATTGAAATATTGGAGTGCCAATCGTTGCATAAGTCCCCAACACGCAGAAATATTAGAGTTGCATAGTAAACGGGCACCTGAAATCTTCTATCGCTCGAGATTTTATGGTTTTAATATAAGAGGCGTGTACAGTCGATAATCTAAAATAAGACGAATATGGAAGAAGCAAAGACTTTAGAGGAATTACGGGAGTACAATAAATCCTTAGAACAATCTACTGATTTTCAAAGGATTATACAGGAAGTAGATAAAGAGATCTATACCATCATTGCATTGGATGGCATTAAGGACCTTGAGCAATATCTGGCTAATGGAGGAGAAGATGAAACGATTCGGCTTGATGGATGGGATGTAGATGACCTTCATACAGTAACAGAAAGAAAGTCAGACAAAATCAGACAAGCCAAGTCCTTGTTAGAAGAGAACAGGCCTGAAGCAGCTGCTGATATGTTTATGCAACTTGGCAGTTGTCATAGTTTCTGGGCTATGAGGAAACATATCCTCAAAGAGAAATACGGCATTACATGGTATTCGCCATCAGAACTTAATCCTGATATCAAATACGATTAATCTACTGATACTCTAAATGAAAAG
>Ga0326512_10004154_pt1 | contig 10533 bp, 12 predicted proteins | sample 1_2617_0518_D_FD_203652 | JGI IMG/M metagenome (GOLD analysis project Ga0326512, IMG submission 203652) | Bovine rumen microbial communities from UC Davis, California, United States - 1_2617_0518 | ecosystem: Host-associated > Mammals > Digestive system > Stomach > Rumen | place: USA...
TGATATTTATATATCTATTTTGTTATTTATCTTCACTTTTTTGATATTTAACGCTGCAAAATTAAGCAATATTTTCCAATCAAACAAACTTTTTCGGGTAAATATGCGATTCTGGAGTCCATTTTTAACATTCAACGTCATAAGACAGTATTTCGGTCAAGGCAAGTAACTAAAAATGTAGCTACCGCTGAAATATCTATGCAGATACATCAGCGGTAAAAAGGAGATTACTTGATCGTTATCCAAACGGGCTCACCCCTACCCTTTGCCTCGACGATCTTCTGCTTGAGGCGGTGAACCCAGATGCGCGAGTCGAGCACTTTGCCAACTTCACGGTTTTTGCCTACGAGGATGCAGCCTTCGGTGTCTTCAGAGGTGTTGCCTGCATGGATGCGGATGCCCTCGAACTTCGGAACTCCAAGCAAGATTGGTAGCCAGGCCTTGAACTTAGGCGAGTAAGAGATGACTACTGCGTAGCGGCCTTCGGGTATGGCCGAGCGGCCTTTCACTTTGTAGGCACCATTGGCGTAGTCGCGCCATGTGGGCTCTAGTGTGTCGCAGAGATAATCCTTAGTCTCACCCGAACTGTACTCATCCACAATCTGACGGAGGATATACAGGTGACCTATCGTGTAGGTCTTGCGCTTTGCTATACGTTCTAATATTAATTCCATAAACTTCAATTCTTTAATTCTTAAATTCTTCAAACCTCCTTAATGTGGCAAAGTGGCGTTGTGGCATTGTGGCACTTTGCCCAGTGTTTGCTATCGGTTTTCTCTATCCAGCCATCGCGCTTCCAGCGGGTGATGATGTTGCGCAAAGCTGACTCTCCACAGTAGCCACGTTTCAAAGAGCGGAGGTCATCCATTGTGAACGAAGGTGCCAACTGGTCAAAGACAGAGTGATTGGCGCCATATCGCTGACACTCGTCGCTGGCATCGACATACTGATTCTGTAGGGCCTCACCGAAGGTCTTTATCTGCTGAGAGAGACAATACTCTGCCATCATCAGAGCGAAATCCAGACATTGCTTCGATTCTTTATCTTTACCAGACAACAGGTGGAAGATCACTCCACAACGGAAGCCGATGACGGCAGCACGCTTGCGATAGGTGTCCTTCACGTGGTCGATGTCTTTGGCTGCCTCAACTCGTTTCTCTTCCACCCAAGTCTCGATAGCCTTGCGCAGCCGGGGCACATCCACAAGGCCACTAAACGAGCGCAATCTGCTGACAGCCTGTTGGATTCGTGCCTCGTCCTCAGCCGAACGTTTGCCAAATTTCGGCATCTTCTGGAATGAGGAGTCTGGCATTTCGGCTACCAATATTCGAGAAGAAAGTCCGTTCTCGATATTGTCCGACTTGAAGCACTTCCTCATGGCCCCATAGGTGCCAAGCATCGTCCAGTTGTAAGCTACCTTTACTACTCCTGATTCAGCCTGATCAGAGTTATAATCCTGACCCCATTCACCGTTATCAAACGAGAGGCGGTAGATGTCGTACTTAGAACTCCACGAGCCAGCACCGTTGGTTTTTCGGAGGGTATCCAATTCCTCACCGAAGGAGTAGAGCGTATGCCCTTGGGCATTTTTGAATCGCTTCAACAGCGTAGAACACGAGACCGTCACCGGCACCATTCTTATCAAAACGTGCGGATCTTCAGGAGCCTTCTCGTTGGCCTTGCGCCCTTTCTTGCGCTCCTTCCATTCCTCTTCACGCTTGCGGGCAAGTGCATCTTCCTCTTCAAGTTGGCGTTTCCAGATGTCAATGGCATTTTTCACCACTGACTTGTTCGAGGCCTGCTCGCCGCGAATGATGCTCATCAGTCCGAGGTGATGAATATTGCCGTCACAATACTCCACCTCCACCTGGTCGGCATATGCCGCTGCCATCGGCAGCACACCGCAGAGCACGGGCATGTGCATCGTTACAGGCACACCAGCCAAAGACTCTTTGAGTCCGATAGGCAGGGCCTTGACATTCACCTTTACACCAGTCTCAGCAGCCACAGCCTCAGCATCCTCGATCTCATCCGAAGAGATTCCCATTTCGAGCGCACTCACAATCTGGTCTATCAGTCGTGAGCCCTTTGTCGGCTCTTTGCAAGCGGAGTGGATGATGCTCTTCATCTCCTGAACGGACAGTTTGAAATTAGGCATCACCTCCAACAACCACTCTTCGTTATTGTCACAGATGGCACGGAGATTAGCAGCCAACTGATGGAGCCTTTTATTGCGCTCACCTTCTGAGGGTTCACCTCCCGTTCTGTACCAATATTCAGCGATAATCGAGCTATACTCTACGCCCTTGAACTCCTGCGGGTATTTCGAGACACTCGGACACTCGGTGACACATGGGGACTGTCGCTGCTGTGCGAAGCTTGCGGAGCACTGAGGGACTGTCCCCTGTGTGTCGCCGCTCGTTGTAACCTCAAACAGCCTCTCGCTGACATAGCGGGTATGGCTCTCGGGCACCATATAGATACATCTATCGACTCCCTTTACCTGCTTGTCGGGTTCAAACCCCGTCACCTCTTTCATTATCTGCTGAGCCGTTTCGGCATCCATGCCTGCAGGCAATTCCACCAGCACATGAGTACCTCTGCGGGCCGACTCTTCTACCAACAGGATCTGCATCCCTTTTATATCCGGCTGAGCAGCATCTTTGATTCGCTCCAGAATCTCATCCGTATGGCCTTTCTCGTCAAAGTCCATCATCAGTCGGTTTAATGGTTTCAAGGCATCAGCAGCTGCGCGATGGTTCTCTCGGAACTCAGCGCAACTCGGAGTCCACACCGGCAAACGATGCTTCAGCTCCTCGTCACCTCTTTCTATACGTGCGCACATCTGCGCGAGCCAGGACTCTTTTCTCAGCGCCTCCCACTCTCTGCGGGTCGAGGGAAGGCAAGGGGCGCCGTGCCCCTTACCGATACAAGTGAAATACTTCTGTTCTTCAATCATTTCCATATTGTCTCCTCCTTTCTTGTTTTTAAATAAGACATAATCTCGTCGGCCTCCTCTTCGTAGAGAGCCTTGGTTAATGCAAGTCCGTATTTCTTCGGGAACTTGAAGGTGACATACACGAACTCGTCGTTAATACATCGCTGACCTGTCTGGCGACCACTTTTCCGATAGATGGCGCGGGTCATTTTCACCGCTCCATGAGCCGTCTCGTAAAGTGTGTCGTGCATTGGGCCGTTCTTGCCGTCGTTATAGCGTTTCACTCTGGTTCGACCGTCAGCATCTACCTCGATACCGCCACGATAGCGTACACGCTCACCGTTAGTCACTTGCTTTTCGTCCTCCCACGGACACGGCACTATCAGCATGTTGCCGTTCATCTGGAAGTTAACACTTGCGTCCATCTGGACTGCGTTATTCAAAATCTGTTCGTTAAATTTTTCTGGATTCATTTTTCTGAAACTTTAGCGAGATTCGGCAAGTGCTGAAATTGGATCCTTTTCACTCGCGAGACTTCCCGCATCCTGCTTTCGTCTCAGATTAAACTTTGGTTACTTTTAGCGATTAAGAAACTGTACATAGAAAGGCTGGTTCGCTACCCCTCTGCCCCCATGTTTGCGCATCCGACATTTGTTCATCAGAGCCAGTTGCTGGCGAGCCTGATTCTTCAACTTGTCATAAATTCGCTTACCTTGCATTAAATCACGTGCCATAATCTCAATTGTTACCGCTCCTTAGGCGGGGTCTTAAAGTTGTTCGGTGGAAGTGCTCTTTTCGAGCGGGCCTCCGTAATACCCGAACAATCCCGCATATTTCAGGGAAATCTTTAGGGAAAACGATAGGGAAAGGCCGTGTTAGCCCATACAGACTAACAAAAATAAAAAACGGAACCCCTTGTGTTTCAAAGAGATTCCGCTATATGCGAAAAATTTTCAAAAAAAGTTTTGCTTTCCCTAATGGATTCCCTAAAGCCCCTTTTATCGTTTGTGTAGATTCAAGTCCTGATGGTCGAATGGGTCGTACTCCAAATGAAAAACTTCATCCTCTTCCATCATTTCTCCACGAAGTTTCTGAAGCGATTGCCCAACATTTATCTTCAATAAATCTACACACTCCTGTATCACAGGCAGTGCCTTATCGTGAGCCTTATCGCCCTTGTCGAGTCTCGTCAACCACTTGCCGTTCTGGTCTTTGAAGTGACCTTCAAGTATGTATGGCAGCGAATAACCTTTAGGCACTATCACAAGACCCTCACCAACCAATTGTCTGAACAACTCCACAAGCGTACCATTGCCATACTTACCCAGCCATGTTAGGCAGCAAGCCTCATCTCTTTTGCCAGAGAACAATGCCTTGAAGTCGCCCTCGATGCCATCAATCCATCCTTCTTCCGTCAGTTTTGAGTGCAGCATAGTTAGGTGGCCTTCAGTCACACTACCCTTGCGGGTAAGAGTCATTTCCTCACGTAGCCTTGTTGGCTTAGAGCTATTATTAACTTTTGAATTACGAGGCTTTGACTCGGGAGGGCCTACAAAGGAGCTGCTACTTTTCGTCTTAAGAAGGTTGTTGTCTGTGGCAGGAGGACCTATAAAACCATATGACTTCATAGAAACGCCAAGGCTCTCTAATGCCTGGCGCGCGTCTTCATTATTATGTGCTAGTTCATGAAGATGCCTGACGATTCCACTGAAAGATTTTAGATGGCCGATTGCCTCTTTTTTCAGAAAATCATACGTCGACTTCATCAGCTTCCTTTCGTAAAACTGCCTCCATGCTATTTATCCATTCTATAGCTTCATCAAACTCACTACTGTTCATTGAACCAAAAACAATCTTGAACTTGTGGTCGCTAAACGCGGCATAGTAAGACAGCATGCAATTCTGAAGTTCCCGCTTTAACTGTTCTATGTCATTGAATCTTGCAGAGAAGAACAACATAGACCCGCCTGTGAAGATAACATCGGATGTTCCATAATCGTGACAAGTATATTTGTTTTTGGAGCCTTCTGGATTTTGCTCAAAAACGAGGTCTATATGGAACACATCCTGTGGTGCTTCCTTTCCTTCAATATGCTCTATCGGCCATTCTATCTCAATACCGAGATTATTCAGAACCTCTTTCCACAAGGGAGCTTCCAATGAATTGGACATGATTACTTCGTTCCCCTCATCATCAGCCAAACGCATTCTGCCAACTCCGCTGACGAAATCGTAGAATTCCTGCATTGTAATCCGCTTATCGTCTTCACGACATAGTACACGGCAATCTCTCAGTTCCGCCCTATTCCATACAGTGCCACCTGGCTGCATACGATATTTCACTATAGGGTGACTATGTGTCTCCAATTCATAATCACCATCATTATTCGTTTTTGCTTTATACACTATCATCGTTGCGATATGCAATCCGATGCTGCCGTTGCAGTAGATGTACTCATACGGCTCATTGAGTTTCAAAATCTGAGTTTCCATATCACTATACTTTTTATTATTTGTCATTGTAGTCTATATTACTCTATAAATTCCCAGTACCCATTACGCTTACCGTTCACACGCTTTACAATCAACTTATCCTGCAGAGCAACGGTTATTGTCTTTACTGTTCGTTCTGACTTTCCTATAGCAGTGGCTATTTCCTTTTGGGTGGCTGAGGGATTCACATGCATGATGCGAAGCACCGCCACCTCTTCTAAAGTGCAATTTTTGCACTTTGGAGGCAGTTCATCGCTCAATTTTGCACTTAGAACTGGCTTATTTGCACTTTGAGACTCAGCTCCATCAGTCGCCTTACCCCAATCCACGTGCATGATTCTGTTCCTCAGGTCGTGCTCTTCACCCAGCAGCATGCTACGGAAGAACCGCTCCAGATAGAGCGTGGTCTCTGAGATTCCAGCTGTCAGATCGCTGTAGTTGGCACGCACCAGCGCATTGCGGAAATACCAGGAATTCTCGGCAAACACATCGTTCACTACATTGAATCCTAGCGTGCGCAGATACTTTATCATGAACACCGCTGTCGTTCTCGTGTTGCCTTCACAGAAAGCATGTATCTGCCAGAGATTAGCACAGAAACGAGTCAGATGACGGATGGCCTCATCAATATTCATGTTGGCATAGTTGAAGTCACGTTCCTGCCCCATGTCGTATGCTAGCGTGTCGCTGATGGTGTCGGCACTGGCATAGAATACCGTCTTACCGCCAAGCACCCATTCGTTCTTCGTGATGTTATAGTCGCGTATACGCCCTGCCAATTTGTAGATTCCCTCAAACAATCGGCGATGGATGGAAATCAGCTGTGCCGGTGTAAACGAGAAAGTTTTCTCTTCTATCAGCTCAGTAATACGCGCAGCCACCTTGTCTGCCTCTTCCGTGCGGTCACCTTCCACCTCCTTGCGTCCTGCTGCCGACTTGTAATATGAGTCTATCAGTTCCTTTACCTCGCCTATGCTGATATCGCCCTCAATGTGGCGCTTTGCCGTATCAAGCAGGTATTCAGACGTCTGAAGCCTGTCAACCTGTTGCAGACCGATGGCCACCTTCCATGCCTCGCTACGCTCACGCTGTTGCGGCTCCCCTTGGCGGATATATTCATCCAAGCCCTGAATGATGTATTTCTGTTCGTCGCTCATATCATTATATCGTTTTTATTCTGATTTCATATCGTTATTGTATCACTATTTATTATACTTTTCAGGCCAATACTCTTTCGGCTGAGGATAGTCTATAGGAATATATTGCCAATTAAATGGCAAATTCATTGCATCCAAATCCTCTGCATGCTTCTCCATCAGACCATTCTCAACGCTAAAGAGATAGATATTCTTCATATAATGCACCAAGACATTGATTGGGGGCCTTTCTTTGCCACGTCCACCCATATCTATGTAATCGCGAAGCCTGTTGTCTTCGGCGTAGGTGATACCATCCTTCACATTGTCGATGATGTACCTCTTCATCTCCTTGGATTCACCCTTGTAGAAGTTGATGAGGACTTTCTCAGAGAAAGAGAAGTCGTTGGCATCGCGATTCATTTCAACTTGGTATCTTTCCACTCTGTCACGATACATCTTGCTACCCAAATGGCGCTGTACGGATTTGTCGAAGGCAACCTGACGGAGGGTTGTTCCGGCATTGAAATTGGTTTTGCGTATCATTTCCTTGTCAGGGTCAACGAATACACGAATAGGTATTGCTTTGGTTCCAAGCATAATCTGTGCGGCGGTCTTGTGCTGTCCGTCAAACAGCTTGATGGCAGATTTTCCTGTCTCAAGATTGTCTATATAACCCAAAGAGATATGAAGCTGGGGATTACCCTTGTAGAACTCTGCAATAAGCTTGGATACATTAGAACCAATGGAGCGAGGGTTTATCTCCTTATCGTGCATGATGTACTCGATAGGTGCAACAGTAAAGAAATAGCGGATGCCACTTCTTTCGTCGGAATAGATAGGCTGCTCAAATATCTGATGGTCTTCGTCCTTGGGGAACGTGAAAGTAATCTTGTCGCCATCAATTTTGAAAGTCATCTCATAAGAGCCTTTGGCATACTTGGCAAGAATGTCTGTGAGGTTCGGGTTCCTGTTTTCTTCGTGCTGAAGCTTTTCACTCATTTCCTTGAACTGCCAGTTGATACGGGCCAGATTCAAGTCGGCACCTTGCTTCGAGCGATTGGCAGAGCTGAAAGTCAGCGCAAAATTAGATTCATCATCCTTACCTCCATTGGTAAGGGGGATGACATGATCTATATCCAACTCACCTTCATGCAGGGAGAGGTCAATGTCTTTGCCTGTTATGAAGCACTTGCCACCTTGGGCTTGCCAAAGACGCTCAATCAACGCCTTACGCTGTTCAGCATTTAAACGACCTAAGAAAATTGAGTTTGCCATATCCTTATAGTTTAAAATCTTTTCGATGGTTTATCTTGCAACGGAGTTTGCTCAACATCTAAGAGGCTTATTTTTGTAAAGCAGTTAGCCTTTATGTCTCTACGTGCTTCTGACATAAAATTATTGGTTTGTAGGATTTACAAATTTCACTTGACTTGCTCTGTCATTGGCTGCTTTCAACATTGCAACCTGTTGTAAGGCTTCTTCGCGCGTAGCTGACGACGATGGCCGCCCCAATGAGAGGCGAGCCTCCCTTGCAGAGTCCTGCATGCTCTGGTAGAGTAAATCCATTAAAATCTTTTTCTTCCATATCTGATGTCGTTCGTGTAGTTATCGTTCTCTATAGATTGCAAAGATACAATTAAATTTTGATATTTATGTGATTTGGCGAGATTTTTACACATTATTTAATAAACAGCAATCCGCCACTTTGCCACATTGCCACTTTGCCACATTAAGGTGATGGCAATGGTGAAGGATTGGAAGAGTTGATATTATATAATTATTATATATTATAATATATAATAATTTAAAAAGGGTATTTGTGCAATATCGAAGGTGCTTAATGTGGCAAAGTGGCAAAGTGGCGTTGTGGCAGGCGAATTATGTTCACCTTACCCGTTATCGACGAAAAGTAATCTTCGAGGCTCGATAATTACGGCTTCGAGGCTACGAAATTACGGTTCGTTCAAATTCGCCAAATTCGTGCAGAAAATCGCCCCAAATCGAGGGTCAAAATTTGGAGGTATAGGATAATCTTCGTACCTTTGCATTGTCAATCATGAGAGACATAAAAGCGGGATTCGGCCACCCGATGTAGCTGGTCGAAGTTAAGTCTAATACCATGAAAAACATTTAAAACACACTATGGCAAAGATTTTGTATGAAGTAAAGCAGAACCAGAACGAGTATTCCAGCGCATTCGGCAAGTGGTTCGCAAAGGTAAAGGCGCTGGAGACCATGAACACGCGCAAGCTGGCGCAGCACATCTCTGAGCACGGAAGTATCTACACTCCCGACGTCGTCTACGGCGTACTCGAGAAGTTCCGCAGCTGCCTGCTGGAGATGCTCCTCAACTCGAAGAAGGTAAAGATCGAAGGCCTCGGCACCTTCTACTGCACCCTCGAGAACACCAAGCACGGAGCAGCCAAGAAGGAGGATTACAACCCCAACAAGCACATGAAGGCACTCCACATCCGATTCCTGCCCGAGCAGACCACAGAGGAGAACATCAGTTCACGCGAGTTCCTCAAGAAGGCAGAGTTTATCCTCATCGACAACCTGCTTCCAAAGGAGGAGAGCGGTTCAGGCTCTCAGAACTCCGGAAACGGTTCAGGCTCAAGTGAGCAGGGCGGCAACAGCGGCTCAGGCTCAGAGCAGCAGCAGAACACTCTGGCAAAGCCAACTATCTCTGGTGTGACTCCATTCGCTGACAGCACTGAGGTGACGATGAGCGGTCCTGAGGACGCAGAGATCTACTACACCACTGACGGCTCTACACCTTCAGCACAGAGCACACTCTACGAGGGAGGTTTCGTTCTGAGCGACACGACTACCGTGAAGGCTATCGCCATCAAGAATGGTGAGTCAAGCGAGGTAACCACCAAGCTCTTTAGCAAGGGTACAGACGACGAGCCAGGTGGCAGCGACCACTAAACCGAGTTATTAACACTTAAACATCAAGAACCATGAAGAAGGAAACTTGGAAGACCATCATTCAGGTCATCGTCAGCATCCTCACGGCGGCTCTGACCGCCCTCGGAACGACCTCGTGCATGGGCCACGGCCCGATAGCATTCTGAGCACATCTCAACACTCTCTAATTCAAAGACCGACAGCATCAAAATTGATACTGTCGGTCTTTTTCAAGTTTACTGTTTCTCTTCGTAGTCAATCTCTTCGTCTTCACTGAAATGTCGCGAAGGGTCGATATGGAAGACGCGCTGCACCTCGGCCTTGAATTTTCCTGTATAGTCGGTAAGTCGTACTTCATAGTCGCTGGTAACCACGAAGTCCTGTATCAGCTGGTCTTCGGGTTCTGCCTCGAGGTTAGCCTTGGCATCCTCTTTGTTAGTGGCATAAAGACAGAGCTTGTCAACTGGCATATACTCATCGTCGAGTGAGTAAAGCCAGAGGGAATAGAGGCCATCGCCCTCATCAGCTGCAAGGATCATCAGCCGTGCTCCTGCAGTCTCTGGCAAAGAGATAGCCTTGGGCTCTACACGGCCCTCGAGTCCCATGAAGGAAGCGAGTTCTGCAGGGACGGTCTTGTAGTTAGGAAGACCTGTAACATATTCCTCGGAGTAACGTATAGGCAGGGGCTGGATTTCCAGGGAGTCGTAGAAGAGCTGGACGGGAGAGACCTCACGGTCGAGATGGATACCCTGGGCAGCAAGACGCTCCTTAGCCTCGAGGCGATGGATGCTGTCGAGTTTCATCTGAAGCTCCGCTGGCGACAACTCGCCGGAAGAATTAAATGATAAAGGATAAATGATAAATGATAATAAGACCAACGCCACAAGGGCAGCTGAAGCGATGAGGATGGTGCGACGGGAGAAGGGCATAGATGCAGGGATTTAGAGTTTTATCTTCTTTTTGACGGATTTGCTCTCGTTGTCGATACGGTTGAGGGCAGAGATGACATAGGTGAACTTCTCCTTACCGTCGTTGTATGGGAGTCGGTAGAAG
>Ga0326512_10004155_pt1 | contig 10527 bp, 9 predicted proteins | sample 1_2617_0518_D_FD_203652 | JGI IMG/M metagenome (GOLD analysis project Ga0326512, IMG submission 203652) | Bovine rumen microbial communities from UC Davis, California, United States - 1_2617_0518 | ecosystem: Host-associated > Mammals > Digestive system > Stomach > Rumen | place: USA: California...
CATAATCTAAAATGTTTTTAATTGTTTATAATTTGGGTGCAAAGATCTATTATGATTCAATGCTGATATAAATCATCATCAAATAATTGGCAGTAAGTAGGAGTAATTAGTGGTCATTGGCTTTTTTCTGCGTTTCTATCCATTCACTAAACTCCTTATCCACGACTGATTTGAGGAACAAGACTATCTTTCCATCGCGCACCTTGGGTATCTTGTGATACCGGGTAACACTATAGACAGTTTCCCTGTCAACCTTATACTTGTCTATGATTTCTTCCACCTTATAGTATTCTCCGGCGAACTTGGAACCTGGGTTCTTAGCGAAGTCCATGTGCAATTTGGAATAGAACATGATGCCATATTCTCGCTTTGTGGGAATTTTATGCTTGAAAGCAAAACTGTTGCGTTGATTTCCTGTCATGTTGAAGATTCGTTCCACATCGTCTGAAGTGTACCATTCTTCAATACCTTCAGGGCTTTCGTATTTTCTACAGATGGCGTCCACTGCCGTTTCCTCATAGAAGTAAAGACCACATGAATAAATCTTGGGTACATTCTTCTTTCTGGTTATATAGCTGGCCCATTCCCTTGTAATCTTATACTTTTCAGAAATCTGCTCAGCATTCAGATAACCCTTTATCAAGCCATATTCCACTTCATTAACCGGCTTACATTCGGTTTCTATAATGGAAACGAAAGGAACATTCTCGACCTTCTCTTCAAAAGCACTTGGTTTGTCTTCCTTTGGCTTGGTGGCGATAGTCTCAGCAACAGCACCATTCTTCTTAATTCTCTCATTGTAAACTTTGTCAAAGGCTGTGCGCAAAACGGCAATATGTCTTCCATTCTTGATGCGTTCAACATCATAATAGGCTATACTGTATCTAGCCTGGCTACGAGTCATCCCATATTTCTCCATGATCTCTGACACGGTATAATACAATGAGTCCAACGGACGATTTTCAATCTTGATGCTGTCAACATGTGTCTTGGAGTAATAAACGAAATTCTGCTTCTTCACTCGTGGCAAGTTATGCCTTTGGGCAAAACCAATAACAGAATCGTGGGTCATGTTGAACTTCTCCATCATCTGATCTATAGTATAATACTCCGAAGGATTGAACTCCGCAAGTAGGTCTGCAAAGTATTTGTCAATCTCACGCTTATTATAATAATCTGTACGTCCCTTGGTCTTTTTCTCAACATTGTACTTCTTGCATCTGTTCCAGACGAACTTCCTTCCAACATTGAACTTACCCATAATCTCACGCAATGTATAGTAGTCTCTTGTTTCCTCAGCAAGAGGTTGAATGATGCGAGTCGTATGCTTCAGTTTATATTCGCATTCCTCATTGAAAAGACTCTCGATGTCGGCTCTGCGTATGAGTGTCTTTCTTTTGAACTGTTTGCATTTGATTATTCCTTCAGCTAAATACCTATATATAGTAGCCCTGCTCAAATCAAGGAGGTGAGCTACTTCAGAAGGTGTTAGAAAGACTTTTGCCCCCAAATCCCGGATTTTGGTAGCAACATGCTTCTTCCTTTCAGCAACAACCTTCTTAGACAGCTTATCTCCTCTGGTTTTGACTTTATAGGCCAACCTACAGCATTGCTTCGAACAATAGTGTGAGGTAAGACGGTGGGCAACGTATGTTTGTCCACAGTAATCACACTGTCTTTCGAAATCGACAGCCGTCATTTTTGTAATTCCTTTTTCCTTTTCCTGTATGCGCTTTTTTTTATATGCTTTGTCAGAGCATTCACGGCAACAGAACCTCGATAATTTTGAGTGTGCGACATAATTTTGGGAACACCACTCACATTTTTTAATTATTTCCATTTGCAGACCTACGTTTCTTAGCTCACCATTATTTTTGCCTGTTTTCGTCTCACTGTGTCTCATAGTGTCTCACTACGTCTCAATGGTTTCCACGAATGTCGTTTTGGCTAATTCTCACTACGTCTCAATTGTTTCCACCAATGTCGTACCCTAAGAGCACCATTTTTGCCACGGGGTAGAAAAACGGTACAAAAATAACTAAAATAACTTGGAACAACAAAAAGCAACTTGGAAGTGTTAAAATGTAAAAACCCCTCGAAATGAGGGGTTTAAGTAATAGTTTATCTAAGTTATTCTAAGTTGTTTATAATCAATTATTTTCCCACGCAGAAGTGGGAGAAGATGTTGTTGAGGGTTTCCTGGGGTGTGATCTGGCCGCCAGTGATTTCGGCAAGGATGTCGAGTGCTTGGCGGAGGTCCTCGCTCAACAGGTCACCTGAAAGGCCGACGCCGAGGCCGTCGAGGACACGACGGATGCTGGCGTGGGCGCGGCAGAGGGCATCGTAATGGCGGGCGTTGGCGACGATGACGCCAGAGTCTGAGAGAGCAGGAAGGTCGGCGGAAGTGAAAATGGCCTGCTCGAGGGCATCGAGCCCCTGGCCTGTCTTAGCTGAGATAAGAAGAGGGCGCTGGGGTAATTGCGCTGCATACTGGACACTAGGAGAGCAGAGGGTGTCGGCCTTGTTGATAATGGGAAGAAGGGTACGACCTTTGCTCCGCTCGGCCATTTCCCTGACCTCGGCTTCTGCGGGTTGCTCGTCGATGACCCATAGGATGATGCGGGCTTTCTCTATCATCTGATAGGTGCGCTCAATGCCCATCTGCTCGACAGTATCAGCGGTCTGACGGATGCCTGCTGTATCGATGAAACGGAAGGTGACGCCTTGTATTTCCATCGTCTCTTCTATCGTGTCGCGAGTCGTCCCGTGTATGTCTGACACAAGTGCCCGTTCGTCCTTGACCAGACGGTTCAGGAGGGTTGACTTGCCTACATTTGTTTTTCCGACGATGGCCACGGGGATGCCCTGCTTCAGGGCCTGTCCGGTTTCGAAGCTTTTGGCGAGTTGAAGGATACGGGTGTCGATGGTGCTGGCCAGATGTAAGAGCTCAGTACGGTCGGCAAACTCGAGGTCTTCATGGTCGGAGAAGTCGAGCTCGAGTTCAAGGAGTGAGGTGAGTCTCAGCAGTTGGTCGCGAAGGCGCGAAAGCTCTGAGGAGAAGTGGCCTCGCAGTTGGCTCATGGCCATCTGGTGTGTAGCCCTGTTCGATGATGCAATGAGGTCGGCAACGGCTTCGGCCTGGCTGAGGTCGAGTTTGCCGTTGAGGTAGGCGCGCATGGTGAATTCGCCTGGGTTGGCCATGCGGCAGCCGTTCTGGAGCAAGAGCTCCAATACCCTGTTGATGATGTAGCTGGAGCCGTGACAGGAGATTTCGACGGAGTCTTCGCCCGTGTAGCTGTGAGGGGCGTGGAAGACGGTGACGAGGGCTTCGTCGATGACTTCCTGGCCCGCTGGAGAACCTGCGGGCACGGGGGCTGTGAGACGGGTGTAGTGGACGGTGTTGGCTGCGACTTGGTGGCAGCTTAGCTGACAGAGGGTGGAGACGGCGTCGAAGGCGGCAGGACCGCTGACGCGGATGATGCCGAGGGCTCCGCCTGGAGCGGTGGCTGGGGCGCAGATGGTGTCGGTCATAGGCATTTGAGGGCCTTGGAAAGGGCCTCGATGTCGGCCTCGGTGGTTGCCCAGCTGGTGACAAAACGGCAGAGAGTGCGGTCAGTGTCGAGTGGTTCCCAGGTCTCGAAAGCGATGGTTTTGCGGAGGTGCTGTATCTTGTCGTTGGTGAGAACGACGAACTGCTGGTTTGATGGGGAGTCCTTGACGGGGATGCCCCTCTCGATGAAGAGCTGTCGCAGACGCATGGCCATGTCGATGGCATGGCGGGCAATGTAGAAGTAGAGTGGGGTGTTGGCGGGGAAACCGCCAACCACTGTACTTAGTGGAGAGAAGAGGGCATCGAACTGTACGCCTGCGAGTCGGCTCTTGGCGAGAAGGGCTCCGTGCTGCTTGATGATATTAAAGAAGTGGCGTGGGGCATTGTTGCGAGGGAACACTACAGCCTCGCCGCAGAGTGCACCGACCTTGGTGCCGCCGATGTAGAACACGTCGCAGTGGCGGGCCAGCCAGGGAAGGTCGAAGTCGCAGGTGCTGGACATAAGGCCGTAGCCGAGGCGGGCACCGTCGATGAACAGGGGCACGTCGTACTGTTGGCAGAGGTCGTAAATGCGCTCTATCTCGCTGGCTGTGTAGGTGGTGCCAAGTTCGGTGGGGAAGGTGATATAGACAATGCCAGGAATGACCATGTGCTCATAGACAGGGTCGGCATAGAAGCGGGTGTGGAAGTCCTGCAGGTCGTCGGCGCTCATCTTGCCGTCGTGTGAGGGCAGGATGATAATTTTGTGGCCACAGGCCTCCACGGCTCCTGACTCGTGAACGTTGATGTGTCCAGTATCAACGGCTATGACGCCCTCGTAGCCTGTCAGCACGCCGTCGATGACGGTGGCATTCGTCTGCGTGCCGCCGACGAGGAAGTAGATGTCGGCATCAGGGCACTGGCATGCCTCGCGTATTTTCTTGCGCGCCGACTCACTCCACTCGTCGAAGCCGTAGGACTGGCTCTGCTGGGCGTTGGTCTCTACAAGCCGGCGCAGCACATCGGGGTGCGCACCGTTGTTGTAGTCACTCTCGAAGGAAATCATCTTGACGTCCCAATCTGTTTATTACTCAGTCTTTGTCCTTGACAATATTGCCGAGGGCATCAGCAGCCTTGTCGTTGAGGTTGACGTTACGTGTAGTGACGGCCTCGATGCTGCCGGCCTTCATAATGTCGGCCATATCGACGCCAGTAGCCGACTTCAGCACGTCGAAGGCCTGTTTGATAGCCACAGGCACATTTCCGCTAAGCGAGCTGACTCCACCACCGTCGGCACTATAGATGTTGACATCCTTGATGGCCGAGATGGGCTTGGCGACGTTCTCGACAATCTGCGGCAGGATTTCTATCATCATCTGAGCCACAGCGGCGTTGTTATACTTCTTGAATGCTTCGGCCTTCTTGTCCATAGCGAGTGCCTCAGCCTCACCCTTCTTCTGTATGGCATAAGCCTCGGCCTCACCCTTGGCCTTGATACCGATGGCTTCCTGCTCGAGACGATAGCGGGCAGCATCGGACTCAGCGTTCTGAGCGAGGGCACGCTGTTCGGCCTCGTACTTCTGAGCCTCGGCCACGCGCTTACGCTGTTCCAGGTCGGCGGCGGCATCGATTTCCACCTTGTACTTGTCGGCATCGGCTTTCTTCTCGACTTCGGCCGACAGCTGGTTCATCCTGATTTCGATCTGCTCCTTCGAGAGAATCTGCTCACGCTTGGTCTTCTCGATTTCGGCCTCGACGGTCTTGATGTTGATGGTCTTCTGCTGCTCCTGCTGCTGAATGGCGTAGGCGGCATCGGCATCGGCCTGAGCGGTATCGGCTTCACGTTTCAGGGCTGCACGCTTCAAGGCCAGGTCGTTGTTCTTGACGGCGATGGCGGTATCGGCATCAACGCGGGCATCGTTGGCATCCTTGTCGGCCTTCGACACCTCAATCTTAACGTCGCGCTCGGCGACGGCACGGTTGATGGCGGCATCCTTCTTGATCTTGGCAGTATTGTCGGCACCGAGGTCCTTGATGAGACCTTCGCGGTCGGTGACGTTCTGGATGTTGCACGAGATAATCTCGATGCCCAATTTGGCCATATCGGGCTGAGCCTTCTGCATCACCTGGTCAGAGAATCCGTCGCGGTCAGTGTTGAGCGAGCGCAGGTCGAGCGTACCGATGATTTCACGCATATTACCCTGCAGCGAGTCTTGCAGTTGGTTGGCAATCTCGTTGGGCTCCATGTTCAGGAAGTTCTTGGCAGCCAGACGAGTCCCCTCGGAATTGGGAGTAACGCGAATCTTGGCCACAGCGTCCACATCGACGTTGATGAAGTCGTTGGTGGGTACGCTCTCCTCCGTCTTAATGTCAACGGTAATCTGTCCGAGATACACCTTGTCGAGGCGCTCGAGGAAGGGTACTCGGAATCCGCCCTTACCGATGAGCACACGGGGCTGGGAGGAAAGACCCGATATGATGTAGGCAAACGAGGGAGGTGCCTTCACGTAAGAGATGAAGACGAAGAACACAAGCAGCAGCACGGCCACCGCTATCAGCGTGTAAAGTGTAATTGGATCCATAATGGTAAAATGAAGTTTTGGTTAAATTCTGTCGAGGACTTTTTCAATGAGCGTATCGATGGAGTTCTTGTACTCCGTATTCATCTTTTGGGCGTAGCGGTTGGCAATGACCATACAGCAGGTCATGGCGCGATGGCCGAGCAGCGAAGCCATACCTGCGAGGGCCGACGACTCCATCTCGAAGTTGCAGATTTTCATGCCTTCGTACTCGAACGACTCGATTTTCTCGTTCTGCATGGGGTCGGCAATATCGGCACGGAGCACGCGTCCCTGTGGGCCATAGAAACCGCCACAGGAGATGGTATAACCGCGCACCATATCGTCCTGTGCAATCTGGTCGATGAGGTCGGCATCGGCAACGGCCACGTAGGGCGCGCCCTTGATGGGGTCCCATTGCATGTGCTCACAGAACTCCTTCTCCATCGGGACATCGCAGACGACGTTGCGTCCAGCGTAGTAGTTCAACAGGCCGTCGAAACCGATGCTCTTGACGCTGGCGATGAAGCAGCCCGTCGGCGTGAAGGGCTGCAGGCCGCCGCAGGTACCGATGCGAACCCAGGTCAGCGTGCGGTGCTCGTCCTTCTCCTCACGTGTCTGGTAGTCGATGTTAGCCAGCGTGTCAAGCTCGTTGGCCACGATGTCGATGTTGTCGCAGCCGATACCGTGACTCTGGCAGGTAATGCGCTTGCCCTTATACATACCCGTGATGGTGTGGAACTCACGGCTGCTGACCTCGCACTCACGGGAGTCGAAGTGGTCGGCAACGGTGTTGACACGTGCGGGATCACCGACGAGGATAACGCGGTCTGCCAGCTGTTCCGGCTTCAGGTGCAGGTGGAAGCACGAGCCGTCACTATTGATGATTAACTCTGATTCTGGGAAAGTTCTTTTTGTCTTCATAGGCTTATGTTGTTATTGATTCAGATTATTTAACTCCACATATCGTATGGCTTTCTCCAACTGTCGAATGTCACTTTCCAGCTGGTAGAACTCCTGTTCGCATCCGAGTATTTCTTTCTTCAGATTACCTTTCTCAGCGATGTCTGCCTTGGTAGCATAATAGACGCGCATCTTGTCAAGATTCTCGGCCAGGTCCTTGTATGCTTTCCGCATTTCAACAAGCTTGTTGGCTCGTTCGCGATTATCCCTGGTGCGGAAGTCGGATAAATTGGTATAGACGATATCGTCATTGACGACAAATAGAAAATCCGTTTTCTTCTGTTGTATGTCTTCTTTGGGCCTGCGACCGGCATTATTCAGACGGTCAAGTGTCTCTGCACGTAGCATGCCGTCGCCCCAGGTGTCTGCAATGCAGTCAATTCTGGCCCGGCTGCGTATGGTGCTCTTGTCGTATTCGTCAGTTGAGTAAATGGTACGCTTCTGGTCAGGAATGAACGTATAGATGCAGACTTTCCCTTCGGGTTGCCTTCTGTCGGTGGCAAAATAGCCAATGCCGTTCAGTTCATCGACGGCGTACATGTAGTCGTTGGCTTCAGAATTGAAGGGCAGACCGATGTTTTCGGCCAGCAGATATTTGTTTGACTCAGAATCATAGCGTGACACGTAAATATCGAGCCCCCCCAGTCCCTCATTGCTTATGGCAGAGAAATAGAGCGTGGTGCCGTCGGAAAGGACGTAGGGGTAGTTGGTACGCTGAAACTGCCCAAGACCATCGAGCAGGATCGGCTCACTCCATTGCGTGCCCAACTTGTCTGAAGTGTAAAGTCTTCCATTGTTGGAAAACCAGCATTTGTTGGCAAGCTGGTTAACATAAACAACGGAATAGGGCTGTTCCTCGCTTCCGAAGAATTGATTGTAACCAGAGATAGTACCTGCTTCAGCATTCAGCTTGTAATAGTTCAGGAATTCCTGCTTGTCAACCACGACACTGTCAATAAACATGACCTGCCGGGTGGATTCCAGCATTTCGTCATATTTTATTTCCTCCTTGGATTTCACAACGACAGGTACAATCTTCCTTTTGACATGAACCTTGCGCTGCTGCGCCGTAGCAGATGCTGCTGTCAATACCGCCATTATTGCAATGACTATTCTGTTTATTCTCATAAAACCGTTACTTTTTATCTGACAAAGATACACAGAATAAACAAGAAATGGTAGATATGGCACAAAGAATTATGAGTTTTTAACCATATATCTGCGGTTTGCCGCGTTTTATTTCTTGTCAAAATTTTGTTCTGCGTCTATTTTTTCGTACCTTTGCCGCCATGAAACGAATTATCCTCTTTACACTGCCACTTTGCCTGCTGCTCTCTGCCTGTCGCAAGAGTGATACAGCAACTGTTGCAAAGGCTGATGGATTCTATGTTGGAAAACAAGAGACTGCACAGCATCATATCACTGAGTATGAACTGCCCGCACCGCTTAGTGAACGGTCGGAACAAATACTCAGACGGACGGGCTACACCACCTCGTACAACAAAGACACCAAGAGCCCAAACTGGGTGGCATGGCACTTGACGAAAGCTCATACCTACGGTAAGCATCAACGTTCAGAGGAGATTTTCACTGAGGACACCGATGTCAGTCCCCGTGCCACTGACAACGACTACTACTCGTCGCGTTACGACAGAGGACACATGTGCCCGGCCGGTGACAACAAGTGGGATGCCACGGCGATGAAAGAGTCGTTCCTCTTTACCAACATCTGTCCGCAAAATCATGCACTGAACAAGTACGAGTGGAATACGTTGGAAATCCAGTGCCGTGAATGGGCACGTAAATACGGTGCCATTGATATTGTCTGCGGTCCCGTTTATGACAACATCTCTCCCACCCGTACCATTGGTCGCAACTGTGTCTGGGTGCCTGATGGCTTCTTCAAGGTTGTCATGGTGCGCACGGGCACGCCCAAGGCCATCGGCTTCCTTTTCCGTAATGACGGCAAGAAGGTGAGTCTCGAGAGTGTTGTCCGCTCCGTAGATGACATTGAGCGCATAACAGGCATCGACTTCTACCCAGCCCTCGACGATAAAGTCGAAAATCGGATAGAAGCCGATGCGAACTTAAGCGACTGGTAATAACCGCCGCCTGTTATTTCACTTCCTCGATAATCTTGGCACCCTCTTCCACAGCCTGCATATTCAGGGGGATGAGGTCGTGGTGACGCTCGGGCAGCGTCTTCTTCAACGCCTTCTCTACGCCCTTGTTGCTCACCACGGGAGCGACCTTCAGCAGGCCGCCCAAGATAATCATATTGAAGACCTTGCCGTTCTTCATCTCGGCAGCCTTGTCCATGGCGTCGATGCGATAGACGGTAATGTCCTTGCGTGTCGGCGGGTTGATGATGCCGAAGCCGTCGTAGATGAGTATGCCGCCGGGCTTGATTTTCGGCTCAAACTTCTCCAATGAGGGCTGGTTTAGCACCACGGCGATGTCGTACTTGCTGAGGATGGGCGATGAGATGCGCTCGTCGCTGACGATGACCGTCACGTTGGCCGTACCGCCACGCTGCTCAGGACCGTAGGCAGGCATCCAAGTCACCTCTTTGTCCTCCATCAATCCACTGTAAGCCAGAATCTTACCCATCGAGAGTACACCCTGACCGCCGAAACCACTGATTATTATCTCTTTCTTCATTTGTCTGTCGTATCTTTTAAGTCACCTTTGGGATAGAAGGGGAACATATTCTCCTTCATCCATTCGTTAGCCTTGGCGGGCGAGAGTTTCCAGCCGCTGTTGCAGGTCGAGACAAACTCCACGAGCGAGCTGCCCTTGCCGTCCATCGAAGCCTGGAAAGCCTTCTTCAGAGCCTTCTTGGCCTTCAGGATGGAACCTACGCTCTCGACACTCTGACGAGTGACATAGCAGGTACCTTCAAGCTGGGCAGCGATGTCGGCAATCTTCAGGGGATAACCGTGCAGTTGCGGGTCGCGGCCGTAAGGACAAGTAGAGGTCTTCTGACCGATGAGCGTCGTGGGAGCCATCTGTCCGCCGGTCATACCGTAGATGGCATTGTTGACGAAGACGATGACAATGTTCTCACCACGGTTCAGCGCGTGGATGGTCTCACAAGTACCGATACAAGCCAAGTCGCCGTCACCCTGATAGGTGAAGACGAGGCGGTCGGGCCAGCAGCGCTTGATGCCCGTAGCCAGTGCGGGAGCACGTCCGTGGGCAGCCTCCTGCCAGTCAATATCTATATAATTGTACGCGAAGACAGCGCAGCCGACGGGCGACACGCCCACGGCCTTGTCTTCCATTCCCATTTCCTCGATGACTTCGGCAATGAGCTTATGCACTACACCGTGGCTACAGCCAGGGCAGTAGTGCATATTGTTGTCGTTCATCAGCGTCGGCTTCTTGCAGACGATATTCTCGGGTTGAACTAACTGATTCCTATCCATAGCCTTACATTACCAAATTAAGTGCATTAACAATTTCCTCGGGCTCGGG
>Ga0326512_10004156_pt1 | contig 10525 bp, 7 predicted proteins | sample 1_2617_0518_D_FD_203652 | JGI IMG/M metagenome (GOLD analysis project Ga0326512, IMG submission 203652) | Bovine rumen microbial communities from UC Davis, California, United States - 1_2617_0518 | ecosystem: Host-associated > Mammals > Digestive system > Stomach > Rumen | place: USA: California...
CAGCCGTCAGACATCAAATGTAAAACACTATGGAAAACACGCGCTTCAAAATCTCTCAGTATGCCTGTGCGGTGCTGCTCATCGTGAGCAGCATTGCGCTGGTTGCTTATCAGGTCGTCATGATCGACGACGTGTCTGGCGGACTTCTGGTCTATGTGGCACATCGTTTTAGAATATGAAATAGACTTAGGAACAGGCGACATGATTCCATGAAAAAGTTGGCAAAGTATAAAAAATAGTGATATTTTTAGCGGTTTTTGTTGCTTTTTTCAATAGAATTGTCTATCTTTGCAACTAACTAAGCCAGTTTTCTGGTGTATGACTAATTATATTATTATTAACCGCTGAATCATCTAGTTGAGGAAGCATTAAAAAATTACTAATTATGAAAAAGTATTTATTAGGTTGGATGACCATCTTTATGATGGCAGTTTGTGTGGGTTTTACCGCTTGTGGTAGTGATGATGACGGAGGTGGTGGTGATTCAAATATGGTCGGCGTTTGGAAACGTGTCTATAAAAAGACCACAACTTATCAGCGGAATAGTAGTGGTCAGTGGGTTCAGGTTGGCCAGCCGGAGGAGAAATCGTATGAAGGAATAGAGTCCGATGGTATCCAGTTCCTGCCAGATGGTAGAGCTGTGGAAGTTGACATAAATGCCGATGGCACTGTCCGTGATGATGACGAATATTTCAATTACAAAATTGAGAATGGAAAACTGTACCTGTTGGAATTAGATCATCCTGAAGATGGTTGGGAAGAAGTAGGACCCATCAACATCTCTGGTAATCAATTTGAATTGACAGAAGAAGACGTATACTCCGATACTAAACGAGTTAAGATTAAGAGATACAGAAAAATTAGCTAACTCTCTTGTCGGCAAGACTATGAGAAAAGGTAGCTCTTCATGAGCTACCTTTTCTCATATATACAGGGGAAATATTATTCTGCTCCGAAGTATTCCTGAAGCTCTGCGGTGGCGCTGCCCTCGGTATTGGGCAGGTCGCGGATGATCTGACCGTGCTCCAGCAGGGCGATGCGGGTGGAGATGTCGACGGTATGCTGCAGGTTATGGCTGGAGATGATGACGGTAGCGCCAGTCTCACGGGCATAGTCGGTGATGAGGTGCTTCAACACCAGCTGACTGGTGGGGTCGAGGAAGTTGAAGGGCTCGTCGAGGATGACCGTCTTGGGCTTGCGGAGTAGGGCGGAGATGATGCCCACCTTCTGCTTGTTGCCTGCTGAGAGGTTGCGGATAAGCTTCTTCTGTCCGAAGATCTCGCCACCAGCAAAGCGCTCGTAGGCCTGCAGACGCTGGTCGACATCTTCTTGTGTCATGCCGGATATCTTGCCCAGGAAGGCGAAATACTCCTCAGGGGTGAGGAAATCGATGAGGAAGCCATCGTCGATATAGGCGCCTACATCTTTTTTCCAAGCTTCTGACTCTGCGGGATTGATAGTGTCAATCGATACGCTGCCCTCGTCGGCCTGGAGCAGGTCGAGCAACAGGCGGAAGAGGGTGGTCTTACCGGCTCCGTTGTTGCCCACCAAACCCAGAATATCGCCATCATTGATGGTAAACGAAGGTATGTCGCAGGCGCATGTCTGGCCAAACTGCTTCTTGAGATTATTTATTGTAATCATATTTTTTTCTAGTTATACTAAGCCGCGTCCGTGGCATTGCTTGAACTTCTTGCCTGAGCCGCAGGGACAGGGATCGTTGCGTCCGGGCAGCTTGTCCTTGATGATAGGTGTGCGAGGCTGCTGGGCACGCGTGTCCTGAGCAGCGGCGGCAGCCTGGTTGGGATCGGTCATCTGCTCCTGTGTGAGGCTCTGCTTCGACTCGGTGTACTGCTGGCGCTGGGTATGCTCCTCGGGAGCGGCCTCCTGTACCTGCTGCATCTCAGGAATCTGAGCGCGCATGAGGATAGAGACTGAGCGGTTGTTCATGGTGTTCACCATGTTGTCGAACAGCTTGACACTCTCGAGCTTGAAGATCAATAGCGGGTCTTTCTGCTCGTAAGAGGCGTTCTGTACAGAGTGCTTCAGCTCGTCGAGCTCGCGCAGGTTCTCCTTCCAGGCATCGTCGATGATGTGGAGCAGAATCTGCTTCTCGAACTCCTTGACAACCGACTTACACTCGGTGTCGTAGGCCTCCTTGAGGTTACAAGGGATATTGTACATCTTACGACCGTCGGTCAGGGGAACGACGATGCGCTCGTACATGTGGCCCTGGTTCTCGTAAACCTGCTTGATGACGGGGATAGCAACTTCCTGGACATGCTCCATCTTACGCTTGAAGTTGCCCATAGCCACCTGGAAGGTCTCCTCGCAGAGCTGCTCGTGGCTCTTGTTGATGAACTCGTCGCTGGTGAAAGGACACTCCATAGCGAATATCTTGATGAACTGCTCCTTGCAGCCCTCGTAGTCGTTCTGTTCGATGATGTTGACCACACGGTCCCAGATGGTGTTCGAGATGTCCATGCCGATGCGCTCGCCCATCAAGGCGTGACGACGCTTCGAATAGACTACGGTACGCTGCTTGTTCATCACATCATCGTATTCGAGCAGACGCTTACGGATACCGAAGTTGTTCTCCTCGACCTTCTTCTGGGCGCGCTCTACCTGCTTGGTGATCATCGACGACTCCAGCACCTCGCCTTCCTTGAAGCCCAGCTTGTCCATCACGGTAGCGATACGCTCGGAACCGAACAGACGCATCAGCTTGTCTTCCAGCGAGATGAAGAACAGCGAAGAACCTGGGTCGCCCTGACGACCGGCACGACCACGCAGCTGGCGGTCGACACGACGTGACTCGTGACGCTCGGTACCGATGATGGCCAGACCACCAGCGGCCTTCACCTCAGGCGACAGCTTGATATCGGTACCACGACCGGCCATATTGGTGGCGATGGTGACGGTTGACGTCTGACCAGCAAGTGCTACGATGTCGGCCTCCTTCTGGTGCAGCTTAGCGTTCAGCACCTGACAGGGGATATGACGCATGTCGAGCATCTTCTTCAGCAACTCGGATATCTCAACGGAGGTAGTACCCACCAGAACGGGGCGGCCAGCCTCACGCATCTTCACAATCTCGTCGATGACTGCATTATACTTCTCACGGGCCGTCTTGTAGATACGGTCGTCCATATCGTTACGGATAACGGGCTTGTTGGTGGGAATCTCAACAACATCAAGCTTGTAGATGTCCCAGAACTCGCCAGCCTCGGTAGAAGCGGTACCGGTCATACCTGCCAACTTGTGGTACATGCGGAAATAGTTCTGCAGGGTGATGGTGGCAAAGGTCTGCGTGGCAGCCTCGACCTTCACGTGCTCCTTGGCCTCGACAGCCTGGTGCAAGCCATCGCTCCAGCGACGACCCTCCATGATACGACCGGTCTGCTCGTCGACAATCTTTACCTCGCCGTCGATGACCACATACTCGTCGTCCTTGTTGAACATGCAGTAAGCCTTGAGCAGCTGCTGCAACGTGTGGACACGCTCAGACTGCACGGCATAGTGCTGCAGCATCTCGTCCTTCTTGTTGACGCGTTCCTCGTCAGAGAGTGACGTGTCGCCCTCGAGGGCTGACAGCTGACCTGTGATGTCAGGCAGCACAAACAGCTCGGCATCGTTCACCTGGTTAGCCAGCCAGGCGGTACCCTTATCGGTCAGGTCGCACGAGTTCAGTTTCTCGTCGACAACGAAGTAGAGCGGCTCAACCACCTCAGGCATACGACGGTTGTTGTTCTCCATATAGATGCCCTCAGTCTTGAGCATGCCGCTCTTGATGCCCTCCTCAGAGAGGAACTTGATGAGGGGCTTGTTCTTAGGCATTGACTTGTGAGAACGGTAGAGAGCCAGGAAACCTTCGTCCTGCAGCTTCTGGTCGTTCTTCTCACGGCCTTCGCTGATCTTCTGCTTGGCTTCTGCCAGATACTGGGTTGCCAGCTGGCGCTGAACGCCAACGAGCTTCTCGACCAGGGGCTGATACTCCTCGAACATCTGGTCGTCGCCCTTGGGCACAGGACCAGAGATAATCAATGGCGTACGGGCATCGTCGATCAACACGGAGTCGACCTCGTCGACGATGGCGTAGTTATGGGCACGCTGCACGAGGTCGCTGGGCGCAATGGCCATGTTGTCGCGCAGGTAGTCGAAACCAAACTCGTTGTTGGTACCAAACGTGATGTCAGCCTGATAAGCACGGCGACGAGCTTCAGAGTTAGGCTGGTGCTTGTCGATACAGTCGACGGAGAGTCCGTGGAACATATAGAGCGGACCCATCCACTCAGAGTCACGCTTGGCCAGATAGTCGTTAACCGTTACGACGTGAACACCATTACCCGTCAGCGCGTTGAGGAAGACGGGTAGGGTAGCCACCAGCGTCTTACCTTCACCCGTGGCCATCTCGGCAATCTTACCCTGATGCAGAACGACACCACCAAACAGCTGTACGTCGTAGTGGATCATCTCCCACTTCAGGTCGTTGCCACCAGCGGTCCAATGGTTATGGTAGATAGCCTTGTCGCCATCGATGGTGATGAAGTCCTTGCGGGGGTCGGCAGCCAGCTCTCGGTCGAAGTCGGTAGCTGTGACGATGGTCTCCTCGTTCTCAGCAAAGCGACGGGCTGTCTCCTTGACGATGGAGAACACCTCGGGCATCACCTCGTTGAGGGCTTTCTCGTAGATGTCGAGCACTTCCTTCTCCAGCTTGTCTATCTGGGCGAAGATGTCGGCACGCTCGTCGATGGGCGTGTCCTCGATGGTGGCCTTCAGGCGTTCAATCTCTGCTTTCTCTTTCTGGGCTGACTGCTGCACCTGCTGCTGGATATCCTTTGTGCGCTGGCGCAGCTGGTCGTTGTCCAGTTTCTGTACTTCAGGGTAAACGGCTTTCACCTGCTCTACCAGCGGCTGAATAAGTTTCATGTCGCGTGAAGACTTGTCGCCGAACAACGAACGTAAAATCTTGTTGAAATTCATATCTTTTTTCTTGTTTTATTTCCTATTTATATTTATTTGGGGTGCAAAAGTACGAAAAAAATCCTAAATCAGCAAATTATTTGCCTGCTTTTAGCTTCGTATTCGCATAGCATTGCATTAGCAAACACAATGCCAACACCTGAATACCCTCTGCGTAGTGCTGGAAAAAGCCACCTATGAGGAAGATGATAGTCAATATGGCAGTAATCATCCAATAGCGAGTCCGTCTGCCTCGGATGACGGGATACAGGAACAGCCAGGGCAGCGGGTTGAACAGAATCAGTTGCAGGTTCAGGCTTACCGTGGGATGCTGCGAGAAGAGCATCAGCGTCAGCACGATGCCGATGGCGCCCGTGACGAGCATCAGCAGCACGTCCCAGAGCCGGAAAGCCTTCTTCAGGCGCCATTCGGCGATGAAGATGACGAGGCCCACAACAAGGATGATGATGGCACAAACGATGGGCGACAGGGGGAATCCATCCTGACGGATTTGCACACCTGCGGGTACGGCGATGCGACGCTCCTTGACGAGCGGACGGTAGGTGCCGTTGGCATAGATCTGTGCATGGTCGAAGTCGTAGAGCAGGTTGCCTGGCAGGAACTCCTGCTGACGCAAATCGGTCTTGAAGTCGGCTTTGATACCCAGTAATAAATCATTACCAAACCGTGACCACGGATTGTTGCGTGTCATGTCGTGTACCATGTCGCGATACGTTGGTGTATATGCTTCACGTTCAGCGTACTCTACTTTTCCGTTGATGCATCGCTCGATGATGTCGCGAGCCTTTGTCGTGCAGTTGTTATAGAAGTAATTATAACGATAAATCTTGTTCTCCGGAAGCAGGTTGATGGCCAGCGCATCGTGTAGCATCAGCTTCTCCTCGGGGGTCAGATTGAGCACCTGTTCTGTCACCATACTGCCAAAACGTCGGTACTCCTGTTGGAAGAAGTGGTAGGGGTAGGCACCCAGCTCGTAGTCCGTCAGTCCGAACACAAAGCGGGCCACGAAATGTGGTTTCTTGAAGTCGAACACCCCATAGTTGAAAGCCAGGTCGTAGCCCCCCGGTCGCAGGTCGTGGTAGCGAATGGCGGTATGTCCGTAAAGACTATACACCTCGTCATGAGGCTGACAGGTGAGCAGACTGATTTCTACCGAGTCCATGTCGAGCGAATCGTTTTGGGCATTGGCAGGTATGGCTGATACGCAAAACAAGGTTAAAACAACCCCGTAAATAGCATAAAAAATGGTTTTTAAATGTTTCACGATGCAAAATTAACCTATATTTTCCACTTAACGTGCGTTTATTTCGTTTTTTTTCGATAATTTTGCACGCTGAATTTGAAATGCATTTAAAAGAATAGATGAAGAAACGAATATTTTCTGGCATGCTGCTGGGTCTCGTGAGCCTCACCGCAGGGGCTCAGGTGAGCAGTACCCTCTCGCCATACAGCCAGTTTGGACTGGGTGTGTTATCAGAACAGTCGCAGGGCTTCAACCACGGTATGAGTGGTCTGGCCCTCGGTATGCGTGATGGCAAGATAGTCAATGTGCAGAATCCCGCCTCATATTCTGCTGTCGACTCGCTGACGATGATTTTCGACGTTGGTGTGTCGGGACAGATCACCAATTTCCAGGAGGGCAATCGTAAGAAGAATGCCAAGACGGCTAATTTCGACTATGCCGTAGCTGCTTTCCGATTGTTGCCTAAAGTGGGTCTCAGCTTTGGTGTTGTGCCTTATTCGAACATTGGATACAACTACTACTCGGCAGCCTATAACGATGTGAACCTTAGTGCTACGGGCTCTGGGGCCAGCTACTACAACGATGTCTTTGAGGGTAGCGGTGGTTTCAGCCAGGCTTTTGTGGGCTTTGGATGGGAGGTCGTCAAGGGCTTCAGCATAGGTGCCAACGTCTCTTATTTCTGGGGTAAATACGACAAGTCTATCACCATTGCCAACAGCGACACCTATGTGAATACGCTATACAAGACCTATAGTACCTCCGTCAAGAGCTATAAGCTTGACTTTGGTGTACAGTATCAGCGACCTGTGAGTAAGAATGATGTGCTGACTGTAGGTGCTACGCTGGGATTGGGACATAATCTGGGTGGCGATGCCAAACTGATTACGACCAACTATAACAGCGTGAATGGTACATCAATAGCCACTTCCGATAGTGTGCCTGATGCATTCAAGCTGCCTCTTTCTATTGGTGTAGGTGCTTCGTTGCTGCATAACAACCGTCTGACTGTTGGGCTGGACTACCAGATGCAGCGTTGGTCGGCAGTCGACTATCCCATGCAGACCTCGAACATCACAACGGAGCATAAGCAGGGTTATCAGTTGGTGAGCGGCCTGTTGCGTGATCGCCATAAGGTGACGCTGGGTGCCGACTGGGTTCCTAACCCCACGGGACGTAAGTATCTGGGCCATGTTCACTATCGCGTTGGTGCCAGCTATGCTACACCTTATTATAATGTAAATGGTGTGAAGGGACCACGCGAGCTGACCCTCAGCGCTGGTTTCGGCATTCCTTTGGTCAACTCGTGGAACAACCGTTCGACGCTGAACATTAGTGCCCAATGGGTCAACAAGTCGGCCAACAACCTGATTACCGAGAATTCGTTCCGTATCAATATCGGCCTGACCTTCAACGAACGTTGGTTTGCTAAATGGAAGGTCGACTAATTCCTTTATTCCTCGTAGGCTTGGCATGCTGTTTTGCTGCCTGCAGCGAAACAGTCAGTCATACGGCTCCTGCTGTTCATGATCGCGACTCTGCGTCGATGATGACCAGCTATGGTGTCAACACACTCATCAGCGACTCGGGTGTCATCAAGTATCGCATCGTCACCGAGCGCTGGGATGTCAACACCATCAAGAACCCACCACGCTGGACCTTCGAGAAAGGTATCTTCATGGAACAGTTCGACGAGAAGTTCCATATTGAGGGATATATCCAGGCTGATACGGCATGGTATTACGACCAGCAGAAACTGTGGGAGCTGCGGGGTAGGGTGTATATCCGTAATCTCAACGGCTTGATATTCCGCAGCGAAGAGCTCTTCTGGGACGGTATCCGTCATGAGTTCTACTCGCATAAGTTCTCACGTGTCGTCACCCCTGAGCGTACCCTTGAAGGTACGTATTTCCGCAGCGACGAACATATGGCCCATTACGAGGTATCCAACTCCGAAGGCTCTTTCCAGTCAGCTGACATGGAGGGCGACCAGGAGAATAACCAGCAGCCGGCAGCAGATGGCACTAAGCCTGACACCACGCAGACTCCTGTAACGCCTATGCGTAGGGCTGCTGTACGCCATAAGGCCTCGCAAAAAAACACTTTCCAGCCATGACCAATCTGATTATAGGACTCATCGTGACCATGATCTTCTCCGCCTTCTTTTCTGGCATGGAGATAGCCTTTGTGTCGAGCAACCGACTGCGTGCTGAGATGGATCGTGAGAAAAACGGACTCTCGCAACGCGCCATCGAGCTGTTCTACCGTCATCCTAACAACTTCGTTTCGACCATGCTGGTGGGCAACAATATCGCGCTGGTCATCTATGGTATCCTCTTCGCGAAGATTTTCGACCAGACGCTGTTCTATGAGCTGAGCGATGGTGCCCGTGTGACAGCTGACACGCTGCTATCCACCGTCGTGGTGCTCTTTACGGGAGAGTTCCTGCCTAAGACCATTTTTAAGTCGAGTCCTAACACGATGCTTACCGTCTTTGCCGTCCCGGCTTATATCTGCTATGTGGTGCTGTATCCCATATCACGCTTCTCTACACTCGTATCGCGAGGCCTGTTGCGTCTCATTGGCGTGCGCATGCCTAAGGAGCAGGACGACAAGGAGTTTACGCGTGTCGACCTCGACTATCTGGTGCAGTCGAGCATTGACAATGCTAAGGACGACGACGAGATAGAGGAGGAGGTGAAGATGTTCCATAACGCCCTGGATTTCTCTGATACGAAGGTACGTGACTGTATGGTGCCTCGTACGGAGATTGTGGCAGTAGACATTGACGACTGCACCATCGAGGAGCTGAAGCGTAAGTTCATCGACAGCGGCCACTCCAAGCTGGTGGTCTATCGCGAGGACATCGACCATATCATCGGCTATATCCACTCTTCTGAGCTGTTCAAGACGTCGTTCACGGACATTGCGAAACATATCCAGACCATGCCCTATGTGCCTGAGACGATGGCGGCCCAGAAACTCATGCAGACCTTCATGCAGCAGAAGAAGTCGCTGGGGGTCGTCATCGACGAGTTTGGTGGTACTAGTGGCCTTGTGTCGCTCGAAGACATCGTCGAGGAGATTTTTGGCGATATCGAGGACGAGCACGACAACCAGAAATACGTCGCCAAACAGGTCAGCGAACACGAATATGTGCTCTCTGCCCGTCTGGAGATTGAGAAAGTCAACGAGCTCTTCGACCTCGAGTTGCCTGAGAGCGACGACTATATGACGCTGGGTGGTCTCATCCTGCATGAATACCAGTCGTTCCCCAAGCTCAACGAGGTGGTGAAGATAGGGCGTTTTGAGTTTAAAATCATCAAGAATACGCAGACGAAAATCGAGCTCGTAAGGCTAAAAGTCTGCGAGTGAAGCATTTTTTTACGAAAAGTTGCCGATAATTCGTGCAAATTTCGTAATTTTGCAGGCTGAATTTGAAAAGAAAATAATAACAAAATAAAAATTAATAGCTAAAAATGGCAGCAATTGGAAAAATCAGAAGCTGGGGACCAGTACTCGCTACGGTGATTGGTCTGGCCCTTTTTGCATTCATTGCCGAAGAGATGTTCCGCTCGTGTGAGGCAACTAACAACGAGCGTCGTCAGCAAGTAGGCGAAGTGTTAGGTAAGAAAATCTCTGTTCAGGAGTTCCAGTCACTCGTCGACGAGTACCAGGAGGTCATCAAGATGACTCAGGGCCGCGACAATCTGTCTGAGGATGAGCTCAACCAGGTGAAAGACCAGGTATGGCAGCAGTTTGTCAACAACACCATCATCGAGACCGAGGCCGCTAAGGTAGGTCTTACCGTTACCGATGAGGAGATGCAGAACCTGCTGAAGGCTGGTACCAACCCCATGCTCATGCAGACTCCTTTCGTTAACCAGCAGACGGGTCGTTTCGACGTCAGCCAGCTCACCAAGTTCTTGGCTGACTACAACAAGATGAAGTCGCAGGGAAATGCTGAGATGATGGAGCAGTACAACCGCATCTACAACTACTGGAAGTTCATGGAGAAGAATATCCGTCAGCAGCTTCTGGCCACCAAGTACCAGCAGCTCCTGGCTCAATGTCTGTTCTCTAACCCCGTTTCTGCTAAGATGGCTTTCGACGCACAGAACGAGGAGAGCGACGTCCTGCTCGCAGCTGTTCCCTATAGCACCATCAAGGATTCCGATGTCGAGGTTTCTGATGGCGAACTGAAGGACAAGTACAACAGCCAGAAGGAGCAGTACAAGCAGTATGTGGAGAGCCGCGACATCAAGTATGTTGACTTCCAGGTGGTAGCCTCTAAGGCCGACC
>Ga0326512_10004157_pt1 | contig 10522 bp, 11 predicted proteins | sample 1_2617_0518_D_FD_203652 | JGI IMG/M metagenome (GOLD analysis project Ga0326512, IMG submission 203652) | Bovine rumen microbial communities from UC Davis, California, United States - 1_2617_0518 | ecosystem: Host-associated > Mammals > Digestive system > Stomach > Rumen | place: USA...
GTATCTCCTGCCTCCACTTTGAATACGGGATAGGCAGGATTTGCAGGTCTCAGTTCTATGTATCCATCCTTCTTATGCTTCAAGTCCAGATACTTTATGGTAAACTCTCCATTCAGGAAAGCCACTATGATAGAGCCGTCATGAGCCTCTACCGCTCTGTCTATTATCACCCTGTCGCCATCATATATACCAGCATCCTTCATGCTGTCACCGTCTATGTCACCATAGAATGTAGCCTCAGGATGACGAATGAAATCCTTGTTGAAGTCCAGCGTCTCATGTATATAGTCATCAGCAGGCGAAGGGAATCCTGCCTTTACAACTGCATGCTGCAACTCCAACTTAGTGTCAAATGCTCCTCTATGTATCTTTATGTTGCCCATTTATTCTACTCTATTTTTTATAATATTCTGTTCAATAGCTATATCGATAAGAAGATTATGGAATAAATACGGGTATGTGTCAGGAATGTTGCGAACCATCCATTCACAATGACTGGTTGTGTCATCAAAGAACTCACGAAAATCCATCCCATTTGCATCAAACCATTCAATCATGAGTTTTTTTATTATTTTTTCCATTTCCACTATCCCATATCCAGTTACATTCTCTGGCAGTGAATATTCATAAGACCATTTAGGCTCCTTCAAACAGAACGTCTCATAGCTTTTAATGTCATCAATACATGTGACCTCTCCTACATTACTACATACGTAATTAGAGAGCGACTCGTACATTGAGCCATTATATTTTCTCTTTGGTATTTCAAGTTTGATTATCATACTATGTTGTTGTTTTTGTTAACATCGTCAAGAGTTGTTCCCCTTGACTTACCAATGGGGCCAGAAGTCATAAGATAGCAGCTTCCCCGAATAAATAGGCATCATGTCATTGCTGAAACAAGATTGCCTCAGTATATACCAAAACACATTGTCTGGCAGTAGCATCAGGTTCTCAAAAACAGCAGATGTCTTTGAATCCTCATTTGTTTCTTTATGGTGATATGTACTATGTAGCATAGGCTCTATTTTTCTACTAATTCCACATAATAAACCCACCCATCATCCCGTGTTTTGCACCATTCATAGGGTTCTAATTCTAACTTCATGTCTAAACGGTCAGCAATCTCCAGAAAATTATATAACTCTGTCTTTGGCACAGGCACATCATATCCTGGGTGCTGGTTGTGAACAATCTCACTAACATATTCACGTTCCTCATTAGAAGTAAAATCGTCATTCATAAGCTTTCGCTCATACTCCCTGAATATAAGCCGCCCTTTCTTGTAATCCCGAAACTTCAAGCCTTCAAGAATCTCTATTGCCTGCATTCCTGTGACAAAGGAAACCTTGTTGTCCTTTATGGTTATCACAGGGGGTAAGTCTGTACATTTTATTTCACTCGTCTTTTCTGTAGGAGCATAAATGAACATATCACCCTTTCTGCCAAGATATGAAGCACAGAAATATCTGTTTTCCTGTGCGCACTTATCGGCCAATTTTTGAATATGTTTGTTGTTCCGAATCATATCAGCTGAAGGATTAAAGTTAATAAGATGCCAACAAAAGCAACGCCAATGGCAATAAGCGATAATCTTCTGGAAGCATTGGTTGGTTAAGGTGGAAACACAGGGGTGAAAGGTCTATTCTATGCCCTGTATACTCGTCAGATGCTTCATACTTACTCTTCCAGTCTCGCTTTAACTTTCTTCCACGCATGGGAGTCGAAGAGGAAACATTCTTTCATGGTTTCCGTCATCTGAGAGAAACGGCTAAAAGGAATGGTGAAACTCAGTTCATTCTTACCAACCCAAGGACGAACCGATGGATCTAACAGCCCGATAAAGCAACGATGACCCTGCCGGTCATTCTCAACCACAGTCATAGAAACCACAGTGCTACAGCCTGAGCCAAACTGAGACACCACCGCATCGGTCTCATTATTGTCGAAGAAAGCCCATCCGCAAAGTCCAGAGAGCATGTCGGGCGTGGCATAGAACAGCACGCCTTCCGTTCCCTCAAAGGATTCAGCCTTGTCTATACGGATGAAGTTCAGATATGGTTTCTCGGCCCTTTCCATTCCAAGTCCGTTTATATAATCTACAACCATTTCGGGAGTCTTCTTATATTTCTCCTTCAGTGAGACAAAACCTGGTACTCGTTCCGGCATATCTGAAAACCCTGTGTACAGTTTTCCTCCACCGCAACCGATGACATCGGCACTCAGACTGACAGGCTGACCTTCCCTGGCATCTTGGAGCCCTTTAAAGAAACAGCCACCAATCTTCTCTGTATCAGCAATCGGCTGGTCGCTATAGCCGAAAAGCAATGGGAGTTGAGCCTTTTCACCAAATGCTTCTCTATAATTCTTTATGAACACCTTTATATCCATAAACTCAATGATTTTTTCCGCATCATATTAACAACGTGCTTTTATGTTCCGGCAACGACTTCAATCTCAACCAATGCCCCTTTCGGCAAAGTCTTTACTGTAACGGCAGACCTTGCAGGGTATGGCTCTGTGAAAAACTCTGCATAAACAGCGTTCATGTCTGCAAAGTCATTCATATCAGCCATGAAGACTGTTGTTTTCACGATATCATTCATCGAAAGTCCGGTTTCTTCGAGAATAGCTTTCACGTTGAGCAAAGCTTGGTGTGTTTGTTCCTTGATACCGCCTTCTGCAAAAACTCCTGTGGCAGGGTCGATGGGAATCTGACCAGATGTATAGACAAGATTACCTACTTGTATTGCCTGACTATAAGGACCTATTGCCGAAGGTGCCTTTGATGTACTGATTACTTTTTTCATCTTCTAAAAATCAACATTAGTTAATAACGAGTGCAAATATACGAAAAAGTAGAGAATTATCCGTAACTTTGCCGTGTTTTTTATAATGGTTTAATCGACACTTTTTCACTAAGCTACATCGTAAATTCTATGATAGCACTAATCTCATTGCCTACAGATAGCGACACCGTAAAAGTTCCCTCAGCCTGATATATTGTGGGAACCAGTATGTCGCCTAACTTAGCAGCAACGCGATACTCAACCCTCAGTCCTCTCACCTCAAAATCCAGAGGCAGCAGTTCCATTGCCATACGTACATAGTTGGCATTGTTTACGTGCTTGTTATAGTCTATGTCTGCACGTAACACTTTGATGGGCTCACGTGTTTCTCCACCCTCTTTAGGAAGTTTGATGCGACGGTCTTTGTAGTTCATCTCCAACTGAGGCTCCAGTGCCATTGAGGCAATCGTGTTATCATCTATTCGTTTCAGTTTGCCCGTGGATTTATCCACAAACGCTCCCATGCTCCACGTCTTGTAACATGGTTTCCCTTCTGCATCATAGATGAAGGTATTGCGAAAACCAAACATTGGTTTCACGTCATAAACTGTACTGGTCACTGTCAGTTCCTCTTTGAATTCGGGAACTCTTATGATCTCCACCTGTCTGGTGGCAAGCAGCTGCGCCATGTTTTGTTCTGTGAAATACTGCTTCACTCCAGGTTCACTGTCAATCCACATTTCCGAACCATCCTGCATCATCTGCAGTGCCGAATAGAGTTTCAGCCGTCCTTCACTGTCGCATGTACTTGTTGTAACTTTATATTTTAAACTATACATATCTGTACTATTTTAATCGGTTTGTTGCTTTTGTTAGCATAATCCAGTGTAAACTTAGTTCCTCTTGACTTACCATCCCAGAATGCAAGCACCTTGTCGCAGTCATCTATTATTTGCATATCCCTTACCTTTGGCGCACTTCTACCATATTTGCCATAGTCGGGTAGGTGCTCTATCAACTTTATGTCTCTTTCCTCAGCAAAGGTTTTTGCATAGGAATCTGCACCCTTAGCCCCACCTGACACTATTGTATCAGGTATTTCATCAAGGTAAGCTTCTATGTCAATAGGTGGGCAGGTTCTGCTACCTATTATTGCGAGGGTCATAAGATGTTACCTCCTTACCATACAAGCAGAACCACTGCCATGCCTGGCGCAACAAGGTGCTCAGTTCTTCCTCTTTCACATCAGCCATAGTTGACCTGATGTATATATCATTAGTGCAACCAAGGTATAGCAGAATCTCATTCCTGTTCATCGAGGTAATGAACAGTTTCTTCTTCTCATTGAAATTTGCTATTACCTTTTCTCTCTGTTCCCCATCCTTAGGCCGCAGAATCTGATAATGAACATAGGGTGCTTTGCTATGCACCAAATCCTCAAAAGGAACAGGAGCAAAGGTATATTTATTTATTGTAAACTCATCCTTAGACACCACACCTTCTCTGGCATCTATCACGTCCATTGTCGTTGTTGGTTGCATAGTTATAAAATCTCTATAATTTTTATTACCTTGCCCATCTTTTCAGCATAGTCTAATGATGGGCAAAGTTACGAAAACGAGCGCAAACCACAAAATAAATTCATTTGATTTTTTGTTTGCTGTGTACAAAATCCTTTATCTGCTTACTCTACCTCCTTTGCATTAGCTATAAAGCGTTTCCAAGTAGATTTCAGGATGTCAGGATGATTCCAAACCCGTTCAAAGTGTTGCAAAGGTGCCTCCACAAGTGACGAGCCCCACAACAGTACGCCAGCCTCGTGGTTCCTCGTTTTCCTGGCTCGTTTGCCTATCGCAGCAGATGTGAGATTAGCAGACCCAACATAAACACATTTATCATCAAAGACAAACACCTTCATGTGATTATGCTCATTACACCTCAGTTCAAACAAAGGATTATCCAGTAGCTGAGGACAATTTTCCATCGTGTAATTGTAGAAGTAATAAGGTTTCATGCTTACCACTTGCACGTGAATGCCTCGCTCAACAAGTGACAGGAAGAAGTCACATGGCTTTATCATCTCCTTCTCCTTACCATTCTCAATGATGATGTTGAAGTTCTTTAAGTCTCCAGTAGCAATCTTCAAGCTCTGCTTCACCTTCCTCATCATTTCAAACACTCTGGTATAATGTTCCTCGTCAGCAATATACTCAACCAAGTTCTTATCATCTGCAACCTCTCCTAAAACATCATCCTTTTCTTCCTCTACAGGCTTATTTATCTGAATGCCAAAATACTTCTCCACCTCAGGCACATTCAGTCGCCAATGTCCTCTGTGTGCCTTGTGGGCAGGCAGAGTGCCATTAGCAGCCAACTGTCTTATTTCCTCAGCTGGAACTCCAGTCAGCTTCACTATGTCCTTTATGTTTATGTATTTTAGTGTTGGCATTATTTCGTCACAACATCCATCAAGCCTTTGTAGTCCTTCACCACATCGTATGTGACAGTAGAGTTTGAGATTGTGGCAAAGTGTCGCCTTGCACACTCTATCTTCACATCTTCAGTCTTGCGATAATCAGTCACCTCATCATCACCATAGCCTTTCGTCTCAGCTACGAAGTAAACGTGCTTCACGTCAGCTCCTTCCTTGAACACTATCGCCCAGTCAGGGTTATAATGCCCTACAGGAGTGTTGATGTAGAAGCCACTCGGCAACTTGGTATATACTGCCACCTCGTTATGTACTTCCAGTTCTTTGGCAAAGTTCATCTCTATGCCCTGTGAGTCAACCACCACTATGTCGTATAACGACTTCACTGACTCCATAGCATTCACTCCCAGTTTGCCTTTCAGGGTTGAAGCGCTGAATATGTCGGCATCAAACTCCTTATTCAGTTTGTGGTAAGCCACATGCTCCACCACGCTAACAGCCTTACACTGGTTGATTATGTTGCCAGCCTTGATTATAAACTCCTCTGGGTTAGCCTTAAACAGCGAGAATGTCTGTGGGGTGATATTCTTCAGTATGGTTACTATAGCCCTTCGTGTCAATCCTGTGTCTTCCACCAGTTTGCCTATAAGGTCATAGCGTACATTCTCACCTATCAGTTCATGCACACTCTCCGTAGCAGCCTCACTAACCGTCATGGCTGTACCCTCCAGCAGTTGCTTTCGGCTCTTTATTTCATTCATCGTACCCTCCACCACGTTGATGGCAATTCTTGATACCTTCAGGTGGTTATTCAGTTCTGTTACGGCACGCTTTATGAGGTCTTCAGTCTTGAAGTCCACTGTGTAGTATGTCTGGCTGTTAATCTTGCGCCACAGGTCTTGGAACTCCTTGCGTGCAAACTTCTGCGAGTCAAACTTAGCCTCTCTCACTTTGCGAGCATCCTCAGGCTTCACGCTTTCAGGATTGAATATGCTGTCCAGTTTCTTCACTATGTCAGCCTGATACTGGTTATAGTCCTCGCCAAAGTCGAGAGTGCCCTGCTGCTTGTCATCATGATACTGCTGAGTCAGCTGTCCCTGTTTTGTCACATAGCCCTTCATGCGCAGAGTGAAGATAATATCCTGGGCATCGTCCTCATCCATCTTCTTCTGCTCACCTCGTGCATTAGTCACTATCATATCCTTAAACAGCTCCAGCTGCACCTTAGCAGGTCTGTCGCCCACAGCCTCAGCTATCTCTGTCTGTAGCTTTGATGCAAACGAGTTATATGACTCGCTGGCTATTACTGTCAGTTCGTTGACTGCAAACACTCCGCCATGCAGCACCGTCTCGTCCTGGCGTTCGCCCTTATCATTCACACATAAGCGCATTCCTCTGCCCACCTCCTGACGCTTCTTTGTCTGGTTGTCTGAATCCTTCAGTGTGCATATCTGGAACACATTAGGGTTATCCCAGCCTTCCTTCAGGGCAGAGTGTGAGAATATGAAGCGAGTAGGTTCAGCGAATGACAACAGTCGTTCCTTGTCTCGCATTATCAGGTCGTAGGCTGATGCATCATCTTGCATCTTCTTCTCCGTCAACTGCACAAAGTGTCCTTTCTTGTCTCTTGAGAAGTAGCCGTTATGCACCTCCTCAGCCTGAAAACTTTTCAGATAAGCCACATAGGCAGGGTCATCCTCTATGTCCAGCTGGAACTGTCCCACTATGTCTCTGTATTCCTCTTCAAACATCTGGGCATACAGTCCCTTCTCCGTCTCGCCGCCAGTTTTATATATGCGATAGTTATCCACATGATCTATGAAGAACAGCGACAGGCACTTTATGCCCATCTTAAACAGTTTGCGCTCCTTCTGCAGGTGCGACAATATGGTCTCTCTTATCTGTTGGCGGCGCACATATATGTCATTCACCTTGCCTATCATCTCGCCTTCATGCAGTATGGTGCCATTAAGCAGGCGGATAGTGCCGTTATATCCGTCGATGCTCTCCACTCTGTAGCCGTCGCTATATTCTTCCAGTCTGCCTGACTGCTGATATATGTCGAATCCGTCGCCCACCAGTTGTGTCACAGGTCTCACGCTACTCGCCCCCTTCTTGTCAAAGCCTATGCGAGCCTTAGGGTTGCCCTCGCTCAGCACTATGCTCTCCAGATACAGATAGCCGTTAGTGGCTGTAGTGCCTTTCTGCTCTATGCCTTTCACTGATATTTTCTTCACCAGTTTCTTGTTGTAGGCATCCATCGCATCCAGTCTATAGACCATATTCACTATGTCGCCAGCTCTGTGTGTAGCACTATATAATAAGGTGAAGAGAGGCTTAAACTCTCTCAGTTTCTCACGAGTGGCATTCTTCTTATCCACACCCAGCACACTCTGTGGCTCGTCTATTATCAGTATAGGGTTAGTGGCTGCTATCACGTCAATAGGTCTGCGCGAGCGGAATGAATCCAGTTTCATATATATCCTTCTCGCATCCTCGCCTCTTGCAGCAAATGCCTGAGTGTTAATAATCATCACGTGCATATTGGCATCGCTGGCAAACTGGTCTATCTTAGTCAGTTGCTTTGAGTCGTAGATAAAACTCTGTATTCGCTTGCCATATTCTGATGCAAAGTGTTCGCTCATTATCTCAAACGAACGGCTCACACCCTCTCTGATAGCTATGCTTGGCACCACTATTATGAACTTGCTCCAACCATACAGTTTGTTCAGTTCATACATCGTCTTTATGTAGGTATAGGTCTTACCTGTACCTGTTTCCATCTCTATGGTCAGTCGCAGGTCGCCCAGCAAAGCCTCTTCTGATGGCTTCAGTTGTTCAGCCATCTGCACCTCGCGCATGTTCTTCAGCACCTGAGAGGAATATATGTTTATAGGCTGATTGCGAAAGCCTACCACGTCAAACATACTCTGCGAGCCATCCTTCGCCTTACCCATATCGTGGGTGTACTCCAGCAGTCCCAGGTTCTTCTGTCCCTGAAACACGTCTGTCACAGCCTTTGCTGCATCTATCTGGAATTGCTGATGCTTAAATTTCAGTTTCATCTCCTTTTGCTTAGATTACTCTTACGTTCTTTCTTACTTCCTGCTCAGTCCAGCCACACTTCTGCTTAAACTGCTCAAAGAGGTTCATCTTCTGTGCATCCTCTTTGAAACTACTGTCTCTGAATACCACCTTCGCTGGGTACATCTCTGCTATAGCATCAATCACCTTTTCAGTCACAGTGCCGTCAAAGCAACCTACGAGACCACCCTCATTCACATTGTGTATAGTGCATCCATCCACCTTTGTCTTAGTCATAGGCAGGTCGAGGGTTACACCCCATCTTAGCATACAGTCAAATAACAGGTCGAGGTCTGTACGATTGTCCTTTATGTTATCAACAAACAAGTCAAGTGAGTCTTGGCTGTAGTCCTTTGGAGCAAATGCAACCTCTTTATAGTTGCTCTCGTCACACTTGAACACTCTGAAGCCTATGTCCAAATCCTTTGCCTCTGGGTGCTCTTCCTTTATCTTCTTGCCAGCTCTGCGAATGCGCTCTTTTCCTATCTCGCAGATGTTCTTGTATTTCGCCTTATATGCATCACTATCTTTTGGCGTTTCTTCTGGCCACTGTATTAGTATAAATTTTCGATTTCCCTTATCATCTACATTAGATGATAGAACAGACTGTGCAGAAGTTGCAGAACCTGAGAAGAAATCCAAAATTATAGCGTTTTTATCACCAATTATTTCTGTAAGATATTGTATTAACTTGACAGGCTTTGGAGCAGAAAAATATGCAGCTTCAAACATTGCAGTAAAGTCTGTTTTACCCGTTCTCGTTCGACCAAATCGATCTTCCATTAATAAGCTACGTGCAATATTAGATTCCTTTTTGTAATTCTTTGTATAGACATAACCATTCTTAAAAACTAGTTCGTTATACCTTTCTGCTACAGTTTCCTTACTCCATCGCCAACGAGCAACCTTCACGTTGGGATTTTTGTGCTCTACTATATATGTTTTCCCATCTGGACCAATAATAGGAAAGTCGAGACTTTCAATATAGCCCAAACTCTGCTTATCTAGTCTATCAAGAGAATATTCACCATGTTCATCTCTCATATTGTATGATGTCGTTACCGTTGCATTCTTATCCATAAATGTTGGAAGTGTAGCTGCATTTTTTGCAAAGCAAAGAACATATTCATGGTCAGTAGCAATGTATCGACTATCATTTGCTCCTCCACTCTTACTTTTCCATATTAGGTTTGCGACAAAATTAGATTCTCCGAAAACCTCGTTACATATACTTCTAAGGTTTTCGACCTCATTATCATCTATAGAAATAAATATTGCTCCATCATCTTTTAATAAGCTCCTCGCTACCATCAACCTTGCATAAATCATCGAACACCAATCCGAATGGAATTTACCATTCGATTCTGTGTTCTTCACCATTCTCTCTCCATCTTCGTTTTTGACACCAGCAGCCTCATCCTCTTCCTTCTGGGTGCGATGGAAATCATCATGATACACAAAGTCATTACCAGTATTATAAGGTGGGTCGATATATATCATCTTTACCTTACCCATATATGAGTTCTGGAGCAGTTTCAAGACTTCGAGATTATCACCCTCTATGTAGAGGTTCTTGGTGTTATCCCAATCCACACTCTCCTCAGGACAAGGGCGAAGGGTCTTTCTGCAAGGAGCCATAGCCTCACGCTGAGCAGCACGCTTGCCCACCCATGTAAAGTCATACACCTCAGGGGCATCCTCCACAGCATTATCACCCAGCAGAGCACGTAACTTCTCAAAATTCACTACATGCCTCAACTCACCATCCTCCCCTGCTGTCTCTGTAAAGCATGAAGGGCATATCTTATAAAGGGCATCAAGGTTCAACTGTGTGCCATCCATAGTCTGTTTGTCTAAGTGTTTCATATTTAGTGTTATCTTAATTCATTCAGTTTTAGTTTCAGTTCGTCTATCTCCTTACGCTTCTTACGAGCCTGAGCATGTATCTGCATCTGCAGGTCTAACTGAGGTTCGTTACGCATTCGTTTCTCTATCGTCTGCAACTCCTTTTCAGCTTTGGCTATCTGCTGTTGCAGGATTACTATATCCTCCATGCTGCCAGCCTGATGGTCGCCTATGCCTGATATTTGGGCTACGAAGTTGTCGTATATGCGAGGAAGCGATAAGCCGTCAATCGTGAGTTGCAGACTGCTGTCAGGCACCCAAGGCGATGCAAACATCTGGGTAATCTTGAATGCTGTATGTGAGTTGTCCTTCC
>Ga0326512_10004158_pt1 | contig 10522 bp, 24 predicted proteins | sample 1_2617_0518_D_FD_203652 | JGI IMG/M metagenome (GOLD analysis project Ga0326512, IMG submission 203652) | Bovine rumen microbial communities from UC Davis, California, United States - 1_2617_0518 | ecosystem: Host-associated > Mammals > Digestive system > Stomach > Rumen | place: USA...
TCTACGATTACAAACGCCCCAATAAGTATCGTGCCAAGTATTACCTTCAACTAACTCTTCATTTCCGGTCGCAAGCAATTTTTCTTTTGGCTCTTCGTTTTGAGTAAACTTCGCCAAACAAATCTCATACATTATCTGGTCTTTTACTTCTTCCCAGTCTTCTCTTAAAAGAACGCTGCGCCCCTTCGCTTTTGCTTTATTCGGCGCCAGCTTGGTAAATTTGCGTCTTTGTCCTTCGTTCAAAGTTTTCTGCGCTTGAAAAGCAGCTTCATTACTTTGGAATGTTAAACCATTATAAGTTACTGGAACGACATAATAATTGCTTAGAAAGAAATATTTATCAATAAATTTATCAATCATTTATCTAACTCTCCCAGAAATCATATTAATTCCGTGAACTACAGTTTCTAAATATGCTTCAACTCCCATACCAACGTCGTCTTCGGAGTAATGAAGGTTATATTCATCACCATTCATCAACTCAACTACAACAGTTTCTGAACTTTCCGCATACATATGTCTGATATCATAAGAGTTAAAGTATTCTCCACAAATTCCTATCAACATTTTATTTCTCCTTTAATTACCTTTCCAAATATATCTTCATCTACAACCAAAGGCTGAATCCTAATGGAACCTTTTTCAAAAATATGAATGTGCCCGCCAGTCATAGAATAGCTCCAACTACGCTTAGATTTCTTATGTTCTCCCAGATAGAATTTATAACGATAGTCAAAAAACAAATTAAGTAAGCCATATAAATAATCTGTTTTAATTACATAGAAATGTTTTCTCTCGGTTCCATCATTTTTTCTTTCTTTAATTGTAATCTGAAAAAGTTTAGCCTTCATTAGTATTCCTTTCTACTTCTAAAAGTTTCTCTCTCATTTCATCATAAAGAGGATAGATTTTCGGATCAACCCATCTCTCCCAACTCGTTCTATCATCATCTATCATCATCTGACGAACCATAGTTGCAGAAATAGGGATATTGCCACGAGGAATTTCATACTCGTCAATGCCCTCTATATCTTCTTTAGAAAACCATCTACCTCTCTCTTCGTCATTACCATAAACAATAACATCAGGCTTTCTTCCGAGGGCTTCTACTGCATGGTCTAAAACATATTTGCCCCACTCAGGAGTAATATCATTTTCATCAGTTAAATCTTCTAAATCTTTAAAGATTAAGTCTTCTCTTTCTCCATATACTGCGCGAAGTATTCTCTTTCTAAATTCAGCGTCATAAGGGTTTCTTTCTGTATTACTTTCCTGTGCAGAGCCGATAAATACCAGAACCTTTTCGCACATACTTAACGCTGTATCAATAAGTTTTTCGTGTCCAAGATGAAAAGTCTGAAATCTGCCGCATACCAGTCCAAATTCGTACTGTTTCATTTTTATAACCCCTCTTTCATTTTCTATATATATTATAACAAATTTTTCTAAAAAAGTCAAATAAAAATAGAGTTAGTAAGAACTAACTCTACGCCTATTTATGTTCAAAATTTCCGTAAAAACCTTTCCAGACTTCTCCTACTAACCTTTCATCACAAGCCAATCTCAATTCCGGTTCGCCACCCTCTTCAGCACAGAAGAAGTCAACTCTAATATCATACTTACAATTATCGCAATAATCTTCAATTCCAATATCTGAATACTTATCTTCCTTTAATTGTGCTGTACATGGACACACTTGCTTAAATGCTTCTACGCCGCACATTCTTGCAAAACATAGATGTTGGTGATTAAAGGTATCAAAATCAACTTTCCCTTGATAGTATGGAAAAACATATGGATATTCTTTTAAGTCTTTCTTAAATTTTCTTATAACGCTTGCTCGCGCCCGACGCTTTAACCACATTTCTTTTTCTCCTCAAAAAATTTTCCTATATCAAACCATTTATCTTCAATAATATTTCCGATTACTTTAATAGTTGAACCCAAGCCATCAGACTGAACGCGGCAATATTTTCCTACTAAGTTTTCCCATCTATCAACACCAACCACATTCATAATATGCATCATAGCTTCTAATCCATAACCGTTCTCAGCAGTAAACTCACTAGCGCCAAGATAGCCGTGTCCAATACAATACCCTCCAATGGCACAGCTCCAACCGCCACCGTCAACAAAAATATCAAAGGTTAAACAGCCGTGATCAGCCATTGACAAGGTTACTTTTGTAATCTTTACATTCTCAATTTTCATATATTAGACTCCTTTTCCATTTTTTCTTCTGCCTCTATCTCTCTTCTCAAATCATAAGTTAACATCGCATTCATCATTAAATGATAGCAATGCATGTTAGGTGTATAATGAGGATTATCAAAATATTCAAAATCATAGTTGTTATAATATCTTGATACTGCTGCCGCAACACCGGCTGATCTACTTTGACCAGCATCACAGTGAACAATTATAATCTTATCTTTATTTTGAGATACAAATTTTGCAATTTTCTTTGCATCTTCGTATTTCATAAGACCTTCCTTAATAGGATAAGTGTTGTCTAAATCAAAGAACTGAACGAAACAAATATCAACTACATTATTTGTAGCACTACAAAAAGGTTCTTCTTTATAATCCTCGTGAGGAGTACCAATTGAAATCATAGCAAACTGCGCGAGATGAGGGTGTTTACAAAACTCTATTGCTTCTTTACGGTTCATCACAAAAATTTTCATTTTATAACACCTTTTCTATATTAATTTTAGTATAATCGGTTTCATCATTATAAAGAAAATTTCTTCCTTCTTTTTCCCATACCGCGCAATCATCTACAATAAAGTTATTCATTGCTCGGAAATAGCGCCAAGGGTGGTCGTAGTTGTCAAAATAAACTGTTTTTGTTTGTCCTGTTCTTTTATCTACCATTAAAACAGTAGCAAAAAGCTCTCCACCGGAACCATCTTCAAAAGCACCCCATCTGGCATTAACTTGGCGCATTGTGAAGCGACCACGCCACAAGCTGTCTTCTTCAATATTTCTATTTATAGCTCGAATATTTCTATTGATAGTATGTTGTGCTTTCTTTCGCATCTTACGTCTTGACTTCATAATAAAACCTCTTTTCTTTTTTCTATATATATTATACTAAATTTTTTATAAAAAATCAAATAAAAAGTAGAGTAATTTTCTACTCTACTTCCATATCTATTATTTCCTCTTCGTCAATATCTAATGATTTAAAGTCTAATTCAGCAAATTCATAAGCGTTGTTTTCAATAAAATGACGTATAAATTCTGGATAACATTCTTCTTCATAGCCACCATAGTAAAAATCGTAGTAAATTTCCAAATCTAAGACATTAGCTTCTTCTAAAATTTCTTCATCAAAATTAATCGCTGCACAAATTAGCTTTTCACTGAATAGATAGTCTAAATCAAATGAAGAATCTGAAATTTGAACTTCTCCATTTTTTACTGCTTTAAGCAATTCTTTTTGAAGAACAGCTACATCTACTTCTCTATAAACGCTGCCGCGGATCCATTCACATATCTTTACTTTTTTTTCCCATTAAATATTATGCTCCTTTACTACAATAAAATCTCTACTTGAAGTATCTCTTTCGTTATAAAGAACTTTATAAAAATCATCATCATCATCTAAAATATCAAACAGTTCTTTTCTTATATAATTAATAAGAGTATAATCACGGTCAAACATTTTATCTGTTATGATAATGTTGTTAAGATTATTTTCTGCGAAATATACAGAATTACCTCTCGCCGCCATTTCCAGAGTTTCTTCATTAAACAACGCTTTCCAAGGTAAATCTGTATTTTTCTCTATATAAGAATCTTCATCTTCGTCGTTTGGAAAAATTGCTAATAGTTCTTCCATATCCCTACTGAATTCAATCTCTTGAGTTTGTATCTGACGTAATTTTATATACATTATAGTCCCCCTCTAGGTCTACAACATAAGTTACGAAACTGTTCTAGCTCTGCTTCTAATAGTTTAATATATTTATTTTTCTCTTTTAATAATTCACTATAATGATTACGTTGACGTTTAGCTTTATATAAATCATTTCTTAGTGATGCAATCGTTTCCATATTTTTCCAAGATTTTTCTTGAATATAACCGTGCTTAGCAACATCTTTTACCAATATTTTAATTATGTCGTTTATTGGTTTATCTTCATTATCAGCTAAAATGCAAGTGTCATCATTCCATACCGCTGTGTGGATATTTCCATTATCATCAAACCAATATCGAATTTCTCCTTTGTTAGAAAGCACAATACTATGTATTGGGTATCGAACCTTCCTATTGTCATACTTAACTATCATTACGTTTCTTCTCCTAAAAGTTTACTATATTTATCTTTAACTTCCTCAGCTTTTCCACAACTCATTGCGCCTTCCTTACATTTTCCATAAACACAACTAGGAGCACATTTTGAGAATAATAATGGGGCTTCCTTTAAGCAAAGTTTCAACATTTCTTCTGCAACTTCACGAATCTCCCATTGCGCGCGGTTGCATAAACGATGGCTAAAGAAATTCCAAAGTGAACGTACATTAAATGTACAAATTATTTTAGTCGTAGTAGCATTTGGAAGAATATATCGAGCATCCTCACAAGCCTTCTTCATCATAGCGTTAGCTTCATTTTTATGTTCTTCTTTAAAATTACGGTAATCATCAGTTGAAGCTACGATTCCATGATCTCTGAACCATTTTCCAACTTGACTATAATATAAATCATCTCGTAGTGTTTTATATGTATCTTGCGCCCGCTCCATAGCCTGTACAAAAATTTCGTGAGTATAAAACTCAATATCGTTGGCTATTTTATGAGTTACCGTACTATTATCTATAGCTGGAGGAATTACATAGTCAAAATTTTCTCCGTCAACATATCTTTGAGATTGTTGACTGTATGAAGCAATACGGTGACGTACTAATTGGTGACTACAAGCGCGTGAAATACCTTCAATTCCAAATGTAAAGGTGACGTGTTCGAGAGGACTTTCGTGACCAAGTTTTACCAATCTATCTATGAACTTCTCAGTTTTTTCTTTCGTTAATCCATTCTTTAAATCTTCAATTTCTGAAGGTGAATAACATAACTTTGCCGCCATTGCTATCGTTTCTTCTGGATTAGGAGTGTGATTTAATAAAGTTACTTTCATATTTAATATTCCTCCTTTTCATACTCTACATCAACTATATCACCTAATTCGACAATTTCTGCCGGAATCTCTGAAAAATATTCTGTAACACACTCGTCTATAATATCATCAATCCAGTCTTCTGTCCACGTTGGTGTATCTTTTTCTTTTCTATAAACCTTAAAGCCGCTTATTTCACCATTTAAAGCAGAAAGAATAAAATCAAGCTCTAACTCAGGAATCGATTCTTCGTCTTTTTTGTCTGTAACATAGCGGTTGTTAACCAAGTATTCATTTACAATATTTACGAGGTCTTCATCATTAATTACTTGTTCTATTCTAATGGCATTTCTAATTTCAGTTCTAAAAATCATTCTTCTTCTTTTCCTTCCTCATTTATATTTTCAGCAATTACTTTTATAATTTTATCTACTTCATCTCTACTTTCTAATAAAGTCATAATTGTTTGACCATTTAAACAAATAGTAACTTCAAGAGTATAGTAATTAACTTTAAAACCATCAATTCTATCCGCTCTTACATAAGTTACTCCACTCTCATCTTGTATCGCTAACATATTAATCCTCCAATACACTTTCAATAAGATAATTTAATTCTTTTTCAACTTTCTCTAATGATTCTCCATTGTCATACTGTATCCTTAATTCTGTATTATCTTTCGTATACAAACAGATGGAAATAATATCTTCACGTAAATCTTCTACTTTAATATTTATAATCTCATAATAATATATAATTTTGTCATTAGGCATTTTAATTGATATATCATCTATAATTAATTTGTCTCTTGAATAACTTAACATTTCTATTTATTTCTCCTTTTATTCTATTTATATTATAACAAAATTTTCTGAAAAAATCAAATAAAAGGTTGGTAAAACCAAGTTTACCAACCTATAATATAATTACTTAATGTTAAGGTAAATGGTCGGCGCTTCTTTGGGAATCCTTTTCTCTGTGACCGCCATCATACGTTCCAGAGAGAAGTTTTTATTTTTATTTCCTTTCCAAACTTCATCTAATTCTATCCTATCTTTTAGATAAAGCTGCGCCTGAAGATAATCTGCTTCGTCGTCGCTGTCGAAGAGTTGAAGTACATCATACATAGCAGTTCTAGCAAAAAGATAACCAATTCTTGTTGAGTTTATGTAGTTTTTTAGCTCTTCCATCAACTCTTCTAAAGCATAATATGGTGTAATATAATCTTCAAACTTTAATAGATACCTTGTTTTATCTTTACAAATTATTTCCATAAAAGCCTTTCCGCTTTCAGTGGAATATAATATAATTCTTTTAATATTTTCTACATTATATCTCATTCTTTTACCTCTTCATAATTTATGATATTGGGATACTCGCTTAACCAACCACTTCTGAAGCCGACAACAGTCAGATTATATGTTTTTCCGATTTTGAGTTTGTTGAAGATTGAGGTTGCATTAAACTGCCCGCGAAACACATTATCTTCAATCTTAAACTCTAAATCTCCATTATCTGGATTTTCTCCAAGTACAATCCAGTAGCTATCGCTACCTTTATTTACTCGATATTTCTCGGTAATAGTAACACTTTTATAAACCGTATCGTTAAAGTTGAAAGCCCTACATCCCATCGTAAGAGCAATAATACCTCCGATAAGAATAGCTCCCGCGAGAATACCGGCGGTCATATGTTTAGCAAAATTTTTCATTATTTATCTCCCCATTCTTGAATGTATTTTGATAGTTTATTTAGATAATAATTTCTCATAGTTTTAGAAGCACATCTAATGTAATATGCTTCGCCGCCACCAAGTTCTACCGCTAAAAAAGCAACTTCTCCATTATCAAAAGGATAGAAGGCAAAAATATTTTTATAAAGAAAAGTATAAATTCCTCTTTCGTACTTTCTACTATATCCATAACGTGGAGAAAGATCTTTTCTTAAAGGAAAGCCCGTTTGTCTTGCTTTCTCTTTAGCTATTACAAGAAAATCTCCACCACGGAAAATAAGTGTAGTAACATTAACTATAAACATTTTCTACCTCCTAACAAAAATCTTGAATATCACCAATCCAATAGCGTGCATACTGCTCACCCTCACACCAGTAAGAGAATACAAGATAAACAATATCGGCAAGATACCATCTGTTCGCGCGGCACGCTCTCTTTAATTGAATGATAGCTTCCTCTTTAGAAAAATTTTCAGGAATGTCATTAATTACACCATCTTCGTAATAAACTTCACCATTTTCAACAATTTTGATACAAAACTCTACCATAGGCGCGTAAGACTTCATATTTAATCTTCCTTTCTTAACTTTTCTATATATATTATACTATATTTTTTATAAAAAGTCAAATAAAATTTTTCTATTTCGCATAAGAGTTCAAGTATTCTTTTCCTATCACACAGCGCTCCTCTACCGGAACTTGCCCCGTTGGAGGCTTTGTTCGCCGATTATAATCTCGATAATTACCATAGCACGCTAAACCAAGTAATAGATAACTAAATCCAAAAACAGAGATTAAAACAATTAACCAAACAGGCATTAGCTACCTTCCTCCTCTTCTCTCTTACGTCGACTGCGCCAGACCGACACTTTATAACGAGTAACATCAACACAATAAGCAAGACAAGTCAATCCGCACAATACTATTAAAGATAATTCACCAATCATTTTCTTCACCCCTTCTGATATTTTTCTATATGGAAGTTATACATAATGGTATCGTCTTTTTTAGAATTACGTAAAAAATTAGATAAGTTTCTTTCCAATTTTTCTTTTGTTCCACTAAAACTATTATGACGATAAATAAAATCAACACCTTCTGCAAAGTCAAATATAAAGCCGTTAATTTTAAATTTTAAAGCCAATGCACTTCCTTCTTCATATGGTTCAATAGTAAAACCATATGTTTTACTGGTTGATTTTTGTCCGCAATGCTGTATAGAGGTTAATTTCTTTTCAATTTTTTCTCTATTATTTTTCGCATCGCCGGATCCTCCGATAATCATCTCAATCGCATTTTCTCTATCAAATACTACTCCGTTGATCATGAATAATTCTTTCTTTTCATCACAGTAGTCTAAGTAACCCTTTCGATGATAGTCTTTTTCAGCTTCTATGTCGTGATCTCTTTTAGAGCGCCTTTGATTCTCTTCTCTTTTTACCCACTCAAGATTAGAAAGAGAGTTATCTCTTGTATTATGATTTAAATGATCAACTGTCATTTCTTCATAATCTTCTAATGGTTTAAAGGTCATCATAACCAATCTATGGACAGGAATCCTTTTAGAAACTCCATCTGCCACGCTATAATAGAAAAGATAATTATGAGAAATCTTAGGCAAAATTTCCTTCTTCTTTTTGTTTCTTAACCGTCCCTCAGAAGATACAAATACGTCATACTCCTCATTATATTTCCAGCGTTCAATCCGACAAATTAAGTTAAACATCTTTAATTTCCTTTCTCATTTTTTCTATATATATTATACCAAAATATTCTAAAAAAGTCAAATAAAAAACTGTTAATTCCTAAGAATTAACAGTTAAAAAGTAAATATAATAATTACGCCTTCTTGATTGCATCTTCAAAGACTTGTCCAAAGAAATTGGTTAGCTCGCCGTCTGCATCTAATTTACGTAGATAGTTAATCTCCTGTGGAGTTAAACTCTTCTCGATAGCTTCTAGTCTACGGTCTAGTGCACCCGGCAGCAAAATTTCACCAAATGAAACATCACTAATATTTTTAATAAGTTTATCTGCTAAAGTTCTACCGATCGAACTTTCGCCTACATTTTTATTTGATGGAGTTAGCGCCGCCACTTTAGAAAATTCTGTTAGCTTATTGTTTAAATTAGAAACAGCCTTACTTAGTTCTGTTGTTTCTTGTTTCTCTTTACTCTTAGAGGGTTTTGACTTTTCAGCCAATAGATCTGTAAGATTATACACTTTCTTTTGATTTTTCTCTACCCCATAAGGAAGCTCTACATTCATATCTTTTTCAGTTAATTCGGGAAGCTCAATATCTTTCCAAATATCTTTCTTTGTACCTGAAGGTACTTTATTTCCAGAAAAAGTAATTGTAAAAGGTTCATTTTCTTTAAAAGGAGATGTTACTACTCCATCATTTGGGATAAATTTTCCTGTAAATGAACAAGTTGATTCCTTAAAAGGATTCTCATCATAGTTATCAATAGAATTAAGAATATCTGTTACACAGCTCTCACACAGATGAAACTCGTTACCATCCCAGTCTTCTACTTCATCAAGTCTATTATAAACACCAAAAGCTATATCAAAAACTTCTCCAGTAATTTCCTTCTTACATTTGTCACAAACATATATTTTTCTATTTTTAATCATTATTGTTCCTCCCAATATTTTTACATAAATAATTTATTATAAAACCATCATTAATATCATGAGATATTAAGAAATCAGTAAAACCTTTAAGTGGAAGTTTTCTTTCCATATTATATCGTACTAATCTTTCAGTTATTCCAAAACAATTAGGTTCTTCTTCAAATACTCGACCACCGAAGACTTCTAATGTTGTTTTAGCCCACAAATCCCAAACTTCTTCTAATTCCTTTGAGTCCTTCGCAACAACCAAAAGGCTTGGTTTTTGACCTTCTGGATAATCTCTCATTTGTTTACAATAAATAGTCAACCAAGCCTTATTAATATAATGTAAATTTACCAACTTACATACACATCCAAGACTCCATATGCACAACCGGTATCGTATACCTTTCCGGTGTAACCAAAAGGAGTATCAACAACACTGTATCTTGGTAACATACTTAAGTCTGCGGCAAGTACCACATAACCATCTCCGTCACAGACATATCCATCTGATGTAGTGCGCCGTCCCGGAATATTAAGACCGTCACCGGGCAAAATTAGTTCACTGTAATAAGTCCATTGATAACCGCCCCAATTAATAATTCCAGCGTTTTGGAGCTCATCTGGGGAGTAAACTGCTGTGCCTCCTACCGAATCATTGCCGTTATCATTGGCAGGCACATCATTATTATCATCCACATAATTAGAAGAGCTATTACTCCCATCTTCATTTATATCTTCTTTTTCCTCTTCTGAATCTTTAGCCGCTTTCACTGCTTCTGTTGTTGCTGGTTCTGTTGCTTTTTCCGTTGGTTTAACTGTTATCGGAGCAACTGTCGTGGGAGCTATTGTCGTCGGGGCTACTGTTGTAGCTACTGCTGTTGTTTCTACCTGTGAATTATCTTTGCTTTCATTACCGCAAGCACCAAAACATAACGTCATTGATACCAATACGCAAACCGTTACAATACTTGCAATTACTGTTTTCAAAATTTTCATTTAATCAATCCTTTTCTTTTTTTAGTGGCTATTTAAGTCAGCTTCGTG
>Ga0326512_10004160_pt1 | contig 10520 bp, 16 predicted proteins | sample 1_2617_0518_D_FD_203652 | JGI IMG/M metagenome (GOLD analysis project Ga0326512, IMG submission 203652) | Bovine rumen microbial communities from UC Davis, California, United States - 1_2617_0518 | ecosystem: Host-associated > Mammals > Digestive system > Stomach > Rumen | place: USA...
AGAAGTTAATCCAAGTAGCGTCTACTGCATTTCAGTCATCGTTAACTGCAATCATAACTTCTCTACTTCATCCAAATCAAAGACATACATTATTATAATAGAAAGTTTTAGCTCTGTCTTTTATGTGATATTTACAATCGCTTTCTACGTGTCACTCAATGAGTTCACTATCAACGGTTAAGACATCTCATAAAAAACCGGGTTGACATCAATTACTTACAGCAACTTTTTCGTCAGGAGTTTTAATCTTATCTGTGTCAAGTCCAATAACCATATATCCATTAGAAGTTCCACATCAATGGACCTCTCTTGTAATAGGGCTCTCTACTCTAAGTTTCACATCAAGAGCTCCTGGATAATCATCGTCTTCACAAACTCCAACTTTATTATCTATAGCACTTACCTCATAGTCAACGCTATATCCCTCTTCAGGAGATAGGTATTTATCAACCTTAACTCCATCTCAGGCTACAACTCTAGGAGGACAAGTCGCACTAACGACATATTGTCAGTCGACTTCTTCGACATCAACACAATCCCCAGCAAGAACTTTTAGTTCACAACAGGTTTTCTTTTCCTTATCGCAAGGATTACATTCATTACAAGTGTTGCAAGTCATTATTCTTTATTATCTCATTTAAAAGCAGGACAAGGGTCTTTCCTAACGTATTTAGCTAGACCACAACAATACTTACATCTAACCCAAGGGTTTGTTTTAGATGGAAAGTCGTGCTCCATAGTAGGGTTATCCATAGGATGGCATAGGTCTGAATCAGCCTTAACATCTCTTCTAGGTACTTCCTTATTATTAACGGTCTTACCATTCTCAATAGCCTCTTTCTTTTCTTCGGAAAGTTCCTTACCATTTACTAAGTTATCCCATATATCAAATGCCTGGATATGGGAACGTTGAGCTTTATGAATGAAGTCAAAGTTATCTCTAATTGTCTTTGCTTCAACTCATAGTTTAAGTAGCTCGTTTGTGTAGGTAACTTGGTTGTTGTTTTGTCAACAGCCAGGACACCCTCCCCCACGACAAGGGCACTGGGTATTTTTTCAACATAAGTTACACCTCATTATATTGTATTATTAGTTAAACTTTTAATCATTTGATTTTTTACCTTTCTATTCTGAGCAGCCTTCCTCTTTCTAAGGTCGGCTCTTTTCTCAGAATAAAGTCGGCTATATTGTTTACCCTGGTCAGTAAGTTGGAACGTTCAAGGTTTAACATTTCAGTTCTTTACTTGCTGACTATACGCAATTCTCTTTGCGTCCTCCAATGAGTACCCTCTTTCTGTTTGGAGTTTCCATATTTGTCTAGCTAGAATATTTCTATTCTGTCAGAGGGTTGTTCAATAGACAGCGTCTTTACTTCTATTCCCTCAAAGGTCTGTAATATCTATAGCCATTGTATTATATTATTATAAATTAACTTCAGGTTCAAGCTCTTGCTCAAGTAGTTATTGAATAATGTCAAGACAAGAGACCAGGAACATAAGAACTATTTACATTAGACTTCTTTAATAAGTCATCGTTAATCAAATCAATAAACTGTCAGCTTCCGTTTACTCCTACAACTCATCAAGTTCAAGCTGTATCAATATCTATCGAATTAATTCCATTAGCTTTCATAAATGCCTTTCATTCACTAGTTTGAAGATATGCTAATCTTTCAAGGGCATTCATATCATCCCATTTCTTTCAACTAGTAGAGCTAGAACTTCATCCACCACCTCAACTAAATCTATAAGCCTGAAGTTGTGCAGACGTTTTAGCTATATTTTCTTCTATAGCATTAAGTAAGTCGTTAGCTCTTTCATATTGAGATATAATATAATCATTAGCCGTATCTCAATATTCTTTTCTAAGGTTAGACATAAATGTAATTAAGTTCTGAGCAATAGATTGTTTAGCCTCTAACTCTGTTGCCATAATCTGTAAGCTTTTTTGGAAAGCTTCATTATATGCCTGATTCCTTTGGGCTCTCATCATTCATAGAGAAGCTCAAGATTGAACTCACATAGCGTCAGCATAAGCCATTTCTCTACCTGCTTCACTTGCTAAGTAATCTCACATATCATCATAATATTTATTGATTGCTGTAGTGAGAGTACCTTCTGGTCAATATAATCACCACACATAGTCTTTCTGTGAAGCCATATCATCAAAGAGCTTGTTTGCTACTGCATATTTAGCGTCAGCTAATCCCTGTTCTCTTCTAGAAACACTATCAGCTAATGCGCCATAATAATCAGCTATCTGATTCGCTACTTTGTTATATGATGTATTCTCTTTATTCAGAGCCTTATAAGCGTTTGCAAGGTTAGTATTACCTGCATTTACAGCAGCCTGATATCTAGCATTAAGAACTTCAGAAGTTGATAATGGAGTTATGGTAGCAGCTCAGCTATTACCCCCAAGAATGGGGTTATAGTTACCACCCTTACCATTAGCTCGTCAACCAGAATTCTTCAATGTAGTTGTAACCCTATTAGAACTTCCGATAGAAGCTCTCGTGCCATCAACAGCTTGTTTAAAAGTAGGGTCTGTATTGTATAATTCTAAAGCCTGTTTAAGTGTATCATCAAACTCTGCTTGGTCGTTGGCATATAATTTTTCTTCTACGATAGTTCCATCTGGCTCCATATATCATCAGATAACTGTGTAGTTCTTTGTAGGCGTAGATGAACTCGTTCATAGAGTTCAATTACTTCTTTTGATTGCCATTATATAAAATGTTATTAATTAAATTAGCTATATTTTCTTTTCCCATTACTAGATGGAACTACTGTCTTTCTATTTAATTTATAGAAATCATCATCATCAAAGCTAGTTCAATCAGGATAGTTATCGAATAGGCTTTGAAGCGTAGTTCAATCTTCGTCCCCAAATATTCCCTGGTCTCACATTTTCTTAAGATTTAACTCTATTTTATTTCGCTTATCAAAGTTTGTTCACTTATATTTGTTTGATATTAAGTCAGCTAAGTCAAAATTGCTATGTTCACCATTATTAAATGTACCATAAGCTCATTGTATAGACCACCTTTTATTATTATATGGGTCAGTAATATATAGCTTTCCCCCTACTTTTTCTCAAAGATAAATGCGGTCTTTTTTGTTCTTGTTAATTCAAGGCAAAACTAATAAATTCTCGTTATTGATAGCGTCTTTTACTCTCTGGTTATAAGCATTCTCTTTCCTTATATAATACATATCAATAGGGTTGTCTAGGACTACGAGAGCGGGAGTCTCAAATCTTTTTCATCTAACTCATCTCTTTAAGACATTAGTTTGATTTGGGATTAATTTACTTAACCCTCTTCTTATTGCCATCTTATTTGTTTAATTCATCTAAAGAAAGGATTTCAACTTCTTCCTTTTCTTCTTTTTTCTTAGAAGATTTTTTCTTCTTTGTTCATAGCTTTTTCTTAAGGAAATCTACATAGCTTTCCTTATCAGCTTTGTAGTCAAATTTCATTTGTAATTATTTATTAGGTAAAGTATCATCTTCATACTTATAAGTCTTAGATTGGTGCATAACAAATCCACGTTTTTCTCATATAGAGGTAAATCAGATATGTTGTACCAAACTAGGTTGTACTAGATATCTATCTATTCATTCTTGTACTAAGAACTCGTTTATTCAGATAGAATATCTATGACGATTTGCGTGCCTATTTGTTTCTAAGAACTTAGATAGTTTCTTTCACCGTCAAGCGGGGAGATAGAAGGCTTGTGTATAAACAAATGGTCTGTCGTAAGGCAAGCCATTCGCTTTATTCTCTGCTTCTTTTAGTTCTCAAGACTTACAAGAGTAGAACATCACAAAAGAATTCGGATGCTCATCAATCTCTTTCATAGCCCTTTTATAAAAGTTCTCACAGAGTTCTATATCGTCTTCCATTACTAGCATAGCCTCATCGCTATCTAGAGTCCTACATAAAGTATGACAACTATTATGGTCCGTATCCCATATAGGAGTTGTCTCTTTAGGAAGAGAGGAAAGCATTTTGTTTATGTTATCCTCTCTTTCTTTACAAGCTATTATTCTTATAAGCATTATTATTTTAGTTATTAACTAGATTATGAAGCTTTTTCAAAACAAGCATAAATTGTTACATCTTTATCTATCCTATCTCCGTTATGCACTTTTGCTCCCTCGTCATATGAACCAGATGGGTCATAGAACCATCAAATAAATTCAACTCCTTCACTTGCGTGTGGATGAAGATATGTACTTATTTTTTCGGCATAAGAACCAGCAGTAGTAACTTCTAATACATCGTTATCAAGATAGAACGCTCAGGTAGGAGCTGGAGAATATGCTATTATATTACTACCCATTTCTGGTCAATCATTTATTGATACGGCACCATATCAGCCTCCAGAAATTTCAACAGCTACTACATTTTTCATTCATTCTGGAAGAACTAGTCCGTTAATAGTCTTCGTATCTTCATCGAAACTACAACCTATCTGGCAATATCATTCAAAAATTCCTGTTGTAGTTATAGTTCCAACTCAATTACTATAAGATACAGTAGAAGATGTGTGTGTATCTCAATAAGTATCTGACCAATCCTCTACCATTATATTAGAAAAGTCATTAGCATCTACTGGTAGATAGTTAAATGTAAGCGTTGTAGTTTTACCTACATTAACTCTAAAATTTTCTGGGACATTACTAATAGAAGTTACAGGAATTGGGGTATCTTCTTCATATTGTGCTACAAATGTAGTATCATATTCGATAGCTCTAACACTAGGAGACCATCCAGTAAAACTATATCCTGGTCTTTTAGGTAAATCTGTAGGAGCTACAGGAGTTTGTCCTTTCTCTACAGTCCCAACCTTAAGGATTTCATCATCCCAATCTTTGAATTGATATGTTACACTAGAAGTAGTTACCCAATCAAGATAATCAGAAATTGCTTCCTTATTTATTAATTCTCTTGTAGGAGTTCTTCCTCTACGAGCAACTAAAGCTAGGTATTTACAATCGATAGTTCCTGCAGCAGAAATATAGATAATGAAAGCCTCTTCATCTTCATAGATTGTACTATCACAAGTACCACTTTCATCAACATTTAATCACATTTCTCTAGCATATCCTGCAAAAGTTTTACCTTTCTTCATAGCTTGGTAGAATGGAGCAATTCCATCTCAAGCTCATTCAATTATTTCTTGAGCATCAGCTAGTGCTTGTTCTTTTTGTTCATCTGTTAGGCTCTTATATACAGGACTATTCTTAAACCAACTTAATATAGCTTTACCCATATCAGCTGTTTTAGTTTCGTCACATCCACAGAACTCATAATCATTCTGTAGGTCTGCACACCTCCACATATTAATTGTCAAGCACTCACATTTCTTTGAGCAAACTCATTTCTTTGCTTTCATAAATGCTTTTAATTGTCTCATTTCTTTGAATTTAATCCAATAAAAAAGAAGGTCCACGGCAAGAGCTAAACTCTACCGAGGACCATAAGGGGAAACATCCGTCCCCCTATTATATATAGGCTTTAGCCTTCTTGTTTTGCTCTCTCTTCCTTTAGTCTTTCTAGGTGACATAAAGTTTCAAAGAGACATTGTCTGCAACTTTCAATGGAAGCTAGTCCATATCTACATTGCTTAGTATCATCACTCTGTTCAAAATATTTTTCCATTATTACAAATCTTTCTTATAAAAATGGCTTATCTCATCAGAGAATAATTCTTTATCTCTATGCTTCTTCTTTACAAGCTCTTCTTTATAGAAGGCTCATCTAGGTAAGGAAAGAATTGCATAGAGCTCCTCTCTTACAGTATCGCTTAGCACAGGCTCTCGCAACTCAAGGCATTGTTTCAGTTGGAGGTGTGGTGCTTGATTCTGCCCAAAGAAATTATTAAGATGGACGTGTTGCCTTCTCTTAATCTTTTCTTTATTAATAGGATTGTTTATATCATATCAATCATATCTTAAACATTTACCAATGATATGATGTAAGTCTTCCTCGGTCTCAGAGATTATTCTCTGAAGGCGATATTCTTTCCCTTCAATCGTCATTCTATGTTTATCTATTCACATAGCTCTTCATCATCTTTATCTAAATTTTTGTCTCTAGGTAGCTTTTGTTTAAATAGGTTAGCAATGAATTCAATCAATAATGAGAAGGCATCGATTTCGCTCAAATGCTTTCAGGTGTTGATTGAATAGATATGTCATATGATAGAATATCCTTCGGTAATGATAAGTATAGACATTACTGAAGTAACTAACATACTTATATCTTCTGCACCAACTCACTTTAATACAAAGATAAATATCATAGGTAGCATTAGCTTAGAGAATTTCTTAAAGATACCCTTCCAAGCAGTAGCACTTGTCACCTTTTGTTTATCCTCAAAGTAAGCGTCTGATATTCCAAAGACAAAGTCTAGGAATAATAGTATAGCGAATATTCAATAAACCTCTCAGCTAATATGTAAATATTCAAACACAGAGGCTAATCATATTCCTCACGCTATTGAGGCTACCATTCCCCCTGTTGATACTTCTCACATAAATTATTTATTATAGAGGTAAATCTTCGTTTAATTCTGGGAACTCTTTTCTCATTGCTTGAGATAATGTTACAATAGCCTGTTGAACAGAGTTAGGTTCTTGACCATAGTATTTTTTAAGAGCCTGTAGAACAACTAGATTTGCATTCTTAAGTTTTAGATATTCTGGGTCTTTCTTTGCGTCCTCTTTAATGTAGAGTACCCAATACCTATAGTTAAATTTAGCTCAGAAATCTTTAAGCGTTTTATATGATATATAAAATCTACTCTTAAGTTTCTTAGCGTCATTAGGTGTTCGGCTATTAACGAACCAGAAACCATTTGCGTCCCATCCTACAAGAGCTATACAATGTCCTCAAGTTGGAGACGTAGGTACTGTCTTAACTTCTCAAGCAGACATCTCGTTCCAAGTCTTCTTATCTCATCTTACGCACCATACGATAGGACAACCTTGATAAAGATATCTCTTCATTAAGTCAATAGCCTTATCACTTCTATCCCATTCTCAAGTAGCATAAGCATCAAACTTTGCTAATTGTCAATTCTCCTCAATGAGAATTCATTCTTTAAGAGCTGTGTTTACAGCTTTTTCTACATAATCTCAACCATCATATTTAGTAGTTGAGTGTCACATCTTAGCCCACAAATCTTTCCATTGTGGAGTAATAATGTTCTTTGTTGTTGGTTCAACTCCCCCTTTCTTCACTTGAAGGATTTGTACTCAATGAGTAGTCCCCAGGGACGTACAAGCCCCTAGGCTACCCTGGTTAGAAGTTTTATAAATCCATTTTCAAAGTGAGAAGAACTCAGGAAGTTTAACAGAGTAATCGACTTTGATTGCCTCGGTAGCCTCAAAGTCTGTAGCTTCAGCCATATCCTCTGGTAAGGTAAGGGCTCACTCAAAAGCTCTAATCTCTTCTTCTGTTAAGCTCATTGTTGTTCTTTAATGTTATAAAACTATTCAGCAGCTTCTTCTACAGCTGGTTCCTCAGCAACTGCTTCTTCTACAGTAGCTTCTTCTGCATCTCCTGCATAGCTTTCAGCTACTTCTTCAGCTTCAGCAACTTCTTCAACTGCTTCAGCCTCAACAACTTTTACTTCTTCTTCCATAATGTTGTATAAAGTATGAAATAAAATATATCAAGTGGGACAATTACCCGCATCGATAACGAAACGTGTCTTAAATTATTTTTGATAACGGTACTACCTAGGATTTCTAAGCAGAGACTCTAGCAAAAGCATCGTCAAATTCTACTCTATCGTCTCAGAAATAGATTACAGGTAACATAGAAGCACCCTCTAATTCTTCTGGAGTAGCATTGTTTATATCTTTTTGTATAAAGGATAGCCCGTTCTTCTCAGCATATTGCTTAAGCAATGGAGCTATCATATGGCAACGGGAACAAAACTCACCCGATATTAGTTTGATTGTCATTTGTTTCAATATTTACGAATAAACTCTGAATTATCAATAGCGTTCTCTTCGAAGTATTTCCTTCAATAGAACTCTGATTTCTTTCCTGGATTATATCAATCTACTGGTCTGATGTAACCCATAACCCTTGTCCAAACGGTACAAGGGGTTCTTTTCGCATTGTCTGTTGTCATTAATTTGGTATTGGTAATGGTATAAAAAATTATTGTTTTTTTGCAATAGAATTTAACTTATCTCAAATTCCTTTAACTATATTCCATAGGTCATAGAATATATTACTTCAAGTTCCAAGAGCTAATCATAATAAGATTAACATTCCTGTATTAAGTTCTAATCCTAAGTAAGGAGCTACTGAGAAAGAAGCTAACACTCAAAGGATAAAACTTACCGCAATGCTTATAGTAGCATTAAATCTACCTGCGAACTTTTTGTAAGCTGGTTTAAGGAAGTTCACAATAGATGTGATAACTGTAGCAAGAGCTACAAAGTACAACAAAAGATTTGTCATTATTGTATTATTATAAAAATTAAATAAATCTGAATTTTACTAAATTGTAAAGAGTTTATAATTATTATAAATCTATTGGAGGAATTACTGCAGGACTTCAATATCTCCATTCTCCATCTCATTCAGCATACCATATATTGAAAGTTCTGCTGGAACTAGAATTTTCTCTTAAGCTAACTCGGTCACTATCGCTAGTATTGGTTAAGATGTCAATATACATTATTTCTGAATAAGTTCTATATATGTGTCATTCTGTCGTTAAACTACTGAGATATTCTAATGGATGTTGATTTAATTCATTTACAACATCTACGCAATTACCAATAGCAACTATTTCTTCATAAGATTTAAGAGCACCCTCTATTTTCTTATGAAAACCTAATACGTTTCTCATATTTTTCCTTTGTTAAAGTAAAATTAACTTAACATTTTTGTTAACAATTAAACATCAATAGATAATCATCCATACTCAGAATAAACCTCTCGCTTCATAGTTTCCGTATTATAAAATGCTATATATTTGTATGGTTCTCATTTGAATGTCTCAGTCACTATATATGGGGCTCACTCTCAATTTCCTAATACGTTTGTCTTTCAATATGCAGAGTAGAGATTGTTCTCCCCTAAGAATTTAGCATAGTAAACTTGTGGATACTTATTTAGTTCCTCTGCTATACCATACACGTTAGGAGTATTAAAGAACAATCATTCCTCCTCTGGGAATTCTTTTAAAGTAGAGATATCTAATAATGTAGGGTGAAAGTGAAAGGTTTGTATCGCTCAATGGAGTTTCGCTAAATCATACCACCATCATTGACTTACTCATCACCATAGATTTGCATTATCTGTTGTATCCCATCTATATGGACTACTTGACCTAGTTATAAATGTGCTACTTGAGTAATAATTTCAAGGTCAATAATTTGAGGCATCTACTTGTGTAGAGGATGTTGCTATAGGGTCTACGCTATTTCGGTCAAATCAATAGTTATTCCCCCATTGATAATATTTTCAGCAATTAGCCTCACTTAAAGTATCTCCACTATTCCATACAGTTGTAGCGCCTAAGTTTTTATCTGCTATTGTTATCCAATCTGTTCAGTCAGAACTTAATGAAATCAATCAATCTGTGCTACTCCAAAATATTCATCCTGCTTCTATACTTGTTCAATATAGTTTAGTCCAAGATGATGTAGGTATAGTAGGCGTATCCTTAAAACAACGAACAGAGGATGCGTTCGAACGGTAGATGTTGTCCTGAGGGTAGATATTGGACGAACTGAAGCGGAGGCGGCGGGCGCTACCTTCATTGTAACGCGTAGATGACCAATAGAACCCGTTGGTACCCTGATATTTCACACTAGCATCAATGCGGCTACGCATTCAAGCGAAAGGCAATTTTAAAGCTATTCAAAAGTTAGTTCAATCAGAACTTCATCAACCTAAAGCTACTCGGATATCTCTTACAGTTTGCCACTCTGTATTTAGCGGTACGTGAAATCAATCTGGAGCTGGACCCTGTGTATCAAAATGTATTGCCATAATTTATTTATTTAAGAAAAGTAAATTAATTTCATTGAAGATAGATAATTACCTCATAGAAGTTACCAGCTTGTCAAGTCCGCCATCTTCAAGCACTAAATCCTACTACATATAGGTCTGTATTAGCACTGTCTGGAGTTTTATCTGTGCTCCAAGATTGTCAAGCTGCAGTAGATATGTCTATATGCCATACTCCATTCTCTAATTCGTGCTTTATCTCCATAAATATGGGTTTTTCCGATTAAGGTCAGTAAATGTCTTGTCTGTTTTTAAGATTACTCAGCTTCATCATCAATATGTTCTAGGATAGAGATATCATTTTTCGTCTATAAATCAGTCTACTCAGATTATTCAGCTATCATAAGCAAAGGCATTATCTTGCACTTTTGTAAGAGTTCAATCTGTGGCTATAAAATAATTATTACTTCAGTATCAATTTCAAGTTCAGTTATTTGTATTCATTCATCAAGAAACAATATTTCATAAAAAC
>Ga0326512_10004164_pt1 | contig 10517 bp, 16 predicted proteins | sample 1_2617_0518_D_FD_203652 | JGI IMG/M metagenome (GOLD analysis project Ga0326512, IMG submission 203652) | Bovine rumen microbial communities from UC Davis, California, United States - 1_2617_0518 | ecosystem: Host-associated > Mammals > Digestive system > Stomach > Rumen | place: USA...
TGACTGACAACAACGTGAACATACATATCAAGGAATAACAATCATGGCAATAGACAAGAAATTGCAGATATTCGACGACGAGGGCAACCCCGTCGATTATGACATCCTTGCCAGTGATGTCAAGTTCTTGCCCGACGGCAAAGACCTCCCCACCAAGCTGGCCGAGATGGAGGAGGAAATCGGCGAGGGCGGCTATGCCCCTCCCCCCGGCGGCATCCCCGCTACCGACTTGGCACCCGCCGTGCAGCAGACCCTCGACGATGTGGCCAACAAGGTTGACAAGGAAACTGGCAAGTCGCTGATGAGCGATGCCGAGCATACGAAATTGCAGAACCTGCCGACGGCTGCGGAACTGGAACAGGCATTGGCCAACGCTGGTGCTGATGTTTCCGTCACCACCAACCAAGACGGCACATTCACCATCCATGTGGGCGACGATGACTACACCGTGAACTTGAACCACACCCACGAGAACATGGCCAAGCTGGTGGTGTGCGAGGAGAGCGACCTGCCCTCCACGCTCGACATGGGCACTATCTATGCACAGGTGGATAACGCCTCATCACCAACGGCGATAGAAAAACTTTGGATTGCGGGGTGTGAGTTCGCAGGAGGTGGTGGCTCATCCGTTGAGCCTACACTACCGACAGGGTATGTTGAGTGCGAATATGTGCAGTCGAGTGACCCAACTATTATCGTCACTGGCATCGCCCCTGTCGGTTCTAAATGGATGTTGGATTTGGAAGCAAGTCCTACAAGTGGAAACCAGATTTTTATCTGCTCGAAAGCTGATGGCGGTTTGTTTGCCTCCGTCAACTCAAGCGGCAACTTTGCTCTTGGAGCAAATAACGTACTGTCTTCTGCGGCTATCCGTTCAGAAGTATGGATTGAGTTCATTACAGATGGTACCATCATGAAGATTGGCAGCGACAGCACTCAGCGTGTCAACACCTCGAGCCCAGTGGAGCATCATGGTAGTTATGTGAACCTTCTCGGGTTTAACAACGACTTTAAATATGTTGGCAAAATCTATCGCATCAGATGCACAAAAGGCGGTTACTTCAATGGTGTTCCAGCCAGGGAAACGTCCAGCGGAGACTATGGCATTTACGACCTTGCCAATGGCACATTCATCACTGGCAATTTTACAGGCGTTGTTAAACAATAATATCTTCTATTATGGCTAATCAATCAATATATCCTTTCGGAACTGGAGGCGAATTACCGAGTAATATAGGTATTATCAATGACCTCGTAACTGGCGGCGCAGATAAGGCTTTGTCTGCTGAACAAGGAAAGGTCTTGAACAATATGATGCATTCTCTTCGGCAAGTAGAAATCGCTGATTATGTAATACAAGACTATCTAATTGCGTCATCTAATGATGCGCAAAATAACAAATGGGGCCATGTGAGCGGGTATGCTTGCGCATTGATTCCCGTAAATGCAGGAACTCTTGCCCGTATCACTGGCCACGCTCAAGATTACAGGACATTTTATGCTGTTCTTACTTCTGATGCGCACGTATCGGATACTTATGCATCATACGCAACAGGATACACTAAGACAATCCCCATCCCTCTTGGCGAAACCATAGATGTGCAAATACCTTCTGACGGGAGATACCTCTATGTAACAATCAATTCGGGCGCAGACGTAACCCCAAGCGAAGTCTTGACTTATGTTGAAAAGTTCCTTACGGAAGAAGATGTGAGCGAAATGCGTAAAACGGTTGAAGGTGAATTCCAACGGCAAGTTTTGCCAGCAGAGGTATCGTATGCGATTGCCGCTAACACGAACAAATGGGTCGTGTATGGGCAATACAAATCAGTTCTCATGCCTGTCAGCCCTGGAGAAGTGTTCAAGATTACGGCAAACAACGATTACATTTGTCCTTTTGCTGTTCTTGCTTCTGATGCGCATACAACGGGCACTGTCCCTGACTATGCGACAGGTTTCTCTGAGTTGATTAATATCGCTGTTGGCGAGACTGAACTTGTGACCATTCCGCAAGACGGAGCTTACCTCTATCTTCTCACCTATACTACTCACAGCCTTGCTCCAAAGAGCATCTTGAAAGCGACGACTATTTCACTTGAAGATAAGGTTGATGAAAAGGTGAAGGAGCTCATTCAGGAATCAGAATCAAGCAAATCGTCATTCCCGGAATATCTCGTCGCCGGCGAGTTGACCAATGTCATCTACACGATGGACGATTTTATCCTCGAAAACGAGTATAACCCCGACGCAAGCCCTGTTGTCGACAACCTGCGCTTCTCTAAAGACCTCGGCAAGACATGGGTCACTAAGGCCAATGAGTTCGGCATCATCACGAATGTGTTCCTTTTCGCTGACGGCACACTGATGATAGGCAGCAAGAAGAATGACGGATGCCGCCTATATTGGACGAGAGATTTGGACACTTTCGTTTTCCAGGAAGTGTCATCAATCATTGACTATGACGGCAACGCCTATTCACCAGTAGCAGGAGAGACAAGATTCTTCACAAGCCCGCCGCCATTTGAACACGTCTATATCGACGGCAAGGAAGTATATTGTTTCTGGGATTACATCATTCCTGGAAACGGTGGAACTTCTAACGCCCGTGCTTGGTATGCCACATCTGATGCCGACGGTGTCCATGTCCGTTCAGCGTTTGCCTTCAATCTCTCGACTATTAACGGTGAGGTTATCAGGGCAAGGCATATCCACCATTTCTTGTACAACAAGTACAACGGCTATTACTACATCTTTACGGGTGACCATATGAGTGGGAGTAAGTCAGAGTGCTACATCCTCAAAGGCAAGCCAGATGCTAACCATGTATGGACGTGGGAAGTTGTGGCCAATGGCCAGGAATACAAGCTCATCGTTCCTGCCTTTGACGAAGGCAACCTGTATGCCGTGACGGACTACACCGACAGCTCGCTGGCAAATGAGAAGGGTGTGTTTATGTGTCCCGTTGATGACATCCGCAAGGCGAGGTTCCGCTACTTGTTCAAGGCTACATCAGCATTCATGGCCGAAGGCTCAATCAATAGCGCAGTCGGTTTGGCATGGTATATGGCCGACAACCACGGCTGGAGAATCATCAAAACCGATTATCTCGGCAACTCCAAGATTCTGCTTGCCCACAACGACCACAACTTTGTTTGGGTTGACAACAGCACTGGCAAAAGATTCACATACCTGATCGGGCCGAACAACAATGGTGACGTTTATGCGAGATTCAACGATGTTGGACATTCCGTATCTGGTGAGGAATGGCTATTGTGGAATCATCAGCAAACGTACAACCTCACTGAGATGATGCGCAACGCAGGAGCCACCGACTTCTTCAAGGACTGGCACAGCTTGCTTTATTAAGGGAGGTGTAATCATGAAGAACGATAAGATTAAACATATCGTAGCGGGATTAGGCATTGCACTTGTGGTAGCCCTGCCCTGCTGGTTGGAAACGCAGAACTTGTTCGCTGGCCTGTGGGCTTGCTTGGCGGGTGCCATCGCTGGCGGTGTCAAGGAGTTTACGGACAACAAGCACGACGGCGGCGAGTGGGACTGGGCCGACTTCGGTTGCACCGCAATCGGCGCGGTGTTGGCTGTGGTGGTCATTCTCGCCATGCATTTTGCAAAAGGGTAAGTTTATGAAGGAGTATTTGAACATACTGCACGGCTTGCCCATCATGTACCTCATTGTTGTGGTCGCAATGGTCGTGGTCATCGGGGCAATGTGCATGGACGCGGCCTTCGGGTGGCGCAAGGCAAAGCTGAGAGGCGAGGCACGCACGTCGTACCTTTTCAGCCGCAGCATCACCAAGTTTGCCTTGTATGAGGGTGTGCTGTTCATCAGCGCGGGCATTGACACGCTGATTCATTTCGTTTGGGCGCAGTTCTCCAGCACCAGCGTCTATTGTGTGCCGATAGCATCCAGCCTCGTAGCCATCACCCTGTGCATCGTTGAGATTTGGTCAATGCGGGAAAAGGCCGAGGAAAAGACGCGCAACAACATCAACCACGCCATCAAGGTCGTTGCCGATGCTATCAGCCGCGAGGAGGCCGTGGACATCGCAAAGCATATTATTGACAAAACGACAAGCGAACATGAAACTGAGTAAGAATTTCACATTGGAGGAGCTGGTGTTTTCCATCACCGCTAACAACCACGGCATCAACAACACACCGAATGCCGAGGTCAAGGCAGCACTCAAGCGACTGGCGGTGGAAGTCTTGCAGCCCATCCGTGAGGCGTGGGGACAGCCGATCGTGATTACATCAGGCTACCGTTGCCCAGCATTGAACAAGGCCGTCGGTGGTGTCAAGAACAGCCAGCACGTTCTTGGACAAGCAGCCGACATCAAGGCAGCGAATCCTGCCGACAACGGCAAACTCTTTGCCTGTATCAAGCGACTGGTGCAGTCAAAGAAAATCAACGTGGGCCAGCTCATTTGGGAATATGGGTCACGCACTTGCCCGAAGTGGGTACACGTTTCCCTGCCCCGCGTTGGCAAGCAGAACAACCAACTCGTTTACTACTATTCGTGACATGGACGAGGACATCTACAACAAGAGCATGGCAGATGAGCATGAGCGGCTGGAGCGTGAGGCCAAAATCTTCACGCGAGGGTGTGGGATGTTGGCACTCGTCATCGCCATCATAGTTCTCTTAATTACCGCATTGATATGAAAATTTACGAGAAGTTAAAGAGAAACCGAGTGGTTTTCTTGGCGGCAGTGGTCGCCCTTGTGTGGATTGCGTTTGCCATTGGTGCGAACCGATGCGGCCATGCCGAAGTGGTCAAGGTTGAGCGGGATACCGTCATCGTACATGACACCATTGTTGACATCGCACCAACCCCCAAGGACAGCGTGCGCATAAGGTATGTGACCCGATGGCTACCCGCCAAGCGTGACACCTCACGGAAGGAATGTAGCAAAAATAAAATTTCCGTGAATTCCGTGAGTTTTTCCGTGAATTCTCCGCAAGATTCCGTGGCGGTAGAAGTGCCGATAACGTCAAAGCACTATGGATGCAAGGATTACGATGCTTGGGTTAGCGGCTATGAGCCGAGCCTTGACAGCATCAAAGTCTATCAAAGGACTGAGTACATCACCGAGCGGGTGACGATAAGCAAGCCTCCCAACAAATGGGAACTGGACGCAGTGGCAGGTATCGACTATAATGTGACATCGCAGAGATATACACCGTATGCCGGTGGTGAACTACTCTACAAGCCCAGCCGATTTCAGTTCGGCATCCGTGGAGGAGTTTCCAAAATGGAAAACACTGGAAAGTTTCAACCGAGCATCGGCGGCGTGGTCAAAATGAGGATATTCTAATTGATGTTAGTTGTTTCATAATTGAAAGGGGTGTTTTTAGTTATTAGTTGGCTGGCGGGCGATGCGAATCGGTGAACCAGCCTTTTTCATAGTTTTTGGTTTTTAAAAGGTTAATAGTGAGCCGTCACGACCAGCGATGATCGTGGCGGTTTTTTCGTGTTTTCCCCACCGAAAACCGTAAAAATATATCTTTTTTGATATTTTTTTGCCAAAATATTTGGTGGTATATAAAATTTGATATATCTTTGCAATGTCAAAAGAAAATTACTAACAATTAAAACAACAAGATTATGAAGACTTTTAAGGTTACATTTTTCGACAAGGAGTTAGACGTTTTCAAGGTAGAGACTTTCCACAACGTCACCGACCAGAGCGCATTGACGATGCACATCGCAATCCTCATCGACACTTTGGAACTCCATGAGTATGTAAAGGCCGAGGCAGAGGGTAAGAGTTACACCCAAGTAATTAACTACTTCATCCAAATCGACCTCAACGAGATTAGAGAGAACAACTAAACAACCACCACGGGGGCGGCAACCCCGCCCCCACAATTATAAACGTCAAAATAAAATTACTACAATGGAACAGCTCAATTATTCAACGGCAATGATTAATGCCAATTTCAAAATCAAGGTTTTCGGCCACATCAACGGAAAGAAAATCAACACCCTCGTCGGTGTGTCTGGTCTCATCAAGCTGCTTGACGGCGCAATCGACCTGGTTAACCGCCTTCTCGATCGTGCCTTCAACAGCAAGGGTGACAAGTGCGTCTGCAAACTGCGCAGGGGATTACAAATTAGTTTTTACGTTTTCTAAAATTCTACGGCTATGACACAGGAACAAAAACACGACCACCGACTGAAGAACATCGCCCTGCGATTGTTCGTGCTGACCAGAAAGAAACGCAGCGACAGCACCAGCCGCTACATCCCGACAATATCATGGCACGAATTGAATGTGCAGTTCCAAGACATCGCAGTGATGGACTTGAGGCAGATGGATGTGTTGCGATTGTCTGGTGACGGCGTTATGCTGGAGCAACGCTTTGCAGAAATGAGTACAAACGAGTTTCAAGAATACATTAAAGAAAGGAGGCAACAATGAATGAAGTAACAAAACAAATCGGGCAGCGCATCCAGGAACTCCGCAAGGAGGCTGGCCTCACCCAAAAAGACCTCGCCGAGAAGTGCGGCATGGCGCAGCCCAACATCGCCCGCATCGAGGCGGGAACCTATGCAACCAGCATCGACGTGCTGAGTCGCATCGCCGAGGCATTGGGTAAGAAGATTGAACTGGTATAAAATAAAAGACCGAAAAAAGAAAAAAGGAAAAGAGCCGCCATCGTGCGGCTTTTTTGTCGTTTGGAGAAAAATGCCTACCTTTGCACCTGTCGCAGTGATTGCGAGAATTAAGTAATTTTATTTTGACTCATGCCCCGGTGAATATCGGGGCATTTTCGTACACTTTTGATGCTGTTTTGTTGCTAACGAAAAAAGGGAAAGCCGCCAACCCGCTATCAGTCAGCGGTTTGGGCGGCTCAATCATGTTTAACCCTAAAAAACGAGTATTATATAACGAAAAGGTAAGGAAAAGGTATTGCAGCAGGGCGTAGGCAGGTGTTTGTCGGTCACTAACTACCCAAGCGATACCATATAATTATATATTTTTTTGTTGCTATTTTGTTGCGATGTATCTTTGCAAAGTCAAAAAATGTTACGACTATGAGCAAACAATCGGTGAGACTAAGGCAAAGGAAAATGCCGTCAGGCAACACATCCCTATATCTGGACATCTACTGCAAGGGTGTCCGTTCCTATGAATATCTGCACCTCTACCTATCCCCCGACAAGAAAGACAAGGAGAAGAACCGCGAGACGATGATGCTGGCCGAGGCGATCTGCGCCAAGCGGCTGGTCGAGGTGCGTAACGGGCAATATGGGTTTCAAGCCCCTGTGAGCGTTTCTCTGCGTGATTATGTACAAACTATCATCCAAGGCAAGAAAGGCAGCACACGGCGCAGGTATGACGCATTGGCGAGCATTCTGCAAGCATATTGCAAAAATTGCATGATGCTTACAGACATCACCCCGGCATGGTTCGCGGGATTCCTCAACCGCCTGAGCAAGCAGGGCTATGCCAGGAACACGATGGCAGTCTATACAGCGACGATGCGCTACATCATCAACCAGGCTCACCGCGAGGGCCTGTTGCAGAACAATCCCATCGCCAACATCAAGGGCGTGGGATACGAGGAGACCAACCGCGTCTATCTCACCGTTGAGGAAGTGCGGAAGCTGGCCGAAACCCCATGCGAGAACGAGGTGACGAAGCGGGCCTTCCTGTTCGGGTGCCTGACTGGTCTGCGCAACTGCGACATCCGTGCGCTGACGTGGGCCGATGTCCATCACCAGGACGGCTACACCCGCATCATCTTCAGACAGGCCAAGACCAAAGGCCAAGAATATCTTGACATATCTGCCCAGGCCGCGTCGCTCATGGGCGAGATCGGCGGCGAGGATGACGAGGTGTTCCCCCTCATGCACTGGAGCAGCGTCCGCAAACACCTGCTCGCATGGGTGAAGCGTGCCAAGATCAATAAGCACGTCACATTCCATTGCTCCCGCCACACCTTTGCGGTGATGATGTTGGGGGTCACCGACATCTATACGGTGAGCAAGCTGCTTGGACACCGTGAGCTGTCCACGACTCAAGTGTATGCCCACGTCATCGACAAGGCCAAGCGGGAGGCCATTGACAACATCCCCGACATACTCAACACCAAAAAAGCGCCATAAATGCGATATGAGCGCATTTAATTGTCGGGTGGTATAGTTTATCGTTTTCGCAGAGAAAACGCAACACGGGCGAAAAACGGGCGAAATAACCCGCTTTTCGCTCTTATTGTATAGTATGTTCACGCGTGAGCGATTCTATAACCCGCTGCTGGCTCTCAATGATGGCAACGAGGCGGGCGATGGTCACCGGCTCGCCGTCGGCCACCAGCTGCTCGATGGTCTTGACTTGATTAGGCCGGGGCGATGTCTTTCCCCATTCCCAATTTTGGATCGTGCGTTCACTCACCCCGACGGCCTTGCCAAGTTCGGCTTGTGTCATGCCGAGCTGCTGTCGTACCTGTTCGATGTTCATAGTGCCTCCCTTCTTACTGATACGATGACCCGCCACACCGTGCGGATGATGTTCTTTGCGATTTCCTGCGGTTGATATGATGGATTGATGGACACCAGCAGATAGTGTTCGGTGTCACTTCCCGCCATGACAGTCTTGATGACTCGTCGGTCATCCACAAGGCCGATGATGTAGGTGCAACCCAGTTCCAGGTATTCCCGCCACAGCTCCACCTCACGGATGAGAACCAGCGACCCAGCCTTGTAGGTCGGCTCCATGCTGTCCCCGTAGATGGGGATGACGATATCGCCCTTGTGCGCGATACTGGTCGGGAATGGCAGATACCCCGTGATGTATTCCTCCGTGTTCACTTCTTGGTTGAATCCCATGCCACCGATTCCGTCGGAACTTGCCACCGGGATGAGGATCGTGTCCGCATCTTCGGGCGGCGGTTCGGTGGGCGGTGATGATTCCGTCAGTAACATTTCGCCTGTACCAGTTAACAGCCATGATGGGTTTATTTCGGGATAGGAATGCAATATATTATATTGTGCTTGATGCGATAGTGTCATCGTATTACCCTTTAGTAATTCCCTTACACCTTGAGGAGTCTTAAATCCCACACGTTCAGCAAATTTCGGTATAGATAAACCCGAATATTCTATCAATTTCTCTATGCGTTTACTTAGTTCCATATCTTAAAAAATATTAAAATGTAAGATAAAATATTGCAGATATAATTTTTTATATTATCTTTGCAATCAAATATTAAAAACAATATCCGCAAAAATACGAAATAAAACGAAAATAACAACAAAAATTAAAAATAAAATGATTATGACATTACAAACGGATTTCCAAAAACGCAGGGCGAAAAGGCGTGCAGACATCTACGCCGACTATCGCCGACTGGTGGCCAATCCCGACAACAGCCGCTCGGCCATCATCCAGCATTTAATGGACAAGTACAACATCGGTGCCGCCAGCACCATCTACGGCATCATCAAAGAGAATGAAGAAAATGAGGACAATTAAGAAATACATCGCGCTCATCGTCGTGTTCGCTTTCATCGGTGCTGGGTTTATACTGCTGGCAACGGACTACGAAACGACTGCATCTGCAGCAAAGGGCCTTCTCGCGTCGCTGGCGTGCTTTAGTATGGCCGTGCTTGTGTTGTTTTTCGCCAACGTTAAAAACCTGATTGAGCAATGACTACGCTCGATGACATAGCAGAACGCCTCGACAGGCTGGAACGTGCGACGGTACTGGCCAAGAACGTGCTTACCATCGACGAGGTTGCCATGCTCACGGGTTACACGGTGAAGTATCTGCGACTGCTGATCGCCCGCCACGAACTGACCTACTACCGTCGCGGCAACCGCCTGTTCTTCTGCCGGGCAGAGGTGGAGAACTGGATGATGGGCCAGCGCATCCCTTCAAACGAAGAAATAAGAATCAAGGCATATAGCCGAAAATAATAACTATTTAATCATCAAGCAACATTTAAAACTCAAAAATTTCAATCATTATGAACACCGCATTATTAGACAAGAAGATCATTGCACGCATTGACCGTGCAGGCGTGTTCCACGGAACGCTTGACTACATTGACAACGAGATTATCCGCCTCAAGGATGCCCGCCGCATCTACTATTGGGAAGGTGCTTTGTCAGTGACGGACATGGCGGCAAACGGGCTTCGCGCCGGTAAGATTTCGGCACCAGTCACCAAGGTTGAATTTATGACCAGCAAGGTCGTTGAGTTGAACGAGTGCAGCAACGAGGCCAGCATCTCAATCGAAGCCATCAAGGTATGGAAGAACTGATTAAATCATTCCTGACCATCGGCTCTGGCGATGGCGATGGCTATGGCGATGGCTATGGCTCTGGCGATGGCTATGGCTATGGCTCTGGCTATGGCTATGGCGATGGCTATGGCGATGGCTCTGGCTCTGGCTATGGCGATGGCTATGGCTCTGGCGATGGCTATGGCTATGGCTCTGGCGATGGCTATGGCTATGGCTCTGGCGATGGCTATGGCTATGGCTATG
>Ga0326512_10004166_pt1 | contig 10515 bp, 5 predicted proteins | sample 1_2617_0518_D_FD_203652 | JGI IMG/M metagenome (GOLD analysis project Ga0326512, IMG submission 203652) | Bovine rumen microbial communities from UC Davis, California, United States - 1_2617_0518 | ecosystem: Host-associated > Mammals > Digestive system > Stomach > Rumen | place: USA: California...
ATAGCACCTGGTAACATAGTAGTTGTCTCTTTATCTTCTATAAAGGCAGGGGAATTAATAGCTCTTAAATGACCATCAATATCCATATATATATAAGTATTAACATTACCAAAGTCATTAAAACCAGCTATACTAACATGCGTATCGATACATTTTACTTTAATTCCATCAATGATTGCTTCACCCATTTCACAAAGATAGGTGGATGTTGTTGCATAAATATCTTTGAAGTATAAATCATAATTAGTTTCTGTATAATTTAAACCGCCTTTTTCCTCAAGTCCTTTACCATATGATCCACTTTTATCAGCTAATACAGCAAAGGTTTCATCAGTAATGACATCATATTCATCACCATTGATAGCTATATCAGTTTCATCGATATTTAATGGCTCTATAATGAAATAGACTTCGCTAGATCCAATTGTAAAGTTATTTAAATCCTGTTCTCCTTCGTGACTAATACCTTGGTCAAATGATTCTTCTCTTGGTGGTGGAGCTACATATTTTGAATCAAACACTTCTAAATCTGTATGGGATACCCCAGGAGCTGTACTCAAATATTTTTGATCAAAAACAACTTCAAATTCTGCTGATTCTGTTTCCGCTGGTATTTCAACTGGAACTCTTAAAATAACTGTTTTATCTTCTATTTTTTGTAATCCACACCATACAGTAATAGGTTCAGAACTAAGATTTCTAAATTTACAAATAATACTATACAATGATGTTTTACTTTTTTTAATTTTTTGTCTATATCCCCATTTTCTAATTGACAGCCATTCTTCATTTCCGGACTCAACTAAGTTCATTGTGTCGATATATCTTCCTAATCGTTTTGGAGCAGGGGTTAATTGAAAAGCATGCTCATCATGACCTAATATATAAGATGAGTGTTCATGGTGGTCAGAAATTAAACTTTTGAAACCGTCACCTATATTTTTTTGCATTAAATTAATATCACTTGATTTGGCGATATGGCCAAATTTAAGATCTCCATCTACTTTTCTGTAATAATTACCCATACTACCCCTCTATTTTATCGTTAATCTCATTAAGTATACTTGTCAATTCAGAAAGCGTCTTTTTCAATTGAGATGTTGATCTTTTTAAGCTTTGAATTTCTTTTGATAATGCGTTAATTTGTTCAACAATCTCTTCTATATTAGGTTGCTCTTCAAGATTTTGATTAACTATATTTTTTATCTCATTTGTTTGAGCTTCGACTTTTTCTAAATCAATATTATCAAGGGTGCTTACGATAGGAATCATGCTATTTAATTTATCAACACTTTCTAATTGTAACTCTCTTGACCTAATTTGCTTGACTTCATTATCGTCCTGTGCTTCAATATGTACACCCATTTTCTCACCTATATTTTCATTTCAATTAAAAAAGTAATTGCAATTTTTTCGCTTTTAGTAAATGTAGGAAAAGTTGATGCAGCATAAATAATGGTATTTGGATCAGTACTTTCGGAACTATCTACAATAGCAAGTTGATTAATACGAATACCGGATGTTATATTATCGATATCTAAATCAGCGGTAAATTTAACAGTAACTTTACCGGTATCAGTATCTTTTACGATATCGCTAATATCATTAAGAGGAATACGGGAATATGAAGAGTCATCATTGACTACACTAATTTCATTAAATCCTGATGGATCGGTATCATTAGTAGGATTTTCAAATCCATTATCATTTTCTTCCTCAGCTTTTCCAATAGCAAGATATCCAAAGTTATCTTTACTAAATAAAGTTTGTAATCCTTTTACTTTTCCATCCATAAAAACAATTTGATCTTGTTTAGTCATTTATATCGTCCTCTTCATTTTCGTTTTTGTCTGATATTATATCTTTTTTTATTACCTTAACTTTAATTTCTGGTTCTAATTCGAACTTATACATTTAACCACCTAATGATTTTTGGACTCTTAAGTTAGCAATACTTCCTTGTCCTCTATTTAATCCAATCTTAATATAAGGGTCATTAAAGTAAGTCTGAGTTGTTGGAATATTATTAAAACCATTTGAGATGTTTGTTGTATAAATATTAAACTTTAAACAAGCAAATGCATTACGTAAGTCATTATCTTCTTCGTAAACTAATTTATGATCAGCAATGGTTTCGTTGGTATATTCTAAATAGTATCCACTATTTTTAGTAGGATTGACTACTTCAAAAGAAAACCAATATATTTCTCCAACCTTTAAGTTGTCAATTGGTATATTATATTTTATACTCTCTAAATATTTAAGTTTTTCATTAGATTTTACCCAGCCTGTTGCTCTAACTTCCTTGATTAACTTGCCTGGTGTCGTTCCACTATTTTCATATATTTTGATTTTAAGATTTGGGTCTGGTGAGCCATAAAATCCATTTGGGAAGATTTCTATACTGGTAATATTATCATCTTTAGCCTCAAAGGATTGATAAATTTTATTATTTAACTCAAAACCATTGTCTTCTGTTTCATGTTTAGATAAATCTTGGATAATACTTTGTCTATCATCAAAGAACTGTCCAGATATATATGCATTTGTAGAATGGCCGGCAATTGTTGTGTATTGACTGGTTTTAGCTTTTTTGTATCTATCTGAATTAATGAGCATATTAGTTGATAGTTCTTGATACAATGCGTCAACTTCAACAGAATAAATTCTATACTCATCGCCTGGATACATATCGTCAAAGCTTAATTTAACAGCTAATCCGTTATTTACGTAATATGGATGTGTATCTGAATCTAATACGTTAATATTAGCAATCTTTTTCTCTCCAAATTCGACATCTCCTGATGGGATAAAATCATAATCTATATTGATTTTATTTCGGAAATCAATATCGATATGTGTATTAAAGATTTTAATGCTTGAATTGAGATCTTTAAATCTGAAACGTATTTTAATATTGTCTAATAAGTATTCAAGGTTGATTGGTACAGATATTTTTTTATAGAAATATCCGGTATCAATTTTTGTTTCGATTGGTGTCGCAAAGGTATTATCACTACTTAATTGAGTAATAATATTAACAGCTGGACCATTATTATATCCTTCAATAACAAAGAAGATTTTCTTTATATCGTTAAAATTATAAGGGTATTCTGTAAAATCTGATAGTTCAACCCAAAATGGTTTTTTAATATCAATAAATGAATTTGAGGTATCTAAATAATCTAATGAGTAATCCAATGCTTCATCAAAAATGATATTATCTGTAATAAGTTGATCATATAAACTCATTTCTTTAATATTACCATTTTGTTCGGCAACATAATGTTTCCAGTCATAATAATCACAACTTTCTTTGTTTTGAGGATAACAGCTTATATTATGAGGATCAAAGCTTGCATTATTTTTTAATGTTTTAGGATAATGTTTGTTTGTTTGCGTAGCATAGCTTACAGTACAATAAGTTTTGCTTGACACTGATTCCATAACGGCTTTAACCTTAATGTTTTTAACAATACTTTTATCAGGTATTTCTAAATCATCAATATACAATATAATATCATCAACTGGAACAATATTGTTTGTATTGTTTTTAATATACGCATAACTATTTTCAGCCTTATCTATTCTATATAAATTAACCCAATGGTTTTTATTATCAATAGTTTCGGTTTCGTAGTTATCATATGTTTTGTAATCATCATATTGAGGAGTTTGGAAAACAACTGAACTTATATCATTATGTGTGTCAGCTTCTTCATGATATGCGTAATATGGAAGCCCGTACCAACTAACCAATGGAATTCCATAATTGTCTGTTGATCCATTTCTAATAAAAGCACCTATTTCTTTAAGATCAGGAATAATAATGTGATTAAAGTAACTTAATTGTGGAATATCATTTTGGGAGTGCTCTATATACATAATAATAATGTTTTCATTATTGTATGGGATAATTTTAATTGCTAAACCAATAAGATCGCGATAACCCTCTTTATTAATTTTATAATTATTATTTTTAGAAGAGCTGTATTTAATATAATAGGAATCTAAATAACTATCAAATTCAGCTGATAATCCATAAATTTTGGAATACGCATCTTTAAAGTATATACCAGATTCAATATTATCTCTCTCTAATAAATTAGATATTGGTAGCCTGAAGAAGTCAATTGCATTAGCTGAATCTTTTTTATTAATATAATAAGTTTGATCATCTTTAATCAAATCAAATCCAATATGGTTTGCAGATGTTTCCAAAGCAGATAGCCATAATTTAAAATTATCTGGCTTAATACCTTTTACATCTATATTGTTACCGTTTTGATCAACAATTGGATATATAATGTTATCTGGAGTGTTTTGAATATCTTTTTCCGGATCTTTAAATTTAAGGCAATTTCTTTCCGCATCTCTATATTTATTCTGACTAAATGAGATTGTGTCAAAGTTATTAAGATATAGTAATTCGGCGATTTGATTTGTTGTTGTTAAGTTTTGATCATTTTCGCATTTAATGATATTATATGTTGTTTCTAGGTCATGGTCTAATGCATTATTAGGATCTTTATTTACAACCTTAGGTTTTGGTGTTAAGCTTCTGAATCTATAATCATGAGACCAATTACATCCATTATAAACACCAAGTCCATTTGGTTTTAGATTTAATGATTCAACTGTGACACCACAAATTTCTTTAATTTCTTTTTCGTATTTTAAAGATTGTATCCAATAAACAATCTTTTCATATTCGCCTAAATCTAGCTGAATGACTGGTTTGATATTTGGTGTAACTTTATATTCTAAATCATGATTAAAGATAGTATCTATTGTATATCTTACGATTCCTCTCATACCAAATGGTTTTGAACGATCAACAATGACTGAGATCTCATCTTGATTTAACCAGAAGAAATTTGATGGTATTTTAAATAATGGTATATTAACGAAGAAAACACCCGGAACATTATGTATTTCCTGCATGGAATACGAATATCCCGTAAGCTTTTCTCCTTCGTTCATTTTTTTATTTTTACGGATAAATTCCTCGGCTGTACGCTGATCTGTAAATGATGCAATTTCTTTTTTTCTATGGATATTGTTTTCTTCGTCATCAAAATGTTCGTAAACAATATATCCTTCTCCGGCCCATCTTTTCATATCCCATTGCATAGCTCTTCTTTCAGGGTATATATTTAATGGTTGTTCTTTGGATGGAGCCCATCTAAACAGATACTCGTTCATATAATTATATGTAGGTAATACTCCTGTATTATGATAAATATCAGAACTTAACAATCCAAATCTTTTTAAAAATCCATCTGGTTTAAATTGTTTAAGCTCGTTATTTAACTCATTATTACCTGTTCTGAGATATGTTGCTCTAATGTATTGTGAATGTTCATTAACTTGCTTTAATAATTCAAGTAAATTAGACCCTTCATAGCTTTCGATTTTATTAACGGAGAAATCCTCTCTACCAATATATTGATAGCCATGCTCATCTTGATTTTTTAATACACTTAATTGATCTAAAAATGATTGAGATTCATCTGTATAATCCTCGATTGTATTAAAAAAAGATTCTTTCGCCTTATATGGTAATTTTTGATTTTTAAATTGTTGTGTTACCTGACTACTAAAATCTCTGATATGAATACTGTATGTATCTTCATATGGGGTAAAATTATATACTGTAAGTCTATGCTTTAGTTCCGGAGTATATTTCTCATATCCACAATGGATTTTTAATGATTGATAAAACATTCCGGATATATCAGAATAACAAATAAAATGTACAGTAAATTCTCCGGTCATAGTACACTTTGCTGCTACTTTTAATAAGTGAGATTGACCATCTTTTAGATCTCCTATTGGAATAAAATTACTTGTATCGGGTTCGTCAACTATGATAGAGGTAGGATGTACTATTTTAATATGTACATCTTCAGCAAGTAGTCCACTAATATTTTTAATATAAATATAGTATAGATATTTTTTATTTGGTAATACTGAGTTATTAGATTGCTCTACCTGAAAAATAAATTGTTTTTTTTTGTTTATAATTTCTGATTCTAAATTAATTTCTTGAATAGCTGACATTTTTTCCCTCTATTGACATTCCCAATTCTCACAAGGATTTCTTCCAACTTGTACTTCTTTTGTATCAAGATTATGATTATAATCCTCAACCTTAATATTAATATTTGATAATCCAATATCATCTGCCTTAATTTTGATAATAGCTTTGGCTTTTGTATTGGCGTTCATATCTCCTATCGCCCATATTAATGTAGTTATATCATTATCAGTATCAACATGATAAGAGAAATCTCCATCTGAGTTTTCAATATTTAAATAATCATAATCGCCCGTGTATTGATATGGCTGCTTACTTAAATTAATATGTACCTTTACATCTTGTGAATCTTTAATGTTATTTGATAAGTCTAAGTATATAACATTAATATCACCAGATTGTATTGTTTTCTTTTCTAATTTGGCAACTAATTTAATATCGTTATCAATACCACAATAAATGTTTTTTGATATTGAGTTTTCTACGAGTTTATATGTGTCTGTGGAGAATGTAGTATTAAAAATTCCCTTATTTTTTTCACAAATTTTAATTTTATCATAATCAGATTTTCCAATATTACATTGATATCCTTGAAGATTACACATTTTATAATATATTGTAACTTCATCAAATGATGTTGGTTCATTTATTTCAGCATTAAATAATATATAATTTTTAATAACCGTAGATTTAGCTGTTAACTCTAATTTTATTTGAGCAACTTGGCCCGGTTTGTAAACCTTCCAATCATCAACGAAATTAATTTCAGTAATATCTCTGGTATCTTGAATGGATACATTAGTTGGATTGTAAGGTTTATACATACCATTACCAGCAAATATGATATCATAACTTGCTAATAATTGTTTAGCGGTCATTTTTTGTGTTGTACGAATATTTGCGGCAATATTATATTTTTCTTGATCAGATGATATTAATACTTGTTTCTTATTAGTACCTTGATATAAGAAAACAGTTTGATTAGATAATAAAGACCATTTGTTGGATTGTTTATATTCAATTTTATATAATAATTTTATGGATTTATTAGCAGGTATTTTTGTTTTACTGGATAATAAATATACCTTATTATTATATAAGACCCCATATGGTGTTACATTAGTTTCTAATCTTTGAAGACTTCCGATTTCAATATTAGAAGGTAAATATTCAATATCTCCCGGAAACTCAATATATATAACATCTGATAATAATTCTGCAATAGTATAGTTTCTATTGTATACATACGGAATCTCAATATTAAATATAACTTCTCCGTTTTTATCTGTTCTTTGTTTTAAAACTTTAACAGGCTCGTCAGAGAATTGTACATGAGCGTTAATTAGCTGATTATTAAGCATAATTCTTTTTTCTTCTTCCTTCCTGCTAAAAATAAGTTTATTTCCAACCGATTCTGCATTATTTAGATCTGTTTTATTGCCATCTTTGAGTTTATAAGCATATGGAATCATTTCCATACTATTTTCAATTCTTAATGGAGCTATATTAGAATGATCTATTCCGGCATCTTCGTAATTACTGGTATCGATATTTGTTACACGATATGTAATTCCGTCTAATTCATCAGATTTTTCTGGTTCTGTTTTATAACAGACGTTTGGACAATCTGCCTCAGTTGTTGCGGGATTTAAGATATCAGTTTTTCCTTTAATACTTAAATCAGTTAAAATCGAGTCATAAACATATATAATAACCTTATCTTTTTGATTATTTTCTCTACTTATACAATTTGCTATATTAAATGGAGCAACATCTTGGAAGATTCTGTATTCTAAATATTTCATTTGAGGATTTCTACTACCAAATGGAATTTGTATTGTTATGCTTTCGTCTTCCGGCAATTCTTTGATTCTTATATAAACATTTTCTTCTCCGGTTAAATTTAGTCCATGAGTAATATTGTTATTTTCATCAATATTTCTTAACTCTATTTTATTCTCAATGTTTTTGTTGAATTGCATAAATTTTTTATAGAAGTTATAAAAAATACCATTTGTTTGTGTCCAATCTTCTGTGGTAACTTCCGTACTGCCATCTTCAAGAACATTTAAGACATTTAATTCTATTTGACAATTTTTAATTGGTCCTGAATCTCCTACATTTTTAACAGTTAAAGGAATTGTTTTAGTCTGAGATAATCCGGCATAAGCTGTTTCTCGACTGCATAATAATATATCATCTAAGCTATGACCTTTTTCAACCGAATCAACTTGTATTGGGAATTTTATATTATCTCCTTCCCATACAACAAGGTAATCATAATCAAAACTTGTACTATCTTCTCCTCTAATAAATAACTCATCATGGTATTGTTTATGCTCTGATGGTATAACAGTAATTGTTTCAACGGTTTCTCCTTTTGTACATGTTTCAGCATTCTCTTTTATTGTAATACGGAATTTACCAGGATAGTATGTATTTGTAATATAAGTATATTCTTGTCCTTTACGAACATTATTAATAATAGTTTGTTGATTATTCAGGTTAGACTCGTCATTAATAACAATACTTATACTTTCAGATGGCTCTGAATCAATTCTTTTAATCTTTAATTCTTGATTAGGAGAAGATTTATTTTGATTATATGTTAATGAGTCATTTTCAGGGTCATATATATCAAATAGGAATTCCTGAGGAATAATTGATATAGAAACCATTAAAAATTGATCCACAGGTGTTTCGCTGCCAATTTGTACAAATAATGTATGTTTACCACAGGATAATGATTGTATACGATTATAAAATTGATGAATATATGTGTCGTCAATCTCTCCGTTAGCATTATAATTTAATATATTGATATTATCTCCGATAAATAAAATTGGAAAACTAAGTGGTTCTGTATTTACATTATCAATATAAATATTGACTAAGTCGCAACATCCATTTTTAGCTGCCTTTAATGAAATATATTGAGTTCCCTCAATATATGGGGCGTTTTTCTTATATTCTTGTTGTATATTTAAAGATGGTTTTTGCATAGCAATAGAATTAAATATAACACTATCTCTAAGTCCGAAATTATCTAAGTAATAATCAATTCTTTTTTCTCCTTCAATACCACTTGTATCTTCAATTTCATAAGTAACTAACCCTTTTTCAGCTTTCTTTTTAGTTACAATTACACCATCAGGTATTGTTTTCGTATCAACCTGCACGTGTTGGAAACAATATTGTTTGTCTTGCTCCTCTTTGGAAAGTTCTTCAAATGGTTTTTTAGGATTGATAGGCAATCCTTTGCTATCTCTAAATCCAGTTAAAATATTATGTTCAATTTTATTTCTACATTTGGCATATTTGCTGGTTTTTAAGACGTCGTCAACCTGAGCATGTGTAATATATGGTTCTCCTTCTTCGTAATAAATTTCGAGGTAAACATCTTTAAGGTATAAAATACCTCTATCACCCATTAGATTTACTCCATAATCCATATATAAACAGAAATCATCTCTTAAAACATTATCAATTGTTAGATTTGGATTAGCAGATACCATATGTCTTCCTGACCAAGTTTGCCAAATTGGTTGTTTTGTTTGAGGATCAACTTTATGAGGTGGATTTGGTATCCTATCTCCATCACCGAATACAGCTGTTATTTGAGTATCTCCTACGGACAGCCAATGTCTTAAAGCTTTATATTGCGGATATATATTTAATCCGTCCATTGACAATCCTAATGAAGCGTTTAATTTAGGGCTAACACATTCATATGGTGGTGTACCATTATTCGGTGTTGCTACAGCTGTTCTCCTATGTTGGAAAATAACACCAATACTATTAATTCTGCAATGTTCATTTAATCCTTTTTCGCGTAAATTAAATTTTGAAAATCTTAATGTCGCTGGCTTACAAAATGTCCCACTACATCCAGCAATAGCTCCTGTATCTCTATAATAATGAATACCATTGACAACATCATCAATATGTTTTGATTTAACAGGAATGCCACATTGAGCAACACCATTTTGTTGTTTTAGTTGGTCTAAGTTCTCCCATTGATGGTATCTTCTTACATCATTTTTATATGCTGCTCCCGGCAATGCCCTGCCGTCACTATAAATAGAATTATTGTATGGATTAACCATATGAACGATATCATATGGATTGTATACATTTCTTGGAATTATTTGCCCGAAATTATAATCTTCAATTAACTGTGCTCTACATATTATTTTTTCTTCTGCCATTTATTCACCTCAGACACTTGGATCTTTCCATTCTCCTATAACAAATTGTCCATCTTCCTCTGTATATAAAATATCATTAAAGTATTTAATAGTTTTATGGAAAATTTTATTTGCATTAGTATGCTGATTATTAAAACCTGCTTTAAATGATTTCTGGTTTAAAGACAGTGGGAAACGAATATCTTTATTATTGTTACTGGTATAATATTCCATTTGTTGAATATTGTTTGTTTTTCCGGAAACATTATCATAATTAGCGTCCATCAA
>Ga0326512_10004167_pt1 | contig 10514 bp, 24 predicted proteins | sample 1_2617_0518_D_FD_203652 | JGI IMG/M metagenome (GOLD analysis project Ga0326512, IMG submission 203652) | Bovine rumen microbial communities from UC Davis, California, United States - 1_2617_0518 | ecosystem: Host-associated > Mammals > Digestive system > Stomach > Rumen | place: USA...
AAGATGTTCACATCCATATTATGGTGGTATGAAAATTGAGGATATGGAGCCTTATCCAGAGGCTATTGTACGTTTTGACTGGCGTAATCCTTTCTGGCATCCAGAAACACATAAAATGCTTGCTGATGAAATTCTGTGTGATTCACAGGCTGATTTGTTTATTGATGTTAAAGAAGCAAAGAAGACAGCTGCACAGACATTCTCTATTTTATCAGATTTCTTGTCAGATCATGACATAGTTATTTATGATTTATGTTTGTTTATATCTGAGGATGGTAAGACAGTATTTGGCGAAATTTCTCCAGACTGTGGAAGATACAGACATTATGATTTGGGAAGTCTTGACAAAGATGTTTGGCGAGCAGGAGGATCGTCTGAACAGGTACTTGAGAAATGGAATCTATTATATGAAATGATTACAAAATAAAAATAATAAAGTATGGATAAAAATACTAAAATATTAGAAAAAATAATTTATTTATATAAACATCATAAACCTATTAATAAAAATTTAGAAAATGAATATATAAAATCTATAATAAAAAGAAATAGAGAAAATAATAAAATAGTTAAAAAATACGCAAAATTTAAGATAGCTTAATTTTTAAGCTATCTTTTTTATTATAATAAATATAAAAATATAATCATTAAATCATGAATCAATATATTAAGTCTATTATAGAAGGATTTGACTTTGGAAATGTAAAAGGTAATGCATCTTAGAATATAACAAAAGTATTACAAAAGGAAATAAGTATAAAAAATCTATTGGTAAATAAGTATAAAATATCTGATGATATTATTACAAATGAATATGCAGATGAAATATATGAAGATAAAGATTCACAAGGGTATGATTATTTATATATAAGTTATTATTATGATGATTCTGAAATAGAAGCAGATGAAGATTCTGTTACTGATGTAGGAAGTGCCTCAGAATTTTATGATAATATATGTTCAGATTTAATAAATGCAAATTTTAAAAGAGTTGAATTAAATGCAACTTCTTTACACGGCTTACCTTATTATATTATGAGTTATCCTTTATAGACAGATAAAGATATAAATGATTTCACAGTAGATGATTATTTAAAATATTGTAAGCATTATTCTGATGAAGATATAGAAAGAATGTATCAAGATGAATTAGAACATTCTGGAGATAGTAGAGTAAGAAGAATTAATATAGAATTTGAATATGCATGGGATGAATTAAGAGATGTGAAATATTTTTATAATAATCAATTTAAATAGTTAAATGATAAAGAGCGTGAGGCAATTGTACGATATGCAAGAAAAATAAATTATTTGTCAGTAACTAACCATACAATATACATTTCACCAGATGATTTATTATTTATTAAATTTGAACAGGAAGAACCTGAACAAAAATATGATTCAGATGATTGGGTAACTAATATATTTTTAGATGCATATTTTTTAGAGTCTATATTAAAAATTAATCATGATTGGGTAGATAAAAATGCATATGAAAGAACTTATAATAAAAAATATGAAGGATGGCATTTGGGATATACTACATATTTTTATTATAATAATGTATGGTAGGAGATGCATGGAGATCGAATAAACGATTATGAAGAATACAAAAAATAGAAAGAAAATAAAGAACAGACATAGGAATAAACTAAATAATTAGGAGAACTAAACATTCTCCTAATTTTTTATTATAAAATAATAAACTATATAAAATATTATGAAAATATGTATTACTGGTGGTATTGGATCAGGTAAAAGTTATGTTTGCAAATGTTTAAAAAAACGTGGTATTGAAGTTTATGATTGTGATACTGCCGCTAAACGACTTATTCAAACATCTAATACAATTCGGCAACAATTAATAAAATTAATTGGTTCTGATGTATATATAGGAAATCAAATTAATAAAGGAGTTATTACAAAATTCCTATTAACAAACAATGAAAATAATGAAGCTATTAATAATATAATACATCCAGAGGTAATAAAAGATTTTGAACGGAGTGGATTAGAATGGATGGAAAGCGCTATTTTATTTGAATCGGGTATTAATAAATTAGTGGATTATATTATTATTGTTACAGCTCCAGAGGAAGTACGTATTCAAAGAGTAATGAAACGAAATAATATTTCTCGAGAACAAGTTTTACAATGGATGCAGCATCAATGGCCACAAGAAAAAATATGTCAATTAGCCGATTATGAAATTATTAATGATGGTATAGCGGATATTGATAAGCAACTTGATGAAATTTTAAATAATATTAAAGTATAATAGGGGAATAAAACATTCCTCTAATTTTTTATATAATAAGCATGAAAGTAGTATACAGTATAAAAATAAACAATCCTGTTGTATTTACAGAATGCATAAAGCCAATAGCATTAGAAAATAAATATGAATTGTTTTCTGATGATATGAATGATTTCAGATTCTGTCCATGGCTTATAGCATATTATGATGAAGGTAAAATGCAGATGAATAATATTAATGAAGGTTTTTATAACAGGATAAAAGGTGATAGTAATTATAAAGTGAATGAATATATTCATGTTCGGGATTTCATAGAAAATATAGATAATGGTAATAAACCAAATTATGAATTATTCTAAATATAGTTAATATCTGTTAATAATTCAATTATTATAAAAATAAATTATTATTTTTGCAATAAAAAAGAAATATGGGAACATTAGCAGAAGTAGCAGAGGAACTGGTTAACTTATCAGTTAAAGAAGTAAATGAGTTGGCTTTTGTATTAAACCATGGATTGATGGATAATCCTGTTTGTACAAAGGTTGACTATTATTCACATATTACTACACCTAAGCAATATGGAATGAATTTAAAAAGAAAACATACAAGACAGAAGAATGGACGTAGATAAATTGAAGAAGGGTGATTATGTTGTTTATACTAATGAGACAACTAATTACTATGCGATTGCAAGATTCATACAAAAAGATTATGGCTATCATGGTGTATATTTAAATGCTGGGAAGTATGGAGGATTTAATGGTAAAAAAGATCTGCATATTAATTTGTTTAATTATATTCCTATTTGTGGTGTATCTATCCGCATGGCTACACAAGAGGAGATAGATGAATATGAAAAGGCTGTTAAAGATAATGATTATACATGGATAACAGATCATTATGTCAAGACTTCTCAAATGTCAGAGTTCTTTAAGGATGCTAAGTTTGGTGATAAGTATTTAACAGTATCTGGTAAAATAGCATTATTCTTGAGATTCTGTTCTAATGCAGAGGCAAATTTTGCATCATTATATGTACAAGATTATGGTCAGGTTCAATATTATATAGATGGTAAGGTTACTATTCCCACATTAGTACATTATAATATAAAAGAAAAACTTTGAATATTTAATAATAAGAATATGACAAAAGAAGAATATCAAAATTATTTGGATGATTATAAAGCAAAACTAACGGAAAGAGATCGTATTAGTTTAGCAAAAGAATATAATAAGTTTCCAAAGAGTTATAAGTATTGGGTTAAACGTAGAAACAATATTATATGTTGTTCTGATACAGATTATATTTTTGGCAAGTATTGTGATAAAAGAATATCATATATAATTCAAAGAATAGAGGAATTAGAATATATTCTTGATATTCCCGAAGAATATACATTTAATTATAGATTATTTCATGACAAACTTTAATATAAAGATCTAAGAAAATGTTGATATGACACAAGAAGAAGCAGACAACCTTATAAAATATATAGAGGATAATACTTGGACTGGCAATAGTTCACCTGCTAATTGGGGTTATTGTAAAACAGCTCCAGTAGTAGACAGTGTGCCATTAATTAAGAAAATTAAGAAGATGATTCAGAAGAATGATAACATTTGATTTATATAGTAAACATAATTTTTTGGGTCCAAGCTGGTATAAGCACTTTAAAGAAGTTGGTTTGGATATGGGTATTGATGCATCTTATTATCTTGTGAAAGATGATAAGGTTTATCGTATATATGATAAAGGTGAATTTAAAAAGAAATTTGGTAAAGATTTTAAGGATTTCTCAGAAGATACTGTTATTCCTACATATACAATAGCAGATATGCTTTATAAGATAGATGAATGGCCTTGTGATAATTCAGATGATCCTATTGAAATAAAGCTTAGTAAAGAAAAAGACATTGATAATATAAAAGAACGTAAGGAATGGAAAGGTATTGGTTTCTTTAAAGATGCACCTTTTTATTGTTTTTGCTATGCACCTAAATTAAATGATAATGAAAAAACAGGCGATCCAGAAGAAGATAAAAAATTGATGGATGAAAAATTTCCAACTTATCAGGGGCATCATTGGATAGAACCAAGTGCATATACACCTATTGAATCTATTGCGCGTTTACTTTATATTTGTTTAAAGGAGAATTACGGTTATAATAAACATAATATTTCAGATAAGTATAAGGAATTAGAAAATCATAAATTTGGATTAAATTTAGGAGATGAATAATATGCAAAAAGTTTATAAGTATAAAAATCAAGATATTTTTGATGCATTGCTTTTTATTTTTGAATTAAATGAAGATGATATAAATTTGGCAATTTATAATATCTTGAAAAATGAGTCTTTATTTAAAGGGCTTGATATTACGGTTGAAACCCTTTCGCATAAGGAAGATTATGATTATGAAGCACAATATGATTTGTGGCATCAGATTGTTGATCAGTGTGATTGGGATGATAATAACTGGTATGATGATGAGTTTAAAAAAGAATATGATTATGATTTGACAGCAGAAGATGTAAAACAGACCATTAAGAAATATGATAAGTCTTTGTCAAAAGATTTTATTGTAGAACTCAAGAATATGTGGGGTGATGATATATTAGAAGAAATTACAGATATTTTAAAAGAAGATAATTTAATATGAATATAGAGAATTTAGATAAGGCAAAGATTGAGCAATCAATAGCAAATGAGAATATTCGTCTTGATATTGTACGGGAAAAGAGAGATAAGTTAGTTGATGAGTTGTGTCGTTATAAGCGGGAAACATGGTTTAAAATAGAGGAAATGACTGCTCAATGTGATAAGATGGATGCTTCTATTAAAAGTGGAGAGGCATTTATTGCAGAATGTGAAAAGAAGTTGGAACAATTAAAAGAATAATAATATGGGAGCTATAGAGCAAGCAGTAATAAAAGGATTGATTGAAGTATTTGTAAAGCAATATACATTGCCAATTAATACACCATTGACAAAACATATTGTAAATTTTATGAAGAAAAATCGTAAGGATTATGATACTTCAGAAAAATTTATGGATGTTTTTGATTTTATGACACATATTCCTGTTATTGAATATAATGGTGAAAAACGTATTATTCAATGGGATTATCCACTTGTTTATGATTTTCATGAGTCCGGCGATAGGGATTATCATATTATTCAACAATTAGTGGATTACTTCAGTGGTATTGAATGGAAGGAAGATGAGGACAGTGACTGCTATGGAACCAGAGAATATATTGGTTATATTTTCAGAGAACGTATTTACAAATTAAAGGAATTCTTTAATTTTACATACGATAATCAATATAATGTATATTTTGATTATGAAGATGAAGATGATCCAAATTATCCGAATCAATTGGTTATTCATGGAGATGGTTGGGATTATAATGCTGAATCTATATATAGAGAATCAGAATTCTATAAAAACTTGAAAGAGAAAGTATTAGAATACCTTAAGTATGAATTTGTTCCATATCGTAAGTATAATCCTGAATATGCAGAAGAATTTATCATGTCTTGTGAAAAAGAATATGATTTTAATGAAAAAATTGAACACCTTTCAAAAGAGCAGATATTAAATATTATACATCAGAAACCTATTGGACTTGTTGCAAGAGGATGTAGAGAAGAAAATGATACAATTATAATTGATACAGGATTAACAAAAGAAGACTTAGATAATTATAAAGAATTAGATGAGAGTACATTTAAGAAATTTATTAAGTCTGTTTTAAGACAAGATGATTATAAATTCAGATATATAGCAGAGCGTTTATATAATGTTTAATATTAAGTAATATGACATTAGAAATTGATGAAAAACTTCAAAGGGAGATTTTAACTTTACATAGAAAGATTTTATCCGATAGTCCTTTTAGTTATATGCAGCATATATCTGGAGATTGCACTAATATTGTCAGGAAATTAGGTAAAATGATTTCTGATAAAGGAATGACAATAAAACATGAATGTCTGCATTGTCCTAATAAAGACTGCGATTGTATTCATTGTAAGTATTCAAAAAAATAATTATATCATTATAAAATTAATATTATGTCAAATTTACCAAATCAATTGTTTATAAACAATAAAGCAAAAGAATATGCTGATAAGACATTTACAGAAGAATATGTAAAGTCTGATCCAAAGAATTTTCTTGATGATGCATTGAAATGGTTTAGTCAGTTTAATGTTAATCAAGAAGAGAGAGATGCATTTACAGAAGAGATTAATAATCATTATAATAATGTATATGTAAAAGTATTTGGAAAAGAACGATGTAATGATAATGATTTGGATACGCTTATGAAAGATATTAGAAAACTTCTGGATAATTGTAATAATTTGGATAGGGAAATAGATGCAATGAAACAAGGTGTAGATTTCCTTATTAATGAGTATAACACTAATAAGCGTTATTTTCGTGAGGAGCCTGGTAGAGTAACAATACAGGATGTTATTAAAACTTGTTTTGAGTTCGGATGGTCTTCAAAGAGTCAATTTGATTATTCAGAGAAAAATGGGGTACCGGTATAGTTATAAGATAAGAAAAATAGTCAATAATTATGGAAAATAGTAAGAATGTTCCTGATTGGTTTTATCAGAAGAATAAAGATATGTATGAGTATTATGGTAGAGGTGGTGTAGATGATACTACACAAGTAAGACGAGATTGGGAATCATATATAAATGCAAGTAGAGTATATGGATAATAATGAGGTTTTAAACTATATTTTAAAAAGATATAATATTAATAAGAGAAAATATAGAAGTTCAAGAACAAGCATAGCAGAAACTAATTATTGCGGATATGCAATGATGGAATTAGAAAAGCTATTAAAGCATTTTAAAGTAAAATATGAACCGCTATGAAAGAGATAGAAAAAGAAATTATAGATAACAGCACAAATTCTCCAAGATTTCAGGCATTGAAAGAATGTATGGATAAATGGTTGGAATTGTATCAGAAAGAAGATAATGATGAAGGTATTGATATGATTCTATTAGGATGGGATAAAAAGTATAAGCATGCTATACAGTTTTCATTAACTGGAAAGAATGATCCTATTGGTGATATATTTGACGCATTTAATCACGGCTTTGGTAAATTAGAAGATAATCTTAAAAAAGATATATTTAATGGTATGACTGAATACCTTGCATATTTGTTTGTAGATTATCCAGGATTATATGAAAAATTCCAAAAGAATATTGAAATATTAAAGGATAAAAAGAAGAAGAAAAATGATAACAAAGATAGCAAATAATTTATTTCCAGATGATACTAAAGATGCTAATGGATTTGTTCATTTAGCAGACTACCCAATGTATCAGAAAATTATTGATAAAATTTGGGGGTTGCCTGGCTGGGTTCCATTAGAGGAAAAGGAACCAAATTATCCATGGAAATATAAGAGTGGATTATATCGTTCATATGTAGAGATATTTGTAGAACGTTTATTCAATAATGTTATTAATAAATGGGTTGTTTTATGTGAAACAAAATATGACAATTATAGTTTTAAATACGATGATGATAGACCATGGGGAGAGCGTCCATATATTAATACATATGATAAAACTGTAATGCTTCTTTGGAAGATTGAATATTCTCAGTCAATGAATAGCCGTTATTTAGATTTATCATATTTTGATATTTACGGAAATTATCAGCGTAAGTCATTTAAACTTCATGAGTTAAGTAAATTATCATTTAGATACTGTACAGATGATGAAATTGCAGTATTTACAAAAATGATGAAATCTGAACCAAAACCATATTTAGAGAGATTCATTATAAAACCGGAATATAAAGAAGATTATAATCTTTATAAAGCCGACTGTGAGAAATATGGTTATCCTGTATGGGATAAAACTTTAGTTGATAATGTAACATTATATACATTAGTAGATAAAGAAGGCCATGTATATGGTGGCAAGAGTATTGAAGTTATATATGTAAATATGTAAATTATGTTTAATCATCCATTTATAGATGTGTTTATAATTATTCCTATACTTACTGCATTAATTTGTGTATTTACTACAAGATTAATGGGTAGAAAGGAAGAAAGCTGTCCAACATGGGAAGACAAATGGCAAATGACATTTATATACTTTGCATGTTGGTTTTGTTGTCAGTTTGTTATATATTTAGCAATGGCAGCAGAATATGTTTATTTAACTGGTAATAATCCATTCAAATGATTTATACATTATATTATAAAGAAATACAAAATGTAAATCATACTTTTTCTAAGTATAATAAAAAACCGACATTTATTGATATGTCAAGAATGTTGGAATTTCATTATTCTTATTCATCAAACACTTATGAAGGATATATTACATTGGTAGATGATCCAGATAAAAATAAATCTAGCCATCAAATTAATTGTGTATCTCATGTAAATACTGGTTGGGAATTTATTGTAGATTCTGTACAACGATATAATTGGTATGATAAACCTAAACAGCAACCAACTATAGAAAAACAATATATAGAAAAACTACAAAATTATACACCTAATAAAATACTGTGGTACTTACAAGATAAATCTGAAGCATTTACAAGTGATATATTTTTATTGGATATAGAACCTAATTTAGATAAAAGTTATTTACGTGTTTTTGTATCTTTTATGAACGATCATTTTGCAAAAAATGGAATTGATAAATTTATAGAGCCATTCTCTTGGACAAAATATTATAAGAATATAGCATGATTAATAATAAAAAGAATAAAACAGATACTTATATAATTCCTGATAAAGCCTTTATACGTTTATCAGATGTTAAGGCCATTGTCAAATATTGCGATAATGGGTGTAACGTATCTGATAAATGTAAATTTTTTGAGAAATGTCAAGCGAATTCAAATTTCATAATGGTGAAACTTGTTTTATATAATGATATAACTATAAGGCTTACATATAATGAATATATTGCCTTTGAAAAAGTCTTTATTGAAAATGGATATATTTCAGAACCAATTTTTATATATAAATGAAAATACAAATAGTAGGTGGTAATTTTTCTGATACACAATCAAAGCCATCAGGCGTAATCAGAAAACTGATAGGAGCATTTACATTAAATGCTGGTCCAGGAACAGTAGAATTAACTGACTGTATTAATGGCGGAAAGATTAAAGAACTTCCAAAGGTTTTACAAGGAGATGTAAATATCTGGATGCCTAATATCAGTAACGAAGAAGAGAAACATTATCCAATGAAGCATGTTGGTGATATTCTGATATGTTCAAAGGTAATGCGAGAAGGATATACACTGGTGGATGCAATATCAAGAATTTTTAAGATGCATGGTAACGCTGTTATTGCAATTACATATGATAAAGCAGAAGGTATATATGTAATGAAACTTATTGATGCACTTGGTAATACCTGGTATAAAGGCAGTGATTTAAGAGGGCTTGCAACGGGTATTATGTCATTTGTTGCATTTACTAAAAGTGCAAGGCGTATTCAAACTACGGCAATTACCAATGAAAACTTTAAAGATGCATATTCTCAACACTTCGAAGATCGCAAACAGGATTTGAAGAAATTTATTGAATTGAATAAATGCTTACAGGATTCAATCATGCAGAAATGTGGTTCACGTTTCTTTGGTAATCTTTCTACGAGGTGTTCAAAATTATTTCCATCATTATATGTAAATGATAATGATATATTTGTATCACCAAGAAATGTAGATAAAGGTAGTATTACTCCAGAAGATATGATATTATATATAAAGGGTGATAAGTATTACACTAAGAATTATACTAAACCTGTAAAGCCTTCAGTAGATTCACCTGCACAAATACGATTATATGAAGCATTTCCAAATATTAAGTATATGATTCATGGGCATGCATTTATTTTAGGAGGTGATTTCAAGACTACTGAAAACTATTGCTTATGTGGTGATATTAATGAAGTAAATGAAATTATAAAGGCAGTGGATGATCCATATGCACACTTATTAAAAATTAATCTGAAAAACCACGGTTTTCTAATAGGTGCAGATAAATTAGAAACACTTGAATATCTTATAAAAGATATTACGGATAAACATTATGTAAAAATGAGATGAGAATAGATGTTATTCTCGTCTTTTTAATTTATAATTATTATATGATAACAACAAAGAATATAGATACAGATAAAGCAATAGAATATATATTTTGTACTAGACGTTTTCCTGTATTAAAAGCACATTTAGAGG
>Ga0326512_10004169_pt1 | contig 10512 bp, 13 predicted proteins | sample 1_2617_0518_D_FD_203652 | JGI IMG/M metagenome (GOLD analysis project Ga0326512, IMG submission 203652) | Bovine rumen microbial communities from UC Davis, California, United States - 1_2617_0518 | ecosystem: Host-associated > Mammals > Digestive system > Stomach > Rumen | place: USA...
AGGTGTAAAACCTTCATTTTCACTTAGAGCATTAGGTTCTGTAGATAGGGAACGTAATGGAAAATGCTATGTTAGAAATATCAGAATCATTACATGGGATTCAGTTATATTTCCTAGTCATAAAAGAGCGTATACAACTGGATTAGTAAATCCTACTAATGAAAGTACAATAATAGAATCTACTAATATATGTACTAGACCATTTGATACCAATTCTAAATATGTTATGGAAAACGGTTTACTGATACCTATTGTAAATCAACAAGTAGTAGACTATGTTAAACATGAGTCTGCTAATATAAAGAGTGTACTTAATACATTTGAAACATTATATGAATCTGCAATCATTGTAAATGATGGCAAGAAGGTTCAATTGACTCTTCCTGGTGGAGATAAGATTCTTGTAAATCTTGAACAATATATAGCCGATGAGATTATGCGCTACTGTTATAAAAATTAACTATGTTACCCAGACTGTCTTTTTGACAGTCTGGATTTTTTGTGTTATATATTATTATAGTAGTACATAGAAAATATAATATAAGAGGTGATTAATCATGTTATGTACTAGTATTGAGGTTAACAACGCCGAAGTCTCAAGAGTGCGTGAAGCTCTTGAAACAGAGTGGAATGACACATTATGTTGTTCCGTCTCTAGATTTATGACACGTACAGTGCCGTTAATTTTCAGAGATACAGAGGGGCACTTATGTGTCATTCAACACGGCGAACCAGGTGCCGTGGCCTTTTTTGACTCATTACATAGTCTTAAAGAATATGTGATGAGTCATAGCAACTGTAGAGCTGATGAACAAATCAGCTTGTATAGCTGCTATAACGCTTCTTTCTCTAAAGAAGAGTTGAAAGCAGAGAATTTCATTACACCCACTCCTTCTTACTTCCCCCTTGCATTTGGGGTTAAGGAAGAATGTGGAAAATTCTACGTTGAAATTGGAGAGATAATCTCTTATAGAGATGTAGAAGAGCTTTGCCATTTAATGGTAAAGATTGCAGGATTATCATGGGTCGATGCGTACAAGTCAGTGTGCGCTGTCTACGGTGGTACATCACCGTTTGACCCTGGAGCTCTCTGGAGAAATCCAGAAGAGCCGACCAGACTGCTCACAACAGAAGAAGCAGGTATTTGCAGAATACCTGAAGGTCGATTCTGTTGAGAATAAAAAGAAACACTGGTACAACAGTGTTTCTTTTTGTCCTATAAGCTCAACTTTTTAGTAATAAAATAAACAATCATAAATGGAGGTATAATTATGAGAAGACCAATAACAACGTTATTTTTACTTCAGAGTTTAGATGGTAAAATATCTACAGGCCCATCAGATAACTTTGACGTGGACAAGGACATACCTAATATTAAAGGTAACCCTTCTGAAGGGTTACACCAATATTACGAGGCTGAGGAAGAAACAGACCTTTGGTCTATTAATAGCGGCAGGGTTATGGTTAAAGTTGGTGTTAATGATAAACCATATCCAAAGCAATCATGCCCAGTAACCTTTGTCGTAATAGACAATAATCATTTAACTAAACACGGCGTTACTTATATGAGTAAGAAGGGTGAAAGACTCATTATAGTAACTAGCAATAAAAATCATCCAGCTTACAGTTCAAAAGAAAATAACATACAGATTATCGAATACAGTGGTAAACTGAAAATGAAGTGGATGTTAGAACAGCTTTATTTATCTGGTTGTAAAGAAGCAACAATACAAACAGGTTCAACCTTAAACTGTGAATTCCTTAGGGAGCATGTCATAGATAAAGTTAATATTGTAGTGGCTCCGATTTTAGTCGGTGGGCTTAATACTGTATCTCTTATTGACGGAAGAGACGTAAAAAGCTTATCTGACATAGGAATTCTTGAACTTAAGAAAGTCAAGAAATTGAAAAACTCGTATATCGAGCTTTTTTATGATGTGGTAAATAACACCAACGAAACATCTGACATTTCTGATATTAACGATTTGTTATAATAAAAAGAAGTCGCTCATAATGCGACTTCTTTTTTGCTATGCTCTGTAAAAGTTTACTATGTTACTTGTATATTATTTAAGTGATAGACAGAGAGCTATCGAGTAGTTGGTGCATACTACTAAGGCAAAGCACTAGGCGTAGTTTATCTACGTTCCCAGCCTATAAAGGGAAAAGGATTATATTATGTTTAAAAATATAATAGTTAGAAAATCAGAAGCAATGAAAATGCCTGTAGAAGTTAGAGATAAAAATGGCATCATAAAAGAAGCTGCAGATGATTTTAATTTTAATAAAGCATTTGTGTTATTTACAGATGCTATAGGTGCCAAATATCTCATTACTCATGGTAATAGGGATGGCTTTCTGTCGTACAATATGAATGATGGCAATAAAGCAAATAAAGGTCTCTGCATTTCTATGCTTTACGAGATGCTTATTGATAAAGGTCTCGTAAATATTAACGAAACGTTAAACATCATTTGCTGCTACGGAAACAAAGCAATAGAGACTCAGAAGAATTTGGATTCTATGGGTCTTATCCATAGATACCCAATGAATGTAAAAATAATAAATAAAACCAATAGACCATGTACATCAATTGTTACAAGTCTCAAAAGTGGCCTATTCAGGGTTTCTATTTTTGACATGGATATAGTTGACGGAAAAATTACAAAAGCTGGTATGATTAAGACATATTTAAATCAGATAAGAAGTGGCTTTTAATAAGCCCTTCTTTTTTGTCCTATAGGTTCAACTTTTTAGTAATGAAAGGAGATGATTTCTAACATGGCTAATAACGCTAACTTGAAGATTACTGAGATAATTGATAAAGAAATATATCCTATTGTACAAGGTACTCTATCTAAGTCATTATCTAAGTATAAAGCACTAATGTCTAAGTTTATGAATGCTAGGTCTACTTCTCTTTATGATACTTTTCCTGCAACACGTTGTACATATGGACAACAAGATGCAGATGAATTATATGCTGTGTTTGGTAAATCTGAGAAGGAGTTACAAGAAATTATCAATAAGACTTATTATTCTCAAATACCAAACTTTAATCCTAGAACAGCTAAGAGTCCTGTTACTGTATTAGCTATCTGTATAATCAAATACTTTCTATCTAAGAATGATAAGACTAATTTAGATGTAGCAATTATTTATATGTCATTCTCTGGTGGATTTTATCCCTCTATTCATTATGGTTCTTATCCTGCTGCTGTACCAGCTGATTATAGATGGGTATGTGATTATGTAGTTAATAATGAACTTTCTCAGAAGTTTGATTTAAAACGTACAGGTTCAGTTATAGGTACCATACAGTCTATTGGTAAGACATGGGTAGATGCATATAGTGATAAGTTAAAAGGGAAGACAGATGATGAGGAATATGTATATGTAATACAACAACTTCATATGCGTATTAAGTCATTCATACAGAATACTGCAGAAATCTATTATAAGTGCTATCAAAATAAAGAATATCTTACATATGATAGTGATGATATGTCTGAAGATAACTTTAGACTTACTGAAAATGATAGCACTAAGATAGAAGCTATTACTACCCGTGCAATGACTTGGATTACTACACATGATGTAGACTATCGCCTATGTAAGATGTGTAGTGATAGTAATGTTAAAACAGAAGAAATAAAATCTATTATTGAAAGCATTGTAAAGAATACTGACAATATAGATACGGTTAAGGAACTAGTGTCTTTGATAGTAGTAAACTACTTCAAAGCTAGTAAGAATAAAGATGTCCGTGATATAGAGTTTATTTCTTTTTCTATTAAGGCTAAACCTAATACAAAAGATAAAGATGTATTACGTCAGAATGAAATAGTAGATACATTCTTATGTGAGAACAGTATAGCTTATAATAGACGTAAGAGTAGAGAAGCTACTAAGAATAGCTATAACAGAGCTGTCTTAACATACTTTGTATTAATAATCAATCAATCTAATAAATAAAGGAGTGACATATGAATGGGTTTATATGCAGATAAAGCACTAATTGAACAGAAACAACATGAGAACTTTTTACAAGTATTGAATGAAGTATACTTTGGTAGAGGTCCTCAAATAAACGCTTTATTTAATGCTTATTGTGATTGGAGAGAACCGTTTATTTCAAAGACTAAATATTATACTGGCGGTTTCAAAAACGTGTATAATAAGGACATGCAGGTTTTTAGAGAAATGGTGTGTAAACAATTTGGATTTAAGACATTCTCATATAATGTACTCCCTATAGCCGAACCAAATTCGTTTACTTTAGGTTCATGTCTTCCATTCGTAGCTAGAAATCCAAACAATATAATCATAGATAAGAAAAATGGATATAGATTTAAAGATAATAATATAGTGAGTTCTATAGTAGCTGTATATCCAGAATTAGCTTTTAGTCCAGAATATTCAAATGAAGAAAACTTTGCAATTTTCCTTCATGAAATAGGGCATAATTTTCAACGTGCTGCTAATAATACTATATTTAGTTTAGATAGTGCTGCAGCTCTTATAAATTACTTTATATTTAATAATTTTCCAGGAATGATTTATAATGATTATACTTATACTGTAGTAAATGATATACAAAATAAATTGTCTGATATTAAAGTGTTATCTACAATATATTCATGCGTGTCTATGATAATATATGCTTTATCAAGATGTAAAACTTTTATACAGGGTTGGAGTAATGTACTCTTGATTCCTATAGGAAGTATACTATCATTTGTATATCGTCTTGAATCATTTTTAAGAAGTATAATCAATCTCTCTGCTATAGAAGGTTATTATGGTGAAAGATTTGCTGATGGATTTGCAGCTTCTTATGGATTTGGAGAAGCGTTATCATCAGCTTTAAGAAAAATGGATACTTATATAACAGGTGAACCAACGGTAGATGATTTAATTAATAAAGCACCAATAGTTGGTCATATAATGAATGCAGCGTGTTTACCAGGTATGATGCTTTGTGGTATTATTGATGTACATCCTAGTACAGCATCAAGATGCTATTCTATTATTAAAGACCTTAAAACAGATTTAAATGACCCTACTCTTTCTCCAGAATTAAAAAAACAATTGAAAAAAGAAATAGATTCTTATGAAAATACAATGCATAAATTTTTCGATGTTGCTACTAAAGCTGAAAATCCAAGAGCATTACCTACAATTATACAAAAGTGGATGTATGAAAAAGGTGGAGACCTTAAATTTAAGATATCTGAACTTCCATTTAATAAGATTGGTGGATTTAGGGCAGAAACCAATAAAACGAGAGATTATATTAAAAATGATAGATATATAAAAACCGTAAAAATTATATAAGGAGGGTTTTATTATGAACTTCAATGTAAACGATTTCTTCTTATTACTGGAAGCTGATGATGAAGAGAAAAAAGAAGATGAAAAGGAAGAGAAGAAGGACGATAAAGATAAGGAAAAAGAAGATGAAAAGGAAGAGAAGAAGGATGATAAAGAGAAGGAAAAGGAAGATAAAAGTGAAGATGAACTTAATGACCTTCTTGGTGATGACGGAAGCAATAGTGACTCTGATACTGATGTATCTGATACTGAATCAAAAGATTCATCTTCCGATGATGATGAATTTAATGATTTAATCGGTGATGGTGAAGATAACTTTATGGACTCAGATGATGATACATCCAGTGACTCTGATGAAATAAATGATATATTATCAGACTCTGATAGTAGTAGTGATGATAACGGAGATACAGAAATAAATGCACTTATCATTTCTAAAGGTGGAGATGACAGTAGTGAATGTGTAGGTGGTGTATATGAGAAACTAGCTAAGCTAGGATATCTATACTATATAATTTCTAATAATATGTATCATATTCAACTATGTGGATGTGGTAAGAAATTTGAAGATATATATAACTTATCTAAAGAGTATTATCATCATTTTCAATATCTTTCAGAAATGTGGCTTGAACTTGCAGCGGAGTCACCTATAGTTAAATTAGATAATGTAACCCGTGCTAAAGAACACATAGAAGATATAGAAATAGAAGATAGTGATACATATTCATTTGAGAAAGCTATATCTACTATGTCAGATAACTTTAATAAAGCTATTGAATATTGTAAGGTTGCTAGAGAATGTGCTGGTAATACAAGACCAGATATACAAACTAATATAGATAATGAGTTAAGATATCTTAATAGTCAATTTGGATTTAAACTTCGTAAGATACTCGTTCCTGAAGAAGCTGCTGAATCTTTTGCAGCTACCGCAGTTGCAGCAAATGAATCATTTAGTTGGTTATTTTGACAAAGAAAGTCCAGAGACCTTAATCGGTCTCTGGATAGTTTGTTTGTATATAATCGCTTACTCTTTTATTTATTTCACTAATACAAGAGCCTAAAGTATCAGCATCTGCATCATCTTCTTTGATTCTAAGATATATGTCATTTCCAAAACAACATAAAAGTTCTTTGGATAATCCATATTCTTCTATAGTGTTTTCTATAATTTTCATAAGTAATAATACAGTATCAAATCCTATATATTTACTTATCGTTATTTTTTGTTCCATCTTTTTCATTCTTTAATGATTTATCATTAAGGTCGATATTTTCTATTGCAGCACGAGCCTTAAGAATCTTTATATAATCAGACATTGCTTTTTCTTGAAGATTATAGAATTCTCTAGGACAAGCAGGAATAAAACTAAGTGTTCCATTATCCCATCTTTCAAGCATTAGAACAAGCTTATCGTGACGAATATTAAGTTGAAAGTATTCAGCCTTAAATCTGTCAGCATAATCATCACTGTTCATATATTTAACAGTGTCATTTAGTACCATCGGTATCGGTCTTGTACAAATCATAATTAACTACCTCCTATTAATCAAGTGTTGTCCAATTAGGGCAAGGTGATGATACTTTAAGTCCTTCATGGGCAGGTATCACAGTTTCAGCTTTTTCATATCTAGGTGTTCCGTCATCGTTAACACCTGTTTTCATAGGAAATTTCTTTTGAGATTCAGGTATGTCTTTAATCTGGATAGAGATGTTAGACTTCTCTGTAGCACCAAGATTAATCTTTCTACCTGTTCTAAGAGCACAGTTTACAAAGTCCTTAGACAATGTAACCATAGTTTCAGCATCAGATTTCTTGACATCATAATTATCAGCAATACTTTGAGCTTCAACCTTAGGTATTTTAGTTGTAGCAGCTATTATATTAGCCGTCATATCTCTAAACTCTGTCGCAGGACAATGAGTTTCTTCTGTTGCATAGTCTTTAACTATAAAAGACCTGTCATTAAGCATAGCTTTCATGACTGTTACTTCATCACGTTTAGAAGCAGACTTCTGCTTCAGATTGTCACGTATGTCCTTAATTAGTCCCTGTACATTTGTAGATTCCATTATGGTAATCCTCCTTAAAAGTTTATAATTGATTTATTATTATTGTCTTTCTTGAGTCTATCCCAATCAAAGACAAATAATCTATCGTTTGAGTTGTTTTTGCCTTTTTCTTTTATAAACTCATTCAACTGTTCTGGAGTTGAATGGGATAAAAAGTTGAGAAAGTTTTCTTTCTCTTCGTTTGTCATTTGTGTCTTTTTAGACATATATATACCTCCTCAGGTAGTCTGAATAACTACTTCATTATATTTATGTTTTATCATTAGTAAAAAACAATACGTATTGCGTTATTTAAAAACATCTATATAAAGGAGCGTGATACTATGATTAGCGAGAATTCAATGATGACAGTGCCAATCAATGAAGTTAATGTTGTTAATATACCTACAGAAATACCTAATTTTGAATTAGAAGATTATGATTTAATGGATGATAAGGATAGAGATAAATACATTAAAGATTTAGAACGTCATATACGTTCATCTTATGAATATCGTAATATGATACAATATTTAAGAGAGTATATGAATATGAACTCATGTGCATTCTTACCTAATGTAACTAATGAAGTTAATAGAAAGATAAGAGTAGAGTTGCATCATTCTCCACTTACATTACATGATATATGTAGCATTATTCTTAATAAGAGAATGAAATGTAATGAGATTCTTACAATAGAAGCCGTTGCATATGAAGTTATGTTTAATCATTATGCCCTTATGATAGGTTTAATACCATTATCTGAAACAGTACATCAATTAGTACATACTCAGTATCTATTTATTCCTACGGATAAAGTATATGGATATTACAAAGGCTTTATTAGTGTATATCATGATTATATAGATAGAGAATTATTGGATAAACTAGATGAACTAGAACGACTAACTCAAGAAGGAAAGTATAATGATATATATAAACAGGTTCTTGAGAAACAATATATAATAGTAGATATGGAAGGTAATAATCAAATGGATAAACTTCCTGAATTAAGTAATATGCTTAAAGATAGACTATCGGAACTTAGAGAAGAGACTAATAATAAATCTGAATTTAGTAATTCTCCTATGATGCATTTAGAAAATTTATAAAATACAGAATATATCCCACTAGGAATAACCTAGTGGGATACATCTGTTCGTTAATAAACACTTAATACCTTTACGAAAGGAATGCCAAATGGATGAGGTGCTCTCAAACCTCTGGTTGTGGTAACTGGATTCGAACCAGTGAATGACAGAGTCAAAGTCTGTTGTCTTTCCTCTTGACGATACCACATCATTATATAATAGTTATATACATAATAAAAAAATAAAGGTCCAGAATACTGGACCTTTATTGTTTATATATCTAGTATAGATATAGGATTCTTATCAGCTAGAGTTAGACGTGTTACTTTGGTTATTATTATATAACCTTTATCGTCTATTTCACAATAACCGTTTATTTTGATTACTGGTTCTCTTAATTTGCTGTAGTATAATGAATTGACCAATTCTATTTCTAGATAATTGTTTTCTTTACCCTTAATATATCGTAAAGAGTGAGCCACTACAATGTCGTGTATATCTGGGTATTCAGAAGTTTCATAACCTGGTTCTCTTTCTGCATAAATGTTATTACTTATCTTAAATAACATTTCGTCATGAACCTCTTTTAAATTACCTATTTTCATTCCCTTTAATAGATAATTCATATTTGTATCGTTTAAGAAAAACGGTACTTTTGCTGTTGCTTGTTTCACATAGCAACACTCCTTTCACTTTTATATTTTGTTGCGTTTGATTTAAAAATGTCAATATATAGGTTGGAATTCTTTCCAATACCTGTCTTCATATTATCATGATTCTTAATAACAAAATCAATGACATTTATGTCATCATTTTTATCTACCTCATATAACAGGCGTATTTGTACATCTTTTGTACGAGTTTTATAGACATATAAATCGTCGTCTATAATGTCATGTATAATAACGTCATCTCCAAATAACTTGGAGATGACAATATTTTGTTTTCTGTATTCCTCGTACCTTGTAGTTAATTTATTAATTGCTTTGTTAATCTGCAACTTCAACGACCTGTCCAGTTTCTTATAGTTTTTAGAATTGTGGACTGTCATAATTCTTCCTCCTTGAAATACAGTGAAAAGGGTTTATTTCTTATATACTTTTACAACCTCTCCTTTTATCATTTTAGTACCAGTAGAGATACTAGCACCATTAGGAATAGTTGCAACAGGTATTTCTATTGCTTCCCCAGTTGGAGCAATGAGCACTATTAGAGTATCATTATTGTTTACTCCATATATAGCAGCAATATTATCACCTTTACCTAACTTAATAACATTGCTACCAGCTTTGCTTCTTCCTTTAATAACAGTATCACCTATTATCTTATTGACATAACCGTTCTTGGTCACTACAACTAAATCAGTAAACTGTTTATTCATAGCTGACATACCTTCTGCATTGGTTGTTTTAGAAGATATGCTTACACATCCTCTAGCATTACGTTTTAAAATAGGTATATCTGAGATATCTATTCTCAATGCTTTTTTGGAACCATATACGATTATTTCTCCATGATTTCCAAATATGAGCATATCTATAATAGTATCGCCTTCATCTAACTTGCAATATATAAGTCCTGATGGAGGAACCGCAAGAAAGTCTGTAGTAGTCATTCTTTTTATAAAACCCTGTTGTGTTAGAGTTATTATAAAACCATTACTAAACTGCTCTAATGTAGGCACATAGATAACTGACGTAATAGCAGAGTTTATATACTTATTAATCATTCTGATGTCTATACCATTACTGTTTTTATCAGCAAACGGTATCTTTGATATCGGAATGTTAAACACTCTTCCAAAAATATCAAATAACAAAATGCTCTTGCTATTATCACCTGTAAGAACAAACTTGATATTATCATTCTTTGGCTTGGTTACATTATCCATTTCTCCTATCTTCTTAATGTAATTACCTTCAGTAATTATTATCTTAAATGTACCTGTAGCAATTCCATTAACTTCAGATTCAGAAATGATTCTGGATTTTCTAGCATCACCATACTTGGCTTTTATATCCAGAAGTTCCT
>Ga0326512_10004170_pt1 | contig 10510 bp, 19 predicted proteins | sample 1_2617_0518_D_FD_203652 | JGI IMG/M metagenome (GOLD analysis project Ga0326512, IMG submission 203652) | Bovine rumen microbial communities from UC Davis, California, United States - 1_2617_0518 | ecosystem: Host-associated > Mammals > Digestive system > Stomach > Rumen | place: USA...
CACCGGTACCGGGAGCAGCAGGCTTCATAAGAACCTTGCCTGCGCCGTAAATGCCTGTTACTTCGTGAGGAATAGTTGTACCCTTAAGAGAAACCTTCATAAGATTCTTCTTAGCGTCCTCTATACCCTTGCGGATTGCATCCGGAACTTCGCCTGCCTTGCCGATACCAAAGCCGACTGTACCGTTGCCGTCTCCGACTACTATAAGAGCGGCAAACTTATAGATACGACCGCCCTTTACTGTTTTAGATACACGGTTGATGGCAACAACGTGTTCTTTCATCTCTAAAGTAGATCCGTCGATTAAAGCCAAAGTTACTCCTCCTTACTTAGAACTTCAGGCCGCCCTCACGAGCGCCTTCTGCGAGTTCCTTGACACGGCCGTGGAATATGTATCCGCCTCTGTCAAAAACTACCTCTGTAATGCCCTTATCAGCAGCTCTCTTTGCAATGAGTGCGCCAACCTTACGAGCAGCGTCCTTATTTCCGCCGTAACCTTCAATTTCCTTGTCCAGCGTTGAAGCTGATGCAAGGGTAACACCCTTTACATCATCTATGAGCTGAGCATAGATGTTATTGGTGGAGCGGAAAACGTTGAGACGAGGACGAGCAGCTGTACCGCTGACCTTACCTCTGACTCTCTTGTGGCGAGTAAGTCTTGCCTTATTTGTATCAGACTTTTTAACCATGGTTTATTCACTCCTTTATTACTTCTTACCCTTACCGGCCTTACCTTCCTTGCGGCGGATATGCTCTCCGGCGTACTTGATACCCTTGCCCTTATACGGCTCAGGCGGACGCTTTTCTCTTACTTCCGCTGCAAACTGGCCGACCTTCTGCTTGTCGATACCGCTGATGATGATCCTGTTCGGGCCGGGAGCTTCGATAGTGATATCATCAGTATCGGATACGATGACCTGATGTGAATAACCGAGGTTCATCACAAGGTTCTTGCCCTGCTTCTGTACACGGTAACCAACACCATTTACCTCAAGCTCTTTCTTATAGCCTTCGGTAACACCGACAACCATATTATGGATAAGTGTTCTTGTCAGACCGTGGAGTGAACGGTTAAGTTTCTCATCATCAGGACGAGAAACGATAACCTCTGTACCTTCTACCTTTACATCCATATTAGGATGTACCTTCTGTGTAAGAGTACCCTTGGGACCCTTTACTGTTACAACACCGTCGTTAATCTTTACCTCAACGCCAGCGGGAATATTTATGGGCTTTCTTCCAATTCGAGACATTTTATCTGTACCCCCAATTACCAGATGTATGCGAGAACTTCGCCGCCTACATTCTCCTTGCGAGCCTGACGGTCAGTCATAACGCCCTTTGAAGTGGAGATGATCGCAACGCCGAGTCCCTTCATAACCTTCGGCATATTTTCTACATCGCTGTAGATACGCAGACCGGGCTTTGATACTCTCTTAAGACCTGTGATAACAGGACTCTTGCCCTCGCCGTACTTCAGCGTGATCTTTATCATACCCTGCTTGCCGTCATCAACAACTGTGAAGCTCTTGATATAGCCCTCATCCAAAAGGATCTGTACGATAGCCTTCTTGATATTTGAAGCAGGTACTTCTACTGTATCGTGTTTTGCAGTATTTGCATTACGGATTCTCGTAAGCAGATCTGCGATTGCGTCTGTAATCTGCATGATTCAGTTTACCTCCTTAAAACTTGACTTACCAGCTTGCCTTCTTAACGCCCGGGATCTCGCCCTTGTAAGCAAGCTCTCTGAAGCAGATACGGCAAATACCGAATTTACGGAGATAAGCATGAGGTCTGCCGCAGATCTTGCATCTGTTATATGCACGGGTTGAGAACTTCGGCTCTCTCTGCTGTTTAACTTTCATAGATGTCTTTGCCACGGTGATCCCTCCTTATTTCGCAAACGGAGCGCCCATAAGTGTGAGCAGCTCACGTGCTTCTTCATCTGTTTTAGCTGTTGTTACAAAGCAGATATCCATACCGCGAACCTTATCTACCTTATCGAAGTCGATCTCCGGGAAGATAAGCTGTTCCTTGAGACCCATGTTGTAATTGCCACGGCCGTCAAAGGAGTTGGGGTTGATACCACGGAAGTCACGAACTCTCGGGAGTGCTACATTGAAGAGTCTGTCCATGAACTCATACATCTTAGCGCCTCTGAGTGTTACCTTGACACCGATGGGCATACCCTCTCTGAGTTTAAAGTTAGCTACAGATTTCTTTGCCTTACAAACCATGGGCTTCTGACCTGTGATCTGTGCAAGGTCTCCGGAAATAGCGTCTATAGCCTTTGAATTTTCTCTTGCTTCACCTGCGCCAACATTAATGACGATCTTGTCAAGCTTAGGAATCTGCATTACGCTCTTGTAGGAGAACTTCTTCATAAGAGCAGGAGCAGCTTCTTTTACATAAAAGTCTTTCAGTCTTGCCATTTAAAGTTTACCTCCTATTAAAGCGCTGCACCGCATTTTCTGCAAATGCGTTCTTTGGTACCGTCCTCAAGAACGTTATGACCAATTCTTGTGGCCTTCTTGCAGCGGGGGCATACGATTGCTACCTTTGAAGCATACATAGCGCCCTCAGCCTCTACGATACCGCCTGTCTCGCCCATTCTGCGGGGCTTGACATGCTTGGAGACAAGGTTTACCTTCTCAACGATTACCTTGCCCTCCTTCGGGCTTACAGCCATTACCTTACCCTGCTTGCCCTTATTGGCGCCGCTGAGAACAACGACTGTATCGCCTGTTTTAACATGTACTTTGTTATTCATAGTCAGCACCTCCATTAAAGTACCTCGGGAGCAAGGGAAAGGATCTTCATGTAGTCATGGTCACGAAGCTCTCTTGCAACCGGGCCGAATATACGGGTACCCTTCGGGTTTTTATCTTCTTTAATGATTACGGCTGCATTTTCATCAAATCTGATGTAAGTACCGTCATCACGGCGTACGCCCTTTGCTGAACGTACAATAACTGCCTTTACGACATCGCCTTTTTTTACAACGCCGCCGGGTGCTGCCTTTTTAACGGAAGCAACTACGACGTCACCTATATTTGCGTACCTCCTGCCTGTACCGCCGAGAACTCTGATGCACATAAGTTCCTTTGCGCCGGTATTGTCGGCAACCTTGAGGTAGGTCTGCTGCTGTATCACAGTGCGTTCCTCCTTTACAGGGCTAATTATTTAGCCTTCTCTATAATCTCTACTAAGCGCCATCTCTTGTCCTTTGAAAGCGGTCTTGTTTCCATGATCCTTACACGGTCGCCGACTCCGCACTCGTTGTTCTCGTCGTGAACCTTAAGTCTGATAGTACGCTTGATGATCTTGTTGTACAGGGGATGCTTTACGCTGTCCTCGATAGCTACAACTGCGGTCTTGTCCATCTTATCGCTTACAACCTTGCCGACAAGTGTTTTTCTAAGGTTTCTTTCCATAGTCAGTTTCCTCCTCCCTATTATGCGTCAGCCTGCTGCGAAAGTTCATTCTGACGTATAACAGTCTGTACTCTTGCTATGTCCTTCTTTACAGCCTTTATACGCATGGGATTCTCCAGCTGATTGACTGTAAGCTGGAAACGCAGGTTGAAAAGTTCCTCTTTGAGGCTCTGAAGCTTGCTGTCAAGCTCAGCCGATGTCATTTCTCTGAGTTCTGAAGCCTTCATTATTCGTCAACCTCCGTTTCTTCCTTAGTTACAAACTTTGTCTTGAGCGGCAGCTTCATAGCTGCAAGACGAAGAGCTTCTCTTGCTGTCTCTTCCGGTACGCCGCCAAGCTCAAACATTACTCTGCCGGGCTTAACTACTGCTACCCAGAACTCAGGTGAACCTTTACCGGAACCCATGCGGACTTCAGCAGGCTTCTTTGTTACGGGCTTATCCGGGAAGATCTTGATCCATACCTTACCGAATCTCTTGCAGTAACGTGTCATAGCTACACGGGCAGCTTCTATCTGATTTGCTGTGATCCAGCCAGGCTCAAGTGCCTGGAGACCGAAATCACCGTATGTGACTTTATTACCACGGAGAGCCTTACCTGTCATACGACCTCTGTGAACTCTGCGGTATTTAACTCTTTTAGGCATTAACATATTATTTGCTGCCTCCTTCCCTGCGAGGCTTACGGTTGTCACTAAGAACTTCGCCCTTGTACAGCCATACCTTAATACCGATGATACCGTATGTGGTATTAGCCTCAGCGAAACCGTAATCTATATCAGCTCTGAGAGTCTGAAGCGGGATAGTACCCTCATGATACTGCTCGGATCTTGCGATCTCGGCGCCTGCCAGACGGCCTGAGCACATGATCTTGATACCTCTTGCATTGAATCTCATTGCTCTGCCTATTGCCTGCTTCATAGCACGACGATAGGAAATTCTTCTTTCAAGCTGTGCAGCTACATTCTCAGCGATGAGCTGTGCATTTACATCGGGGTTCTTTACCTCAACGATATTGATCGCGACGGGCTTGCCCAGCATCTTTTCGCACTTTACACGAAGCTTTTCTATTTCTGCGCCGCCTCTGCCGATAACCATACCGGGTTTAGCGCAGTGAATATGAATTCTTACCTTTGCAGCGTCACGCTCGATCTCAATCTTGGGAACGCCTGCATCCTTGAGCTGATTTTTAAGAGTCTTACGGAGGTTGTAGTCTTCTACGAGTGTCTCGCCGAAGTCTTTATCACTTACAAACCAACGTGAGTCCCAATTCTTGATAACACCTACACGAAGACCGTGCGGATTTACTTTCTGGCCCATTAGTCTAACCTCCTCCTGATTATTCTGTCTCTTTGAGCACGAGTGTGATATGTGATGTTTTCTTGTCTATCCTGTATGCACGACCCTGTGCTCTCGGGCGAATTCTCTTGAGAATCGGGCCCTGACCTACATAGCACTCTGCTACATAGAGTTTATTAACGTCCATGTTGTAATTGTTCTCAGCATTTGCCATTGCGGATTTGAGAAGCTTCTCAAGATCCTCACAAGCAGCCTTAGGTGTGTGCTTGAGAACTGCCATTGCGTAATCGCAGGGCTTATTACGGATAAGGTCGAGAACTATCTTGACCTTTCTCGGTGAAATGCGGGCGTATTTAAGTTCTGCCCTTGCTTCCATGTTCATACACTCCTTTCGGCTTATTACTTAGATGTTTTGGATCCGGCATGACCCTTGAAGGTTCTGGTCGGTGCGAACTCGCCGAGCTTATGACCGATCATATCTTCTGTTACATATACCGGAACGTGCTTGCGTCCGTCATGGACGGCAAATGTATGTCCTACGAAATCAGGAAAGATTGTTGAAGAACGGCTCCAGGTCTTGAGGATCTTCTTTTCTCCTGTTTCGTTCATCTGCTGAACCCTTTTTAACAGCACAGGCTGTACATAAGGACCCTTTTTAATGCTTCTGCTCATAATTAAAGCTCCTTTCTGTATGCCTTATTATTTACCGTTTCTGCGCTTTACGATAAGCTTATCAGAACTCTTGTGTGTCTTTCTGGTCTTATAACCAAGTGCCGGCTTACCCCAGGGAGTAACAGGACCGGGACGTCCGACGGGGGATTTACCCTCACCACCGCCGTGCGGGTGGTCGTTCGGGTTCATTACAGAACCTCTTACTGTCGGTCTCCAACCCATGTTTCTCTTACGGCCTGCCTTACCGATCTTAACGTTAGCATGATCGATATTGCTTACCTGACCAACGGTTGCCATACAGCTCTCGGGAACGTTTCTCAGCTCGCCTGACGGAAGTCTGAGCAGTGCAAGCTTATTTTCCTTAGCCATAAGCTGAGCCATATTGCCGGCGCTTCTTGCAAGCTGTGCGCCCTTGCCGGGATAAAGCTCTACATTATGAACGAAAGTACCTACGGGGATATATTTAAGCGGAAGTGCATTGCCGACCTTGATATCTGCCTCAGGACCGGAAACTACCTTATCGCCTACTTTAAGACCTACAGGAGCAAGGATATAGCTCTTTGTTCCGTCTGTATACTCGATAAGAGCGATGTGAGCTGTTCTGTTCGGATCATACTCAAGAGTCTTTACTTCAGCCTCAACGCCGAACTTCTGACGCTTGAAGTCTATAAGTCTGTACTTATTTCTGTTTCCGCCGCCTCTGTGACGAACGGTAATTCTGCCGTAGCTGTTACGGCCTGATTTCTTATTCTTAGGAGCAAGGAGACTCTTCTCCGGTGCTACCTTAGAAAGAACCGAATAATCTACTACCGACATATTTCTTCTTGACGGTGTAGTCGGCTTATAATTCTTAATTGCCATTTATTTCACTCTCCTCATGATGGCTTTGCGGAAAGCGGCTGACTTTCCATTCATTCTGCCTGTCTTTGTGTCAGGCTTACATCATGCCCTCAAAGAACTCTATGGGCTTGCTGCCCTCTTTCAGTGTTACGTAAGCCTTTTTCCATGAAGGAGTGTAGCCCTGTGTTCTGCCCTGTCTGCGCAGACGGCCTCTTACGTTTACTGTATTGACCTTTGAAACCTTTACGCCGAAGATCTCTTCAACTGCTCTTGCAATGTCGATCTTTGTAGCGCTTTTTGCAACCTGGAAGGTATATTTTGTACCGGCTGCAACGCCTGCCATGCTCTTTTCCGTGATGACCGGCTTTATGATAATGTCACGGGCTGTCATGCGTATACCTCCTCGATCTTGCTGATTGCGCCCTTTGCAATTACGAGCTTATCAGCATTCATGATATCATACACATTAAGTGTATTTACCTGCGCTGTCTTAACGCCGGGAATATTTCTTGCAGAGTTTACTACCTTTGTATCGTTATTTTCAAGAACGATCAGTGCCTTCTTTTCAGCGCCGATTGCCTTGAGCATAGCAGCGATAGTCTTTGTGCTGTAATCCTCTGTTGTTACATTATCAACAACGATAAGCTGACTGTCCTTGAGCTTGCTTGAAAAAGCAGACTTCATAGCAAGTCTTTTTACCTTCTTGTTAACTGTAAATCTGTAGCTTCTGGGCTTCGGAGCGAAAACCACGCCGCCGTGTGTCCACTGGGGAGCTCTTGTTGAGCCCTGTCTTGCGTGACCTGTGCCCTTCTGCTTCCAGGGCTTTCTTCCGCCGCCGCTTACCTCTGCGCGGGTAAGAGCAGACTGTGTGCCCTGACGGTTATTTGCAAGATAGTTTACTACCATCTGGTGCATAACCACTGTATTGGGTTCTATACCGAATACGGACTCAGCAAGCTCTACATCGCCCACCTTGTTGCCCGCCATATCGAGAACTTCTATATTAGGCATTGTTATTCCTCCTTCCCTTACGCCTTAACGCTGTCAAAAATCGAAACGATGCCGCCGTTAGGACCGGGGATGGCACCCTTAATAGCAATAAGATTATTTTCAGCGTCAACCTTTACAACTGTGAGGTTCTGTACTGTAACTCTTTCTGCGCCAAGGTGACCTGCCATTTTCTTGCCCTTCCATACTCTTGAAGGTGTTGAGCAGGCGCCCATAGAACCGCCGTGACGAGCAACAGGACCTGAACCGTGAGATTCCTTCAGTCTGTGGAAATTCCAGCGCTTGATAACGCCTGCATAACCTTTACCCTTGCTCTTTCCTGTTACGTCGATCTTGTCGCCTTCTGCGAAGGTGTCTGCCTTGATGACTGCGCCGAGCTCATATGCGCTGATATCAGCAACTCTGAACTCCTTGAGTGTGCGCTTGGGAGCGATATCATTCTTCTTGAAGTGACCGAGAAGCGGCTTTGTGATATTGACAGGATCGTTCTTGAACTTTTCGCTGCGAACTCTCTTGCCCTTGCCTGAACCGTTCTGTACCTTCAGCTTGATTTCGCCGTAGCCAAGCTGTACAGCTTCATAGCCGTCGTTTTCAACTGTCTTGATCTGAGCCACTACACAGGGGCCGGCCTCAACAACAGTTACAGGGACAACTTTGCCCTTTTCATCGAAGATCTGTGTCATACCGATCTTCTTGCCGATGATTGCCTTTTGCATTTTGATTTCCTCCTTGATAGGTTATTGGTCGGATCTTCCGACATGACCCCGGCTGCTTGTAGGTTGAATCAGAGCTTGATCTCTATCTCAACACCAGCAGGGAGTTCCAGACTCTGCAGAGCTTCAACTGTTTTGTTTGAAGGTCTGAGAATATCGATAAGTCTTTTGTGGGTTCTTGTTTCAAACTGCTCACGGCTGTCCTTATACTTATGAACAGCTCTGAGGATCGTAACTACCTGCTTTTCTGTGGGGAGCGGTACGGGACCTGAAACTCTTGCTCCTGTACGCTTTGCTGTAGCAACGATCTTTTCAGCAGACTGATCTACCAGCTGGTGATCATAACCCTTTATTCTGATCCTTATCTTTTCCTTGACTGCCACATGAATCGCCTCCTTAAAAATTATTTGAGTTGGCGGGCGTTTTCATTTCCTCACACCCCACCGGGTGTTTCTGACGTTTCCGTTTAAAAAACCGGAGCCTGAATATCAACTTATATAGCTCCGGGTGAGGTCTGAAAAAACAAAACTCGTTTTAAGCGGCAAAGAATACCATTCCTATCTGTACACACCTGTAGCCGAAATAGGAATCTGATACGTCAATACCGACTTAATATTCGTTTCGCCCGGTTTAAAATCGGACATACTCTGCGGAAAAACCGGCAATACCTGCCGCAACCTCCCGCTTCATCGCATATCTGTTGCAGTCTTGCTTATATATAATAACACACCGAAAAGTGGATTGCAAGATTTTTCTTTGTTAATTATAGTAGAATTATACATATATTTTTTGGTTATTTTGTCAGGAACTTTCTTACATAACTACATAAAACATCATTAACAATTTAATAATATTTGTTAGTTTTGCTATAGAAACACACGGCAGAGTGTAAAGATGAAAAACATTACGGGCGTCTCTGATAACTTTCATCGTATTTCTATTTTTTACTGCTGGACAACAGCAAAAAACTTTTCAATTCCTGACTGCTTTCGGAATGACAAAGTGTAAGCATAAATAACGTTTACTGTTATTTTGTCTGAGGTATATTATTGACACAATTATCAGAAAATACTATAATATTATCAAGAGGGTCGGTGGTGCTGATGAACGGAACAAACCGGGAATATAAGGACAGACTGTTCAAATTCATATTCGGAAATCCCGATAATAAGGAATGGACTCTGAGCCTGTACAATGCTGTAAACGGTTCTAATTATACGAATACAGAGGATCTGAGATTCAATACAATAGACAATGCCGTATATATGAGCATGAAAAACGATGTTTCTTTTCTCATTGACAATACTATCAATATGTACGAGCAACAGTCTTCCTTCAATCCTAATATGCCGATGCGTTTTCTGATCTACGGCGGCATGATATACAGCAAATATATTGAAGAAAGCAGGAACTATCACAGATACAGCTCCATACAGCAGAAAGCGCCTACACCGAAATGTATCTGCTTTTACAATGGTACAAAAGATAAGGATGACAGGGTGACTCTGCGCCTGTCTGATTCGTTTGACGGAGAACCGGATATAGAAGTCAGGGTCACAATGATAAACATAAATTACGGACATAACATGGAATTGCTTGAAGCCTGCAAGCCGCTGAATGAATACGCATGGTTTGTGGACAAGGTAAGAAGCTGTCAGAAAACAATGGAAACATTATCGGAAGCAATTGATGCGGCATTGGAGGAAATGGATGATGGATCAGTTCTGAAGCCATTTCTTTTGTCAAACAAAGCGGAGGTGAAGCGTATGTGTATCACAGAATATGATGAGGAGAGAACTCTGTCAGAACAAAGAGAGGATGGCAGAGCAGAAGGCAGAGCAGAAGGCAGAGCAGAGGGAATGGCAGAAGGAATGACCAAAGGCAGAGCGGAAGGAATGGCAGAAGGAATGAACAGAGGCAAAGAGGAAGGTATACTTTCTACGCTTGTAAGTCTTGTAAAAGATGGAATACTGTCTTTTGTTGATGCTGCAAAGCGGGCAGGAATGTCTGTTTCCGAATTTGAAGCAAAGACGGGTCTGACTGCACAGCAATTTGGTTAAAGCAAATCCGCAAACAAAGCGGAGGTGAAGCGTATGTGTATCACGGAATATGATGAGGAGAGAACTCTGTCGGAGCAGAGAGAGGATGGCAGAGCAGAGGGCAGAGCAGAGGGCAGAGCAGAAGGCAAAGAGGAAGGTATTCTTTCTACCCTTGTAAGTCTTGTAAAAGACGGGATACTTTCTTTCGTTGATGCGGCAAAGCGGGCAGGAATGTCTGTATCCGAATTTGAAGCAAAGACGGGTCTGACTGCACAGCAATTCAGCTAAAGCAGATACGCAAACTGCACCGGCTTGTAATTAAAATAGTTTGAAACAAAACAGGACAAACATAATAACAATGACACAGGCAAAGGATCAAAAGCGTTCGATCCTTTGCCTGTATTATTTTGAAAAACAGCTTGACTAATGCAGTGAAACAATATATAATGTATATATCGTATATATACAATTTAGGAGGTCGTTATGGACATTATAATCAGCAA
>Ga0326512_10004171_pt1 | contig 10509 bp, 12 predicted proteins | sample 1_2617_0518_D_FD_203652 | JGI IMG/M metagenome (GOLD analysis project Ga0326512, IMG submission 203652) | Bovine rumen microbial communities from UC Davis, California, United States - 1_2617_0518 | ecosystem: Host-associated > Mammals > Digestive system > Stomach > Rumen | place: USA...
GTTTGGCTTGCCCTCAAATTTTTTCATCTATCCCCCCCCACTGAAATTGTTTTATCATCTAAATCTACTTTGAAATTTTTTTCACTTGCAAAGAAAACTGGAACATTAACAATGATTCCCAATTCTCCAATAGCAATTAAAACTGTCCCATCTATAACTCCCATTGGAGGAACAATAAATCCAGCAATTAAAAGCAATATACTAATCAATACACTGCATTTAAATAACCATCCTAAACCAAGTAAAGATAAGTAATTATTTAGTTTTTTCATTTTTCATAATATTCTATCACTAGTGTTTTTAAATTTGGCTCATCATTTCTTTATCTGTGCTACCATATATCCGTAAAGAGGATTAGTGGTTTCTACTTAGAATCAATTTTATCTTCTTTAGTCTGCATAGGGTATTGACATATAATTTCTTTCTATCAATAGTTCCCCTGATACATTGCTTCCTACTCTTGCAATCCTAACTACTTTTGCATCTCTGTCAATGGCATAAATATTAAAAGAATCCTGAGTAGTTCCATTGCATCCCCTAGGTAAATCAGAATTATTTGCAAGATACGGATATGTACTTCCATAAATTGCTATACCACAACAAACATTTAAATTTAATTGCTTGTATGTTGTAGATGCGCTATATCCTATTCTATCAGTGTGAAGATGCCCACTTACAAAGGCAATAAACTCTACTCCTGATGCTACATTTGTAAAATCTGCTTGTACACTAATAGAAGTACTAGTATCATTATTTGAAGTGTAAGTTATTGTTGTTGAAGTCTTACCAATAAATGCATCTATTATCTGACTAAATGGATTTCCACTTATACCAGCTTGCAAGCCAGCATAATTAATAGTATCTTGGTAAAATTTAGAATAGTTTGTATCTTTTTGTGGCATCTTTTCAGGTGAGTGGAACATTATTAGTACACCATAGTTTTGAGGTGTGGAATTGAGAGTTGAAATAAGCCATTCACATTGTGTTTGTGAAAAATTAGCGGTATCTCCAGTATGGGATAATTCATATAGATTTACAGAAATAACCCTAATATTTTTATCTACAAAATCCTTGTAGTAATATGTTGGATAGTCCTCATTTGGATTAGTTTCAACTTCATACTTCTGAATTGTATGTCCAAGAATATTATCATACTGTGATTCTGCTGTAGTAAGATTTCTAGCATCATGGTTTCCCATGCATAATAGCATCTTAGTATTATGTGTATCTTCTATATCATTAATATATTGCATACTGTCAATAGAATTTGTTGCAACAGTATCACCACTTACCAATGCAGCATCTACTCCAATATAATCACAATAATCTGCAAAAGATTTAAATCTATTAGCGTCTCCATGTACATCACTGATATGAGCAAAGATAGGGAGTTTATGCAAACTGCCATTATTTCCTGCACCAGAGACAAAATTACGCATTATTGCTTTTATATAATTTTCAGAAGAAGCATTATTAGATATAATATCATTATCCCAATCTTCTATGAATATTCTTATATCACCACTTTGAATATAATCCATTATAGTTGCAACACTTATTTCACTGTATGTTGAAGGCTGTCCAGGGATATAATTCTGAATATAAGAAAAACATAGGCGGTAATAGTGAACATCCTCTCTAAATGTATAGGTATCTCCATTTCCAAACCAATAGTCATTATATGAGAGGTTTGATGAAGTATTCCCTGAGCGGATACCAATATATATTTTTGGGGGAAGTATAAATGATAATTTACCACCTTCCTTTGGAATAACCATACATGTTGTTGTACTTACGCGTGTACTGGCATTATTGTCAGAAAGTCCATTTGCAGTTAGTGATTTGTTAAGAAGTTGACCTAAAAAGGGGGTATTTGAATAAAGTAAATCTTTTGTTTCTTTTAGTTCAACATAATGTTTAACAGTAATAGTAGTTGCTTCAATATAATCACTAACCTCTTGCTCTGAAAAATCACTACTATCAGTTTTACAGAGTGAAACAACTAGTACTCCACTATAAGTTGATTTACCTACTATTTCTGAGGTATAAGAATATGAAAGTGTTTGTAAGTAATCACGTGGGGCAGTTAGTACTTGTGTACTGTTTTGGTAAATACTACACGCAACCCCCTTTCCTAATGTGCATGTTGCAAAAATTTCACTATCCTTAGGTATCAGAGCAGACAATCTTAGACGGTATGTATTATCCTGTAGTTTAACTTTTCTTATATTAAAGTTTGTTTTATCTAGTATTAAGTTATCTGTTGTTTCTAAAGTAGTTATTGAATTCTTATAATTAAGATAACAAGGAGAGTTTTTGGAGATATGGAAAGCATGTGGCTCATTATGCATATAGCTTAGGACATATTGTCCATCCTCTTGTATTATATAGTACTTATCTTTTACTTCACCTACTACATAAGAGCCACATAGTAATGGTTTATAATTTCCACTATCATATTTACTTAATATTGCTGCAATTGATATTGCAGTACAATATGTGTGTATTACGTCTCCTTTTTCTAATATAAATGGGGTAGTATAACAATAAGATGTATTAATTGTCTTACCACCAGAAGAATCAATAAACTTCCCAGTTTCTTGAATTTCAGGTATCAACTCTCTTACTGAACTATTAAATGTTAGTTCATTAATATAATCAGGTCTCACTAGTTCAATATTACCACTTCCCAATAAACTTTGATTATTGATAGTCTTAATATTAGTGCCAGAAACTAAAGTATCTTGTTTAGCATTTAATTGTTCTGGAGTAGCTAAATTAACATTCCCCACTAAAGTAGTACCATTAATAGAAGGTTTATTAGATAGGTCATTATAATCACTGCCACCTTCAATTTCTATATTTCCAGAACCCAGAATACTTTGATTGTTGATTGTCTTAATATTTGTACCACTAACTAAAGTGTCTTGTTTAGTGGACATATCAATATTATCAAGTTTGGTTTTATCTGCATCAGTGAAATTGTTATCTGTATGTGTATAATCAGAATCAATTACATAACCTTGACTTTGTACATATTCAATTATCTGTTGTTCTACTTCTGCAATCTATTCTGGACTTAAAACACCAGCCATAGCAACAGGTTGCCACATTTCACTATTAGTTGGTTCTACACCTGTAGTAGTGTTATTAGCAACATAACTTGAACCATTGTAATAAACAACATCTAATTTTTCATAAGTTGTTGAATTGTCATAAGTTCCTTTAAATATTGGAACTACTCTTCCTAAATTGTATTTCATATTATATTTGTTTTATGTGATTAATTTGAAGAACTCCACCTTTAATAATTATCTGGTATTCCTACCCATCTTCCCAAGTAGGTATAGAATCTATAAAGTATGTTCCAACTGGATAATTGAAAGCAAAACCAGAATCAGCCGTAAAATATATTTCAGATTGTGGGACATTCCAAGTTGCTTTATTATTTATATCTATATCATCAAATACAGAAATATTTAAACTTGCTAAAATACCAAAAACAAAACAAGTATTAGATTTTATAGATATATCAATATTTGGACTACCTTCTTCATACAATTCTTCTGTTCTCTGAATTGTGTCATTATCCAATAAATCAGTTGCAACTGTTGGAACATTAATATTTATACTTCCATTCTGATTAGCTGTAAAAGTTCCAATATCTATGCCATTTCTTTTAAGAGTAAGAACACCATAATTTATGTTTTCAACCGCTGTTTTATCTGCATCAGTGAAATTGTTATCTGTATGATTGTAATTAGCATCTATAACAACTCCTTGTGCCATTATAGCATTAATAATAGCTTGTTCTTGTGCGGGTGTTAATGTTCCGCTTAACTCTCCTTTTAAAGCTATTATTTGCCAATTATTATTTATACTTGGGTTATTACCTCCAGCATGAATATTTGATTTTGCAACATAAGAACTACCATTGTAATATACAATATCCATTATGAAGTAATTATAAGAGCTTTCCCAAGTTCCTCTGTAGGTTGGCAATATTCTGCCTAAGTTATAAGTTGCCATATATTAATTTGTTATTATTAGTTCTCCATTATTATTTATACTTACATTAATATCATCTAAAATAATATCTGGAATACTTACCCATGCTTCAATTCCATCACTCCAAGTAGGATAGAAACTAATTGCAGAATTGATTTGTATATTAATATTAGTTTCACCAATAACAGCACTTTCATTTCTACTATAAGAATTTACTGTTATAGGTCTGAAAATTTCATTATAAAATGGGTTTAAATTAAGTGTTTGCCCATTTTCATTTTCCAGATACATCTTAGTTTCTATTTCTGGAATATCACTTCTTAATTTCTTTTCTATAAGTGAAACAGTATTTCTATTTAGTTCATAATCTATTTCTTGCTTATCTACTATGAAGTTTCTATTATTCCATTTTACCCTTGTGTTTGGTGTAATTCCTAAGTTCTCCCATAATGTAGTATTTAATCCTATTGTTTTATCTTTATATTGGTTATAAATATCAGCTAATTTTAAAATCTCTGGTCTTCCTATAATTCCTGTTGCTTGATTACATAAATTATTCAGTAGAAAAAAGTGATTGTCATATTTTTTAAAAGTGTAGTTATAACTGATTTTATTTATATATTGATTGGTTGATAGTTTATTATCTATCTCAAAAGTTTCTGAGTTCTTTTTTAACTTGTTGTGGAAGTCAGTAGTAATATTTCCATATCCCCATGATTCAATTAAATCAGCATCAACTAAACTAATATCAAAGTTTTTAAGGACTGCGGAATTACAAAATACTGGATAATTATTTGAATCTATAGCAACTCCAAAAGGTTTCATTAATTCAATTTGAACGTCCATTATTACCTCTGAATCATTAGAAAATAAGGCATTTAAAGGAATACATAAACCAGATTTTTCACCAATATTATTTTTAAATGAAAATACTTGTCCAAAAGGTTTATTTATATTATAATCATTATCTTCTAATGGTAAATCAACCCTATACCTAGGGTCAATAATATCATCATAATGACTCAAATAGAAAGTATCATTAGCATTTTTTCTAACATAATAATAGGAATTACTAGTTCCATCATACAATCTAATTGAAATTCTTGCTGTTATATAAAGTTTAGTTCTATCAACAGTACTATCTAAGCCATCTGTACCCCAACCTACTCTCTGATTATCATTAATAGGCAATGATATAAAAGCATTATTTCTAAAGAAAGTCCAATCACCTTTAATACATAAGTTTTTATTTCTTCTACATATTATTTTAGGGGAATTATAAGTAAGAACTACTTGTCTATTATTATCCCACCAATAGTTATAATCCCTTCTACTTGGAATGTGTTTAAAATTGTTTTTACCCCAGAAAACTATTTCATTTCCGTATGATGAATTATATATATTAGTATCATTTTTAGAAGAAAACCATACTTGATTTTTACTTTCACTACCAATAATTTTAGTGTTTTTTAGTACAACACAACCAGTATAATAAGTTGAATTGTTGTTGTTATTGGGATTGATATTAAAGATACTTGTATATAAGGATGGATTTATAGGGTTATAACTGTCTTGTGGTATATTATTATTGTCAAGATATGAAGCAGTGTATATATAACTTTTAAATCCTATTCCATCTACTTTTTGTAATTCTCCAATTACACCACCATTCCATTTTGCAGATTCATGATAAGTAGAACCTGGGCCAGATGGTGATAATGTTTCAGTATATAGGTAATTAGTTTGAGAGCCATTATTTTGAATCCTACTATAATTTTTACTATTTCCTAAATCTGGCATTAAATCAGCTTTATCTTCATCACACTTTACTCTGAAATTGCTGTAGACAGTTTGCATTGTTATATTAGTATCATTAGAAGCATAACATTCTTTACTAAGTTCCAGATTATTTTCTAAGGTCTCTAATACTGAATCACTCCAAGTAGGATTATCACTTCTAAAATTAAAAAATAGGTTGTTGTTATTTATAAAAGTGTAATGATAGAAATAATTAATATTCCCTGCAACACCTTCATAATTGACAATGTAAACACTATCTTTAAATGGAATGAATGAAACATTTAGAAAAGTTCCAATTGCTTCTAATAATTCAATTTTATTTACTGGTTCATCTTCATCATCAATGAAATTTCTGTATTGTTGAATTATTTTTCCAAATGCAGAATTATCTGTAGTGTCTATTAAAGAGAGGTTAGAAGGATAATATACGTGTTTGTAAGTTCCAAGTTGCCCAATAACAATATTAATCACTGTTGTAAAATCACGTATTTCAACAAGATTATTAAATGGTAAAGCATCATATCTTAATGTGCTAAAAGCGTCTTGGCACTCTAATTGAAATTCTTGTTTTACTAAAGTAAAATTCTGGTTATAGGTGTTTGGAGTTGCAAATCCAATCCATTCAACTTTATAACACTTAGTATCTAGTTCAGAAGGTAAGAAGTCATAAAATAATCCGTATGGTCTCTTTCTTATTACTACTTCATCTGTGTTTTTATTTATATAAGTATCACCTCTAAGGACTATATCATTATCTCTTTTAAGCAGTGCCACTAAAATATTATTCTCTTTATTGGTGAATAAATCCAAATTCAAATTAGACATCAGAAAAGAGACTGTAGCGGTTGAACACTTGTAAGGTTTATAAATATTCCCATCCTCATTTTGATAGCTAACTGTAAATGGTGTAGCAGTCATTACAAGCTCAGTTCCCAAGTCTGGCTCACCAGTAATAGGACTGATAAAGTAAGGACTTGTAGAACCATCATAATTAGTAAAGATTACAACTTTATATTCTTGTCCTAATGGGTCTATACTTGTATCTATATTTCTAAATTTACCGTAGTAATATGCCATTATAAAACCCTCCCAGTCTTTTTAGTGTAATTATTTAAAACTCCTACTAACTCTTGTCCTTTAATCTTAAATTCAACACTTCCAGATACACTTCCAGATACAGAAGAACCATTATTTAACATTCTAAATAATCTTGCTTGTTGTGTTCCGTTCAATATCATTTCACCGCTGTTTACTCTGGCTAAGTTGTAATCCCCAATAGTATTTCCTCCTTGAATAATACCACCAGAAGCATAACCAGTAAGAGAATGTATTTGAGAAATTACACTAGCAACCTGAGCCAATCCAGCAACACTAAAGGCTAACCAATCCCAGCCAGTAATAGAACCTTTTGCTTGTTTTGCGGAAGCTTCTGAATAAGCTTTTGCAATATTGGCTATAGCTCCTAATACTATTGAAGCTATATTTAATTCATCACTTTCAAAAGCATTTCCTAAAGTACTAAATGCACTTGCTAATGAAGAAATAGTATTTAATTGAAGTTCAAATATATTAGCTAATCTTTCAGCATGTTCCGCTTCACTTTCAATAACCTCTACACTTTCATGAGCATATTGTTTACTTTTTTCTAATACATCATTTAAACTAACTCCAACTCTTTCTAAAGGCATTTCCATCTTTTCATAGACAGTATCACCAAATTCATCTAAAACTGGTTCTACTTTGGTAAGGTCATTAATGTGATTAAAGATGGATTCTGTGTATTTTCTATTACTAATCCAACCTATTTTATCATTATTTCTTTGAGCTTTTGTTGAAGTAGATTTAGAAGTAGTAGATTCAGAACTATATTTTTTAGTTGTTCTTGCATTATCTCTTTTTAATCTCTCTGCATCTTCTTGTAAGGCTAATATTAATTGTAATTGTGATTCTGGAATATTCTTTAATTGTTTATAAAATTCATAAATAACAGTTTGAATATTACCATTCATGTTTCCTAAGTTATCATAGCCAATATATTGTTTATTCTGGTTATAATATCTTTTAGTTAGTTCTTCTAAATCATAAGTAGAGCCAACTCTAAGAAGGTTATACATTATTTGTTTTTTATCTTCCTCTGAAAGACCTTGTAATCTATCAGCCATTTGGTGATTAAATGTGGAATCACTTTTGCCAATTTCATTTATTAAAGAAGACATAAAAGCATCTTCTGTTTTTCCTTCCAAATTCTGTATAATGCTTTTTCTTTCAGCCAATAATACATTAATTTTCTTTGTGTTATTAGCTAACTTTGCCTCTGCTAATTGAGCATCAATAGTAGCCAATCTTCTATTTGCCCACATTTTATCAGAACCTAAAATATCTAAAGCTTCATAAGCATCTTTAGCATTTTTAGTTAGGTCTTTAAGTGATTCAATAAAACCACCTATATTGCCATTTGCTATAGTGGAGAAAAAACCAGTTGCAGCTGCTTTAGCTTGTTCCATAGCACTCCCAAAAATATCTGTAGTTCTTTCTGTTGAGGACATTATATTTTTAAAAGTTTCTATAGTAATAACAGCACCAGCAATTTCTACTGCAAATTTTTTAATATCTGCTTTAGCTCCTTCAACTTGTTTCTTATATTTATAAACCTCAGAAGCACTTTTTTTAATTGCAGTATCATGTTGTTTCATGTCTGCAACTCCTTTAACTGAGTATTTATTTGTTGCCATAGTGTTTTTGTTTTATAAGTTCAGCTTGTTTTTTCAATCTCTCTATATCTTCATTAGTTATTTCTGTATTCTTTATTTCTTCCTCCCATGGGAATTTCATTATATCCTGTTGGGTAAGTTGTTTTTTAGAGAACATTGAAGAAACAGCAAATATTAATAATCTTGTTTGTTCCCATGAATTGACATCTAAATATTGAAGGCTGGATAAGTAATAATTGACTTCATACCATTGTAATTTATCCATAAAATATTCAATATCCATTATTCTATATTTAAAACAGAATAGCAACTATAATTCATGGGCAATTAATTTTTTTTTACATCATCACCACTTTCTTCTGTAGTAGTGATTTTGTTTCTTTCATTGATATTAGATAACCATTCTATAAACTCATTCAACTTTTCTTTGTTATCATCCAAGTAATCAATGAAATTTTCAAATGTCATATCAAATTCAGAATTATTTGCTAGAATAACTGAATAGAAATAAATCAATATTTCTTTAATACCATTCCCAGTAAAAGACTTTCCAGTTATTTCTTCAAATATAATTAAGGCTCTGAATGTATTTTTCAATTTAATTTCTGTGTTGTTGATGTTCATATTAAATAGATTTTAAAAAGGGCAGCTTTTACACTGCCCATTATTAATTATTCACCATCTGCTTCTTCTCTAAGTAAAGAACCAACACCAGTAAAAGTAGCACTGAAAGTAGCGTTTTCACCACTAGCAGCATTAGCAGTTAAACTAGTAATAAGTGCTTTTCCTTTATAAGCACCGCTTGTTGGTTTAGTCCAAGTTTTAGGTGTGCCAGTTCCATCTTCATCTACAGTTCCGTTTCCAGTCTCAGACTTTAAACCAAAGTACACATCAACAGCAGTTCTACTCATCATGCTATCAAAAAGACTATTGAAAGAATCAACACTATAAAGATTTTCAGTTGAAATTTCCCAATTAATTTTATTCATTTCAGTACTGCCCCAGATACCATGGTCTTTAGTGTTAATATCAACTGTTGCACCTGTTAAGGTTAAAGTGTGAGAAGTAGCTAATGCAATGCTTTTTCCAGAAGCATCAAAAAGCATTAAATTATCACCTTTAATTATTGTATTCATATTAATTCAATATTAAAATTTAATGTTTGTATATAACCATCATTATTATATTCCTCAGAAGAACCAACTAATTCAACATAATTAATTCCCTTTAGAATGTTATCTATTACTAAGGCTGCAATCTCTAAACTTTCTTGATATTTATCTGCAACTACCTACACAGTAAAAGAAATGTTAGCTTGATATGTGCCATCTTTACATCTTAGAAAATTCATGCCATTTCTATTGTAAACTATAAACGGCTATGTGCTACTTTCTTCTGCAATGACAGGATAAACTTTTCCATCAACCAAAGTTTTTAAGCAGTCATAAATATCTTTCCCAATAAATACAGCATTACTTATTTCCATTTTGTTTCATTTATTTTATTTACAGCTTTACTAAAAGCTTCTTCCATAGTTTGATTAAAATATCCTTCCATATTATCAGCAGCATCTTTTATAAAGTGAACACCATAAATTTGCCCTCTGTTATATCCTTTTCTTGTCTTTCTAAGAGAAGTTCCATTTTCAAAAAATTTCAATCTGAAAGAACCGCTTTTTTTATTCCTCTTACTTGTTGCTAAAACTTTTCCAGATAATACATAATCATCTTCATAAATCTTAGAAAGTCTAATATCATTAATCAATGAATTATCATATTTTCCAGAATTTTTTGCTGCATTAGGATACCAAGATTTTAAATTTCTCCTTGCTTCATTTCTTACAGCCTACAATCCCTTTTGTAATCCAGCTTTTAGTGCTTTCTTCATTTCTTTAGTGTTAAGCTTTAGAAATGCTTCATACACTTCAACTGCATCAGTAGTCATGTTATTCATTCACTTCTTCAATTAAAAGATTCTTACATTGTAAATC
>Ga0326512_10004172_pt1 | contig 10507 bp, 18 predicted proteins | sample 1_2617_0518_D_FD_203652 | JGI IMG/M metagenome (GOLD analysis project Ga0326512, IMG submission 203652) | Bovine rumen microbial communities from UC Davis, California, United States - 1_2617_0518 | ecosystem: Host-associated > Mammals > Digestive system > Stomach > Rumen | place: USA...
TATAATCTAGGTTGGGAAATATATAAATTTACTGTACTAACTAACCTAAAGGTTATTTTAAAATTTAGGTTGAGAAAAGTATATCAATTTACAATATTCCAAAAAATAACAGGTATTAACAAAATTTAGGTTGAGAAAAGTATATCAATTTACAATATCTCTAAAAATAAAGGGTATCTAAATAATTTAGGTTGAGAAAAGTATATCAATTTACTATATTGACTACACTAAAAGTTATCTCAAAATATAGGTTGAGAATATTATCTCCCTAAAATAATTTTAAAATAATAAAATATCGTACGATAATTACTTGTATATATATAGTTTTGTTGGCAGAATTATATAAAATCTTTCAAAATTTGTCAAAAAAAAATTTTATTTTTATCATTTTTGAGAAACTTTTTATAGTCGTTTTATCATTTTTAATAAACTTTTTTCTATCAGAAATCTTTAAAAAATGAAATAATTATATCACTTTTTGAAAAAATATTGCAATTTAAGACATATAAAAGCCGTTATTTTTTGCCAGAAATTAAAAAAAATCGTGTAGGAGCTGCCAGACATCAAGAACCGGGCTAGGTGTTGGAGCTTTCCAGGTTGTGGGGAGCTTCTGAAAATGTAAATTGTTTGCCTTAGATCCCTTATCTCTTGCCATCTTATTTTATATCAGAAAATTATATATATTTAATCGTTGGAGCCTTCGGAGTTTGCAGACTTTCGGAGCTTGTAAACCTGTTGGAGCTTGTAAACCCTTATATTGTTTTTTTTGTGTCAGAAAATACCCTTGTAAATCCCCTATTTGTTGGAGCTTTTCAACCTGTCAAAATATCGGAGCTATTAAGGATCTAAATAATAAAAAAGTTTATAGCAGCTTTCAAGGGCTTTTTTATTCTATCAGAGCTATTTTTTTACCAAAAAAACAAGAGTACAGCCCGCCGAAATCATACAAATTTTAATATAATTCATATATTAGTTTTTATATATATCTCGCAAACGCCTATAAATAGGGCTTTTCAGGGCTTGTTATTTAATTAAATTTTATAAGTAAATTTATTATTTTTTATAATTTTTCCTTGACATATACTTAACTTTAAACTATAATAGACTTATCAAAATAAGTTAACACTTTTAAGGAGGTTAAAAAAATATGAAAAATTTTAAGGTTTATGTTAATGGGTATTATGTCGGATCAACTGATATTAAGTTGAGCAAGGTGCAGGAAGTAGAAAGTTTAGGTGTAATTTTGGTTGAAAATAAGGAAAACAATAACAAATAATAGGAGGATAAAGCCATGAAAGAATACAATTACAGAGAAGCAATGAAGAGAGATATTTATAACTATTTGGAGGATAACGAGTATATGTTAAGTTTGCCAGAAGATACGGAAAAAATCGACTTCGAGGAACTCTACAATGACTTATATGAAAAAATGTGGATCGCTGACGGTGTCACAGGGAACGGTTCGGGAATTTACTTTTCTAACGAGTACGAAGCAGAAGAAGCATTATTGCATAATTTGGACTTATTAGCAGAGGCGTGCAAAGAGTTCGGCGCCAATAAGGATATTTTAAAAGACGGAGTTAAGGCTTGTGATGTAACTATTAGATGTTACTTGTTAGGCGAAGTATTAGCGGAAGTTTTAGACGAGATCAAAAAAGGCTTGTTAATATTTTAAATGAGAATAAAAAAAATAATAATAATTAGGAGGTAAAAAAAATATGTATGATTTTGAATTATTAAAAATGGATTTTGACGAGGCAGTGATGATGCTAACACAATATGCACATGAATGCGAGCCGGTAGGCATTGACGCAGTAAAAGAACTTTACAAAGACGAAGTTTTAAGAACAGAAATTGAAAACAATGTTGAAAAATATATATATGCATACAATGAATTTTTGTTCGAAAGTAATTATTACGATGATACATTATATCAGAGCTTAAACGAACTCATGGCAGGCGCTAGCCCTGAAGAAGTGGCAAGAGCTGTATTTTATGGAGATTATAATTATACAGATCCATATATAAGGTTTGACGGTTACGGAAATATTAAAAGTTTGCAAGAGTACGAAGTTAAAAACGAAATGATCGAAAGTGACGAATTTTTGAATTATTTAATTGAAAACAATGTTGATTTTGACAAAGAAGACTATAGCGAGTTAATAAAAGCCACAAACAAGGAATTAAAAAAAGAGGCTTTAATTTGGTAATACAATAAAACAGCCCCAACAGATTTTACGCATTTAATGCGTGGCGGGTGCAACTCCCGCCGTGGGCTTTAGTGCAACAACCCCGACGAACTACCAACAATTTATATATAGGTTGTTGAATAGTGAAGGCAGACAGCACAGGAACCATTAAATATTTTAAAAAATAGGAGGATAAAAACATGACAAAAACAGTTTACACAATTCAAGATGGATCTCTACAATTAAGGTTTGATAACAAAAAACAAGCCGATAATTTTTACAACAACAACAAAAGAGATTATATGGACGCACCAGAAAGAAAGATTTTAAGAACCAAGGCGGATATTATGAGTTTTTATGAAAATGGGTATCACCCACACAGAGAAGCAAACAACAACGATTATATCTTATAGGAGGTAAAAAACATGAAAACAATCAAAAAAGACATTCAGGAGATTTTAAACAAAGGCGAAGGAAGCACCAAAATTAACAATATTAGCACACTTGCTTACAACACAGCAAACGGAATCGGCGAAAATGTTGACAATTTAACATTGAGTTTTAACTACATCGGAGGCGTTAGAGGCGGCGCAAGAGTCGAAATAAAAGCGAGATCTTATGAGGGTATTATTACAGAAATTGAAGCAGCTACTAAAAGATATTTTACAGATTGTCAAAATGAGCTTGTTAAAAATTTAAAAAATGGCTATAGATAGGAGGTCAAAACATGAAAAACAATAACTTATTAAAAAACATTATGCCGGAAGTTGATTTTACTATCAGGGGCAAGAACTACGAGGAAAGAAAAAGCAGCCTCGCAGAAATCGCACGAAACTATCAGAACGCATTTTATAATTGTAATTTATTTTACAGTGAAATTGCAATATTAGACGAATATTTTGAGAGGAACGGCAAAAAGTACGGGCTTTTGAAAGAGTTTAGAGAGAACGGAATAGTTTAAATTTGTGGGGCGTTGGAGTTTAACGCCCTTTTAAAATGACTTGCGGATCCCTTAGAGTTGCCAAAAATCTAAAAGAAAAATACTTGCTTTCCTGCATCGGGTTTCTAAAAATCAACACAAAAAGCCATATAACGCCCATAATTGGCATTTTAACGCACTAGCGCCCATTTTCTCGATTAAAAGCCAAAAAGGGCATACAAGGCAAAATAAAGGGATATAAAAAAAGAATATACTTGTATCAGGTTTAAAAAAGGTCCTTAAAGCTATATAAAGCCTTATAAGCTCATTAAGGCATACAAGCGTTATACTGCCAGAAATCAGCTAAAAAGCCGTATAAAGCCTTGTAAACGATTTAAAGGCGATACCCTTATATTTTATCAATGAGAATTAAAAAATCGCTTAGAAACCGTTTAAAAGCCAAAAACATATATAACAGCCAAAAACCTTACAAAATAAGGCTTTTTAAAAGTACGCAAAAATTGAAATACACCAAAACCCAAAAAATTTTAAAAGTTTGAAATAGGGCTATATTTTCGGGCTGGATTTCTGGCGCAAAAAATTTGACCGCCAGGGGTATATATCTATATTTGAGATTTTTAACATATATACGGGGGTATAAAAATCTTTTCATTAAAATTTTTTAGGAGGTAAAAACATGATAGAAAAAATCACCGAATTTTTAAAGTATAATTTCGGATCGTATAGCCGAAAAACGCCAGAAAAAATGCGTGATGAAATTGTCAATGGCTGCGATGCTAACGATTTATGTCTAATTATTGCAAGCGATAATAAAATCAATTCTCAGGGTTTTTCTGAATATCGCAATTTAAAAGACTTTATAAACACTTATAAAATTTATGTAGACTCAGACGCAAGCGATTTCGGCGGTAATTTTCACTATATCAGAAATATTATAGGTGCCAGGGTCCTAACAAAAGATAAATGTCACGGCGACGCCATGCAGCTTAAAAATGAACTAACGGAAGTTTACGGATATTATTTTGAGAGTGACAACAACACCGATTTTCTGATGGAACTTGCGGACCTTCTAACAGATCTTAAAAATGAGTATATAGATAATTTTGTTAGAATGATATATGACCTTGTAAATGAGTTTTTGGAAGGTTTTAATTGTGATGCTGTTGATTATTCATATCTTGAAAAACCTAAAAAGCCACGCAAGGCAACTTTAAAAGAGCTTGTTATACATATGTATATACTGCTCATTTATACATTCAGAAGCATTATAAGGCTATTTTCAGAAGGTAAAACACGCCAAAAAGCAAAAATAAAAGCAACAGGAGAACTCCGCCCATCAGGAGGAAAAATTCTAAAAAGCCAAAAACGAGCGGAAATTTTCGATACCAGTTAGAGCCTTGAAAAATTTGAGTTTTAGGGGTACAAAAAGGAAATTCTGAAATAATATATACCTAGGGGGTATTAAAAAGTTTTCATTAAAAAATTAAGAAAGTTTATTGAAAAACTAAAGTGAATGTGATAAAATATTTAAAAGGAGGTAACGCTTATGTTAAAAGCATATGAATTATTAGGATTTGCAAAAGTAAATGAAGTTGATGAAATCGAAGAATGGTAAAAAGGAGGACAAAGATATGAAATACTACAGGACACTAGATGCAACACCGGCAAACTATTTTGAAGGCACTATTTACACAGACAAGCAGCAGGCTATAGACGATTGCATTTGTGAATGGAATGCACTATCGGAACATGATAAAAAATTAAGAAGCTGCTTTTATGTAGCAGAATATGACACCATGGAAGATGCTGAAATAGGTTGGGACAATCACAACTGCGTTTATGACGCCATGAAGGAGGAATAAAATATGATTTATAAAGGCATGAAAGATAACGAAATGGTTAAAAAGGAAATATATAAAATAATGGTTATGAATGATACAAACTTTAAGAAAGTTGCTGAAAAACTAGGAATGTCGCAGCCACAGATGTCGCAGAAATTTGGTAGAAGGTTTTTATTGCTCAAGGACCTTGTATTGATCGCTGACGCACTCGGTTATGATGTGGATATAAAGTTCAAGAAAAGATAAAAATAAGACTATATTTTTTTAGAAAATTTTAGGGCGTGAATTTTACGCCCTTTTAGTATGCAGATAAACTTCTGAAAACAAAAATAACCCCAGGGGGCTATAAATTTTTTTGCATTAAAAAACCCACCACGCCGGTACATGATGGGTAAAACTGACTATAATTATTATATGCTATATTAAGTATGGATGTCAATAAATTTTTTATTGGATTTTCTACTCAGAACTGCTATAATGATTTTGATATAATCATTTATTCAATATTTGCCACACAAGAAGTGTGGCTTTTTTATTTTTTACTTATATCTTCCATGAATAAACACCTTTCTTAATTTTTTTCTTAAAAAGGGACACATGTGTCCTTTTTTCCTAATTACTACCACATATAATTGTACTAACAAATGCATTTGAAAGTCAAGGACAGATATTGACCACTATTTATTTCAGAAAGGATGGTGTTGTATGCCATATTGTAGAAACAATAATTATAATCAGGAGTTGAAAGACCTAATCGAGAGAAAAGGGTTTAGGCATGACTTCTTGGAACAACAACTAGGAGTATGCAAAACATACTTGTCACATTTACTACATGACAAGGAATTGTCAGAAGAAACCAAACAAAAGTGGCTCAAAAGAATTGATGATATTCATACTTGAGAGAATAGAGAACAAGCCTATGGAAAACAAATTCATAAATACTTCTAATATTCCCTTAATGCTAACGATCAAAGAAACCGCTCATAATAATCTTAGGAACTTTATGGGAAGTTTTTGGGAACTTTTGAAACCCCTAGAATTACCTATTTATGGTACTTTGAATAGTATTTAGGGAATTTAGGGAATATTTTTAATATATCTAGAAAATATTATAATAAAAATATAATTATATATAAGAAATAGCAAAAATTTATTCCCTTTTTCCCTAAAATCATTATAAAGTCTTATTTTGTGGGCATTTCAGAAAAATATTTTTCCCAATTTTATTCCTATTCCCATAAAAAAGATGCCCCCACAGGGAGGTGTGAGGGCTGTAAAGGATTTACTTAAACTATATGTGCATATAAATACAAAAGGAGTAACTACCTAATAATCATTATAGGGTACTTTCTGATAAAATCAAGTGCAGAATCTGCCCTTGACCTGTTATTGTTATACTTGATATAATATTCTTTAGGCTACGCTTGCCAAACTCCTATCTCTTTGCCACACCTATTTTCTTGGGTGTGGTTTTTTAATTGTGATTTTTACAATATAACAAAAGAAAAGAGCGTCGGAACCGCTCCAACGCCCTAAGAAAGAAAACAACAAACAATAATAACAAATAATAACACAAAAAGGAACATTTTGTCTATCAAACCATCAACCATCATTATAGCCTATGTATTCAGGCTTTTCAAGGTCTATAGTGCAGATTTTGCACATCTTAAAAACTCGTTAAAATTCTCTGTAAACCCTATAAATACGCTATTTAATCAACTATTTGATTAAAATTTCTGAAATAATGATTTATAATCATAAAAAATCACAATCCTATGAGTATTCAAACCCTTATAAACTCTATAATCACAACTTTGTGATTTAAAATCATATGACATAATCAAGTATTAAAAACCTTATTACACACTGTCTAAACCCACTATAAATAGGGGCTTTAATCAAGTTTTGATTAAAAATCAAACATAAAAATAATCACATTCAATATAAACGTTTTATATCACAAATCGGTCAATTTCATTCAGAAGCTCATTATCTGTGACATGCACATACAAGTCCATTGTTATCGCTAAGCTGCTATGTCCCAAGATCATCTGCAAGGTCTTTGGTTTCATTCCGTTCTCAATACACCTAGTTGCAAATGTATGTCTTAAAGAATGTATTGTCAATGGCTGGATGTCAATATCTTTACAAACTTTCTTCAAGCAATAATCAATTTTTGACCTTGCTAACGGTTTAGAGTTTTCTGTAAACACAAAACCACCGCCAAAAGCAAGTAAATCGCTTTGCTCACGCTTTCTCCTGCGTTTTTTGAGTATGTCCATACATTTCTGCGTTATAGGTACTTTTCTTGCACCAGAAGCCGTTTTAGGGGTATCTAAATAGCCACCGTCAGCACATTGATAATTCCTTCTGACATGGATAATTCTCTTCTTGAAATCAACATCTTCCCAAAGTAAACCTGTTATCTCTCCAACTCTCATGCCTGTTTGGAGTGCAAATAAAAGTGCATCTCCTGTGATTGTCGGAGGACAATTAAGTTCAAACTCTCTTTGTTCTTCTGTTGATAAAACAAGCATTTCTTTACTCTCGTTCTTCTTATTGATAACTGTGCTTTTTGTAAATAGGTTTCTAGTAACAATACCATCATCAGTTGCGTGAGAAACCAACAACTTAAAGAGCATTTTCGCCCCATTGATGCTACTATAAGCGTAATTCTTACTTACTAGTGTGTCTAACCACTTTTTAACATCCTCTGGATATAAGTCAGCAAAAATTCTACCACCTAAGTATGGCTCAATCAAATTTGCAAACCAATTCTTATAAGTATTAACGGTTCCTCTTTTCCTTGTTCCATTTGCGCTCTCAATAAATCCCTCAAAATATCTGCTTACTGAGATGTTATTAAGGACCACATTATTTTTCAGAATATACTCATACTTGCCTATGTAATCTTTTGCTTCATCTAAACTGTCAAAGTATTTGCTATACCTGACACCATCTTTGCATATTCTGGCATAATACTTGCCACTTGCAACTTGTGTTAAGCCTTTTCCTAAATCATTTCCTTGTAAATCTTTTCCCATTGTGTACCTCCTTTTTGTGTTTAGGAGATGGCTTAATGGTTTAATAAACTGTTCCTGATATAATTATATCAAAAACTTACCAAAAAGCCAATATTATTTAAAATCCCGTCATAAATATTTCAAAAAAATCCTTTACACTCATGTCTAGGTAAAAATACATTTCTGCCACCTCATCAATACTAAAGTTACCTTTATCTAGTCTGCGCTTGAAATTTCTATGATCCATAAACAATAATTCTCCCATTTCTTTGTTTGTCACATTTCTATCTTTCAGATACTTCTTAAAACCCTCAACATTCATTTATCCCTCCTAAATCTGCCCTTGACAACCTCTAAGAGTAAAAGGTACAATAGGTTTATAAATTATTCCCCCCATTGACCTCTTTTTACAGCCTTGTTGTTTCAGGGCTGTTTTTTATTTGTGGTCTTTATAATCTTTCCCAAAATAATCAATAGCTGCAAGTGCTATGGCTGTTGTAAATTCGTTGTCACCATTATCCTTTGAAACTTTATTCGATTCAGAGATTAAACCTTGCCAGAAGGTATCGTCATTATAAACCTCTCTGCCTTCCGTCTTCACCATAGCCCCATACTTCTTGACCACTTGCCACCATTCAACAAAAAATTTCTGTTCCTTTGAACCTTTCTCAAACATAAGCCCTCCTAAATATCATCGTCTGTGATTTTATCCTTATCTTTCCACATCTTAAAATGCCATCCGCACTCTTTTAAAAGTCTTAAAAACCTCACATAGTCAGGTCTTGCAGAACCATCGCAATATCTAATTAAAGTTGAATATGGAATGTCTGTTATCCTTGATATTTGCAACTTACTATACCCACTCTGCATAACAACCTTGTTGACAGCATTATCAATCTTCTTATCTTTAGCCATTTAATCACTCTCCTAAAATAATGTAGTCTGTTGTTGTATTCAGAGCTTTCGCCATTTTACCAACTGTTGTGGCTTTCGGGATTCTCTGCCCTTGACAATATCTTGACATAGAAGCATCTGTAGCGCCAATTTCTCTCGCAAGCTCCTGTTGCGTCATTCCTCTTATCTTTAACAACTCTTTGATTCTTTCGTGCATGTGCAACCTCCTTTTAATATTTTCAGAATAATATCAGCTTCGTCTTTTTGTAATGGATAAGCCTTAAAATCCCAATCTTCATACTGCTCAATATTTGCTATCACTTCTCTAACATCAATCTCCATCCGTTCTCTCACTTCCTTCCATCCAATCGTTTAATTCTGCTAAACAACTATCACAAAGGTCAATGTAATTATAAGTTCCGCTCGTAGCCACATCCTTGTTTATGTAATTAAATTTCCCTACTAGGTACAAAGCATCCTTTTTCTGCTTGTCATAGAAACCCCCACACCTATCGCACTTGAATACTTTCATTTTTTATTTTCCTCGCTTTCCTGTGGCTCCCATACTCCGTCTTCCGAAGGATATGTATCATACTGTCTATCAAGCCATGCCAGCTTACATCTGACGCAAGCCTCGTTATATTCCTTAGTATCGTACTCGTTGCCCTCATGCTCGTTGAGACAATCATCGTTTCTGAAATAAGGGCAATTGATGTTGTACTTTGTCATTGACTCATAGGATGCACCGCCATCATCAATGCTATCCGTAAGGCAAGCTATGATGTAATCCTTGTTCGTAGGCTTCTGCTCGTCATAAGTGTATGTTATTGTTCTCATGCCTTATCCTCGCTCCCCTCAATCGGCTTAATCAATGGATTAAATCCCATTTTTAAGCATTTCTGCATGGCTAAAACCTTTACATCTTCTGGAATGTTGGTGCAGTATTGCACCGCCTTATATATTCCAGCTCTTTCAGCCTTCCACGATTTCGGTCTATCAATACCATACTTTTTACATACTTTCGCCCATGGTTTTAGATTGTCATTTTTGACAAACTCAATAAATGCCTTATCTCTCTCTTCTGCATAGTTCATGTTTATTCCTCCTTTCTGCTATTATTGCTTTGATGTTAAAGCTAGAAAAAATATAATTATTGCACAAACTATAATTTTAAACATATTCATTCCTCACTTTCTGTTTCAATAGGCTTTAATCTATAGCCTATACGCCTATATTCATCATATACAGGTTTCCAGATGATTTCACATTGCTTTCTTTCGGCAGGAAAATATTTCTCCAATGTATCTAATTCATTTTGAATATTTAATGCAAACGGACATCCTTTACACCCTGTTCTTTCAAAATTATAAGGTGGTTTATATATATCGGATATAGAAATATTATATTTTTCGATAAACCAATTTTCCCAGTCCTTTGTTAAGGGAGTTAAAGGTTGAAATCTTGTTATCTTTTTTCCATTCATCACAATACATTTTAAATTGCTACGCCTTCCACCTTCTTCTCTCATTGTTCCTATAATTGCTATAGATTTATTGTTCTCTTTTTGCCATTTTATTAGCGGTTCTTCTTTCATTTTTACACAGCACATATCCGATATTT
>Ga0326512_10004173_pt1 | contig 10507 bp, 9 predicted proteins | sample 1_2617_0518_D_FD_203652 | JGI IMG/M metagenome (GOLD analysis project Ga0326512, IMG submission 203652) | Bovine rumen microbial communities from UC Davis, California, United States - 1_2617_0518 | ecosystem: Host-associated > Mammals > Digestive system > Stomach > Rumen | place: USA: California...
TAGAAATATTAAAAAGAAATATAGAATTATTCAATCCTATTAAAATATTTAATAAAATTCCAATATCTAAAAGAGAAAAAATATATGAAACTAATGATTTACAAGATTTAAAATCATTATTAGATATAAATAAAGAATATTATGAAACTTGCCCATTAATGATTGAAGAATTATTAATTGGGGAAGATTATGAAAGTATAAATTAAGAAAGGATAATTTAATATGAATGAAAAAGAATTTGTAGAAAAATGTAAAAATGAGGTAGTAGATTACTTTAATAATAATATGGACAAAACAGATAATGAATCTAATAAAATTACAATAGAAAATGTTTACGTAGTATGGTTATGTAAAGCATTACAGAATAGTAAAGCATTACTTTCTACTACCGTCTCTGATGGAATGTATTATGAAATAACTTATAATGGGGATAAGAAAGAATTTTATATGGATGTATATAAAAAATGGCAAAATTATACTTTTAATTAAGTAATTTATTTATATAAAAGGTGGTGATATTCTTGCCGATATCAATTCCTAAAAATTTAAATAGAGTTTTTAATGCAGATAGTGTAAGTCGTATTAATACTTTAGAATTTGAAAATTGGTTATACAGTATAAAATTAGATGTTGATATAAAAGGAACTAAAATATCATTAAATGAAAAAATAAAAGAATTAGTAATATATAAATTATATGATGATTTTATGTGTCCAGTTATGCATGTAAAGTTAAATATTCAGCAAGAAATACATGAACAAATGTGTGATAATATAGATACTATGTTCTTTCAATTTTCAATGGCTTTAGTTCAAGAAGATGATATGAATGATAAAGATTTATCTAAAGTAAAAGATGAAGGAATGTCTATAGATATATTTCCTGAAAGTGAACCATTAATATTAGAAGCTTCTGACTTTGATAGAACTAAATATCGAAATGATGCTGAAAATGCAGATGGACGAGGTTTTGAACAATCTGCAGATATGACTTTAGAATTAGATTTATTTTTAAAGAAACATGCACAATTAAATAGACAACCAATTACTGGAATTTATTCAGATATTTATATGGATCAATTAATAACATATTTAATGTTACAAGCAGATATGAAATGTTTAATACAACCTTCACAAAGAGAAAAGAAAAAATATGACCAGATATTAATGCCTTCAAAATCTGTAGTTCCTACTCTTTATGATATACAAGAACGTTATGGTATATATAAAACTGGTATAAGAGTATTTTTTGATTATGATAGAGGATATTGTATACCTGCTGATTATAAGTATAATAAAGTATGTATTGATCCTAAAGGTTCTCCTTCAGCATCAGGTAATGAAGGAAAAGAAAAAGAAAATGTTATAGTTGTAGTAACTAATAAAACTATGGATAGTAAAGGTTCTAAATATGATCCTAAATCAGAAGCTTATTATGTATTAATGCAAAATACAGATCAATTTGAATTTGCTGATGATTCATCAAAAGAAATATTTGGTACTGATATTGAAGTAAGATATATAACACAAGAAGCAATTCAGAAAAATGAAAAAAATAAAAGACAAGCAACTAAACGTTCTAATAGTCTTCTTAAAAAAGCTTTAGGAAGATTACTTAATCCCCCTGTTTTAGATGAAAAAAATAATACTAAAGATGTTAAAAAGAAATTTTATTATAATAAATATGATAATGATTATGCAGAAGAATCATTTTATGCAAATATATTAAATAATAATATGAAATTTACTGCAGTTGTAAAAAATACTGATTTATCATTTTTAACTCCTAATAAAGCATATTGGATATTATTTACTGATGAGAATTATGAAGAATATAGAGGTCTATATCAATTAACATCAGTTATAACTCAATTTTCAAGAATGTCTGGATATATTTATAATACTGTATCTACAATTACATTTAAACAATTACCTCATGATAATAATGTACAAGGAGAATTATTTACTGCAGATAATTCTACTTATAAAAACTTTAGAAAAAGGTATAACTTATAATGGCTATTTATGATAGTAAAACAACAAATATATCTTTTTTAAAAATGTATAAGACATTAAAATTATTAGGTATAAAAAATAATAAATTCTTTTTAATATTATATGATAAAAAATTACAAGGTGTAGATCCTTTTGATGAAAAAAATTTAACTGAAAAACAAAAATTAAGAATTAAATGTGAAATAAGAAGAAATCCTTGGTATTTCCTAAGAGAAATAATTAGAATTCCAGTTCCAGGTGGATTAAAAAGATATGAACTTCATAGAGGTAATTTAGCATTATCATACTGTATGTTTAACTGTTTTAATAGTATAACACTAATGCCTCGTCAGCATGGTAAAACAGTTGGATGTTTATGTAATTATGAGTGGATTTATGATTTCGGCACGGAAAATAGTACTATACTATTTATGAATAAAGCATTCCCTGATAGTAAACGTAATCTTAAAATTATGAAAGATATCAGAGAAAAATTACCATCATATTTATTAGAAAAAGATAAACGTGATGTAGATAATCTAGAAATAATTACTAAATATGAAAATAATAATACTATTCGTGCTTTAGCATCAGCTACTAGTGAAGATGAAGCAGATAAAAAAGGAAGAGGTATTACTTCCCCATTACAGATGTGGGATGAAGTTGCGTTTTTGAAACATAATAAAATTATGTACGGTGAGAGATACTTGTGCCGTATTAAAATTTCCTTAATTGCTGGAAACTCCTTAGTAATTAATTATTAAGGACAATCAGCAGCGAAGCTTAATTATAAAAATAAATATATATAATTAAATTGAACTTACTTATAGATGGACAATTGATCTATATTGTAGGAAATTAGATTAAAATAATTAGGATTAAATTGTGCTAAAACATTGTTTGTTTTAAATATTCGAATCAGCATTAGATTTTTTCTGTAAGAATATTTAAAATGTGCAGAAAACATTTACCAATTATATTTCGTTATAGTTAGAGATATAAGTATGGTCATGAGAGTTAACAAACTCGCAGAAGAAAACCTTTCTGTAAAAGCATAAGCCTATAATATAAGTGTATATTTTAATTTGGATTAGTGATTAGTGGTGTTATTATATACGAATTATAGGTTCGAAATCAAAAAATATTAGATTGTAATAAAAAATCTATTTACTGCAAAGTAGATTTTTGTTTAAGAGGAAGCTTAAGGTGCTTTTCTCTTTTTTTTTATAATTAAGAACGTTCAACGACTATCCCTATATGGGAGTACAATCAAGTGATTGGAAACAGGAAACATTTTTTTTTTAATAATAAAATGAAGATATAGTCTCAACTTCTACGTATATATAAAGGTAGAGCAGTTCATAAGAGAACGCATATAGATTAACGACCTATATGGAAGATAGAAAAATTGGCAGGTGCGCCAGCAACTTCACAAGCTAAAATTGAAGCAAAAAAGAATGGTAAAATATATGGAACTACAATTATTACAACACCTAATAATATGGAATTGGAAGAATCTAAATGGTGTAAAAATGTTTTAATCGGACAAGCTTGTCGTTTTGATGAAGCTTATTATGATTATACTATAGATGAATTAGAGGAAATATTATCTAAAAAATCAGATAACGGTTTCTTTTATATTGAATTTAGTTATAAACAACTTGGAAGAGACGAAGAATGGTTTAAAGAACAATGTCGTAGTTTAAATAATGATCTATTATTGATTAAGCGTGAAATTCTTCTTGAATGGACTAAAGCATCTGATGTATCTGTATATACAGAAGAACAATTAGATGGAATTGAAAAATATCTTAAAGAAGCTAAAGGAAGATTAACTTTACAAAAATATTATTATCTTGATTTATATTATAATGATATAGATTTTACAAAACCTTATATAATAGCAGGAGACGTAGCTTTAGGTAAAGAACTTGATGCTTCTACTATATGTTTAATTGATCCTTTAACTTTAGATATAATAGGAGAATTAAGAGAAAATACTATACCCACCGAAGATTATAAGAAAGTTATATTCGAATTAGCTACAAGATATTTTATTAATGGAATTATTGTATTAGAAAATAATACAGCTGAACCTATACTTGAATGGCTAATTAGAAGTCCTATTAAAAATAGAATATATTATGAATATGCAGAAAAAACAGTTAGTATTCTTGAAAAAGATAAAAGAGAAGTTACTCATAGAAGAAGTACTAAGAAAACAAGAGTTTATGGTATTAATACTAATACTAAAACAAGAGGAATTATGCTTGAAATGTTAGATGAAATTATTAATAATAATCCTGATTTATTAGCTACACCTTTTGTATTTTCTGATATTAAAGGACTTGAAAGAGATAAAAAGACTGGTAAGATAGAACACGGTGATGGTAATCATGATGACTCATTATTTGGTTATTTAGTAGGTATTTATTGTTTAGGACATGGAAAAAATCTTTCTAGATTTATGTTACCTATTAATGGTAGAAGTGTAGAAGAAAGAAATAATACTATTATACGAATTAATGCAGAAATAAGTAAAAGTAATAATAAAGATTATAAACGTGAAATAAATCCTTTCCAAAAAATGTTTACAGATGAATATCATAATGAAAATATAAATCAAAATCATTCTAAACAAGGTATTTTTTTTAATTCATTAATTAATACTTCTAATGAAAATAGAAGCATTGATATAGATACAAATTACTTAAATAATAAATGGAATAATAAGAAACTTTATTAAAATTAAATTGAGTATATCCTTTTTTGGATATACTCAATTTTTATTTATATATTATTAAAATGTAATAAATATAATTTAAATGAAAGGACGGTTATTTATTATGGAGGAAAAAATAAAAGGAAATGAAATGTTTGAATATGTGAAAGATTTATATGGTAATGTCTGGATTACCAGTTATAAAAATAAAGAAGGAGGAACTAAAAAAGTAATAATTCCAGAAGGTATTTTCGGTATAAGTCGAAAAGCTTTTATAGATTCTAGACATTTAGAGAAGGTTATCTTTCCAAAATCTCTAACAAGAATAAATGCAGATGCATTTCTTAACTGTCATAGACTTAAGGAAATAAAGTTTCCTTATGACAGTAAATTAGAGAAAATTGGTAAGTTTGCTTTTGCTTTTACACAAATAGAAAAAGTAAAATTACCAAATTCAATAAAAGTAATTGGAAATAGATCTTTTTTCAATTATTCAAGTTTAGAGATTTTAAATATACCAGATGATCTGGTATATTTACCAAAAGATCGTTTCCTTAATAGTTATAATATTAAGGAAATACACATAAGTAAAAATAACTTGTTAAAAATACTTATGCGTAGTAAAGGTTTTGAATATAGATACATTCAAGATCTTTTTAAAAAGAAAAAGAATATAAAAATTTTCACTCATCAAAAAGGGGAGAAAATTATATTCGGAAAAGGAGAATTATATAATGCTTAGTCTGTAAAGACTAAGCATTATTTTTTTTTTTTAATTATCCAATAAACATTTTCTTTTTTCTTGATGATTTATTGAAATTTTCTCTCCATTTTTCTAATAATTGTTTTTTATCATCAAATGCAGATTCTAGTTTATCCATAAATAATTCTACATTACCAAATGTAGTATTAATGGTAGAAAAACGTTGTCTTATAGGATATAAAGCAATTCTTACATCATATAAAGCACACTCTAAAAATTCATTTCTATAAGAAAAAGGAATTGTTTGTAAATGTTTAGGATGAACTGTTTTTAATTGACAGTTAAAATCAAATATAAATCTATTTTTAGGGAATATACTAATTATATTAGGTGGTTCATATTCAAATGTTACTGGTTGAATATACATACTAGATAAATCTGCAGCTATCTGCCTATTTAATATACTAGTAGAACCATAGTCATTAATATATGCTTCACCATTAGAGAAATATCTATCTATTAACACTTTAGATACACCTATTATTTCTAAATCAGTTTTAAGATAATAAGCATTAACACGATTTGGAACTGCATCATGTTTAATAGATACATGTATTAATTGATAATTAGGATAGTAAATACTAAAAGAAGGTAATGTTTGTGAGTAAATTACTTGCATTATATCTTCTTCAGAAATTTCTATTTGTTGTATGGTTGCACCTAAATTTATATTTATATATTGTAAAACATCTGTAGGAGATAATCCCATAATTGATATCACCTTCTTATAATAAATTCATTATTTATTATTTAAATCTCGTAAAACATTTAATAAATATTTATATGCAGATTTTGTTTTAAATTTGCCTTTATTATTAGTATAACAATATTTAAGTGTTGTTAAATCATTTACTTCTTCTAAATTATTTTTAGCAAATACCCAAACTAAAGTTATACCTTCTTTTTCAAAAGTTTTAATTTGAATTTTATAAGCAAAGTAATTTATACTCTGCCATTTACTTTTATTTCTTATTGAGTTTTGTAATTCTCTTCTATCTATTTTAAAATTTAATTCATTCTTTTCAGTTTTAATTTCTTTGCATAACAAAGGTAAAACTTTTTTAAAACGATCTTCATGTCTAGATACTAAAGCAGGAGTATAATCCCCTCCACTAAAAGCACCTTCATTTAAATTAAATAATTTAGTTTGTTCTTCAAATAATATACTTTCACTAACTAAATTATTTTCATCTTTAAATATATCATGTTGATATTCATAACTTTCAGGTTCATTAAAATTAGCTTCATCTTCTTCTAAATCTAGATCATCAAAATCTAAATCCATACCAATATTTAAATCAGTATAATATAATTCAGGATAACTATTAGAATTATTATCTATATTAGTTATCTTTTTGTCATATCTATTAGCTTCAATAGTACTATTTATATTAAGTTCGTCTCTTAATTCATCAGCAGGAGATTTCCATAATGTTTTAGTACCAGTATAACCTGTAATATTACTATTAATCTTATCTAAATCATTTTGCATTTGATAAGTACTACTAGCATTCTTAACAGAAGGTAAAACAGCTTGTGCTTCTTCTTTTAATACTAAAGAACATTGTAAATATTTAGGCTTATATGAATTACCATATTTAAATGTATCAGGATGCTTAGTAGTTTCTGACAGTTCAAATATCTCATCCATTCCAGTTCTTCTTAAACATTTATTAACAGTCTCAGTAATTAAAGCAAGATTATTAGTATATCTTTCTGCACCTATTTCTTCTAATGCAGAAGTATTATCTATCTCTAAATTATTTAAAGCAATACCTATTTGTCCATTTCTATTAAAAAAGTTAACTGAATTTTCTGTAAAATAAGGTTTAAGATTTTTATTCATTTTACTACGTTGTAAATCATGATTTATTAATTTAGAAACTCTTAAACCCATAGATTTTATATCTTCAACAGTATAATTCACTATAATCACTTCTTTCATAAGATATTTATTAATAATTTTTTGTAATAAATGTAATTTTAATTATTTAATTCATATATTATTATATTGATAATAAATGAAAGGAGTAATTATAATGAATAAGGAACTGATAAAAGCTATTTTAAAAGGAGAAGTAGCATTTCTCCTAATTTATGGAGTATGTTTCTATTTAGGATATACATACCCTAATTTCTTTAGGAAAGAACTTCCTAAAGAAAAACGATAAAAATAAGTCTAGCTTCATTTAAGAGGCTAGACTTATTTTTTTTAATTATCTATAAAGATTAAGAGATTCACTTAATTTAACCAAACCTTGTGTATTTAAACCAAGAATATTAGCTGTATTAAGTGTTTCAAGAACAGTATAGTTAATAATTGTTTCTGCTAAAACAGTATCCATATTAACAGGTTTCTGTTCATTAATAGTAATACCAGATTCTTGTAAGAACTTAATATTTTCATTTAAGCTAGATTCCATTAAATGACGGAAAATAGTTTTTCTTTCTTTTATCTTTTTCTGCTTATTAGTATGGAAGTTAAACATATTAAGATAATCAAGTGATTCAGATTTATTAGCTGAAACAGAAACTGAAGACCCATTAGTTTTAACAGTAATCACAAGATTATTATCTCCACTATCAGATGAAACTTCATCAGAAGATTCATCACTATCTATATCTTCCTCACCAGAATCATCTTCTGTATCTTCATCCATTTCATCATCAGTATCTTCTTCAGAATCATCATCTAAACTGTCATCTTCATCAGAAGATTCATCACTATCCATTTCCTCATCTTCAGAATCATCTTCTGTATCTTCATCCATTTCATCGTCAGTATCTTCTTCAAAATCGTCATCCGATACATCTTCGGTATCATCACCAGTTTCTTCATCCACATCTTTATCTAAAGATTCAGCTGCTTCTTTTTCTTCTTCGTCAGTATCTTCTTTCTTCTTCTTAGAAATACGTTTTTCTTTTTCAAGAGTGTCTAATACTTTTCCTTTTACATTTTCAGCTATTTCTTTAGATGTATCTTTAGATTTAGCTTCATTAAGAATCTTTATAATCTGTTCTTCTGAGATATAATTACTACTACTGCTTTCTACAATATAGTTAGCTATATCCTTGAATTCTTGATAAGCATCTTGTATAAAAATATTAGGTGAATTTGTAAAATTACTTTCAGTTAATCTTCCACTTTCAAGTAATTCAGTGAAAGTTTTATGTAACTCATTACGAATTTCATTAACATGTTCATTTACAAAATATTCATCAAATACTAATCCATCTATTACTGTTTCAGTTAAAAAACTAACTAAAAGTTTATCTTTTAATTCATTCTTAAGATTGGATTTAACAACAGCTTGTCTTCTACGATTATTAATACTTTCATTAATAGGCTTACCAATTAAAGTATTTATTCTCATTTCTTCATTAAGTACAGATTCTTCAGCTTTCATTTCATTAGCTAAATCTTCTGATTCTTTATATAAACTTAAATTTTCTTGAATTCTTTTTTCTCTAGCTAGATTCTTATTTTTTTCTCTAGCTATTTTACTATATTTTTCATCTATTCCAAAAAAATTAGCCATTATTGAAACTCACCTCATTTATATATATTTAATTGAAATACCTGTAACAAAATTATTCTTTCCTTCAATATAAGCATCTTTTCCAATAGTTATATTAAGATATTCAGGTACATAATTAATTAACTGTTCACTGGTCATATCTTGTATACTTGGAGTATTATTAGTAACAACTTGTTCTTCAGAATCGTCTAATGATACAAATTCTATATATTTAATATCACTAAATTCTTTTTCTAATCCTTTAATAAGATTTGAAATAGCAAATACTTTACTCGAAGTGTCATTTACTTTTTCTACAAAATCAAGTATATAATTCTTAATTTTAAAATCTAAGTCAGGAGTATAAGAATCTACAAGTTTAATTATTAAATTCAAAGTAATATTAGTAGAATTACTAGACCAATTATCACTATAACCATAAGTATTATAAAATTTCATATTAACTGAAGTATTATTTTCTAATTTACTAAAGTTTTCATCTAAGGTATCATAATATAGTGAGAATAAATTAAAGAAATCTTGGAAAACTTTATAGTTATATAAATAATGTTTACCAACAACAGGTAATCCCTTAATATAAAATCCTTTTTCAGAATTTGTATAATATGAATTTTGTTTCATATCTAAAATAGGTGCTATTATATCATTCATTAAAGTAAAGAATTTAAAAGGAATATTACTTAAAAATTTAACTGCAAGAGTATAATTATCATTATTAATATCAGTACAATAATTTAATGGAACTGGCATTATTGGTTTAGGTTCATTATATTTATCAATAATTTTATTTAAAATACATATTTCTAAATAAACTTCTTCTTCTAAATAAAATTCATTTAATAAAGTTCCTGCATTTTCTTTTGTTATATCATAAATACAATTGACTAAGCACAATCTATTTGCACTATCTAAGAAATTATTAGTTACTAATTCATAATGGAATTTAAGTGTAGAATAATCATCACATATAAAATCAAAATATCCTAAGTCTTCTTTATTCTTATTTTTAATTAAACAACGGCATTTAATAATTTCATTATCTAATAAATACTTATAAAAATCTTCATCTGTTTTAAATACATATTCAGTTAAATCATCTAATTCTGCTAAATTACTTTCAATAGCAGTTTTAAAATCAGCTAAAGCATTTGTATCAAGATTAAATGTTAAGAAATATTTATTTGTATTATTAGTAACTACAGAATAAGAATTATTAGAATTTACATTTTCATTATCATCATATGTTAAAATTGTAGTTTTTTCTGTATACCCATCAGTTATTACAGTAGTACGTTTAAATAATTTACCTTCTTCAGTATATTCAATATTATCAGATACTAATCGATCATATGTAATAGAACTTCTTTCTATATTCATATATTCAATTATATATTGTGAAATTATATTAGCATTATAATAACTAAAATTAAAATATAAATCAGTATTCATATTATTTCTTATAGTTACAATTCTAGGAAAAGGATCTTTT
>Ga0326512_10004174_pt1 | contig 10506 bp, 14 predicted proteins | sample 1_2617_0518_D_FD_203652 | JGI IMG/M metagenome (GOLD analysis project Ga0326512, IMG submission 203652) | Bovine rumen microbial communities from UC Davis, California, United States - 1_2617_0518 | ecosystem: Host-associated > Mammals > Digestive system > Stomach > Rumen | place: USA...
GACTGCGTACCGTCCGTATTGTACTGCGTGATCGTGTGCGTTCGGCTGTCCACAATGACATAAGCACCGTCGGGAATGGTCGTATACAGGACGTACGAATAACCATTGATCGTGATTCGCGGATTGACCGCAAGGCCGTAAATGATCATGCGGAATTCCGAATCAAACGGGAAATCTGATTTGATTGTCATCTCTCCGATTGTCGGCGCAGTGAAGTCGAACGGGAAATTGATCGGGAAATCTAAGAACTCACTCGACTGCTCGTTAGATGTCGGAAGAGTGATCTGCTTTTCCTGCACCCAGAAGGGATAAGGCGCATAAATATGTATCGTATTGCTGAGATATCGCCACGTCTCGGCGGGGTTCGTCTGCGACTGTCTGATGTAACAGTCGATGTAGTAATCACCCCACACGAGCCGTCCCGGCTTCTTTCTCCTTATGTCGTTCTCGATGTCATAGTGGAACATTGTAAGGAATCTTCGACGCTCCGCAGGTGTTCCATAGACGATTATTTCCGCATCGTATTCTGCAGGCTTGCGAGAGAAATCGGACACACGGACACCGTACTGCAGATTAGTGCCAACAACGTCCCATGCCCAGTTATAATAATTGGCCGTGCGGTGTAATGCGCCGTTAGCCGTCAGGTTGTATCTGTTCCCGGAAGAGGCAATGTACGTTATCTGTGTTTTCATAATGCACCTGCCTCTCTCAGTGACCTCTCGAAATCGCGCCTTCCAATGGTAACATTGAAGTTAGCCTCTCTCAGCGCCATCGAGAACACCTGATACATGCCATTTAACAGCTTTTCGTTGTTCCGTGCGTCTGCCTCTGCGATAGCATCCGTAAGAGGTTTTAAACGGTTCGTAGAAAGCGGTACGACTGCCTCAGGTCCTGCTTCACCTGCGCCGATCAGTGACGGACGGTTAATGATACCGCCGTTTGCGTACCACTCGACATCGAAGTCAGGCATACGTCCTTTTCCGCCGACACCGTACGGAAATTCGCCGCCGTCAACCTTGAAATGCGGAAGGCTGATGTTGTCCAGTATCTTACCGATGTTGATGGGAAAGAATCCCTTAATCTTGGCGACCGCCTTGTCCACAAGGTCCCTTGCTGATTCAATCGGACCAGTGATTTTCTTCTGGATGTCCTCAAAACACGACCGCACATCTTCCGCCAAGCCGTGGAAGCCGAGAACATCCATAATGTCCGCAACGACCTGCCCCACAAAATCAACTGCCTGCGGGAAGATTTCCGCAAAACCATCAAACACCGACTGACCGACGGAAAGAGCCAAGCCTACCCAGTCGGTCTGCGAAAAGTAATTCCAAATTGTCTGAACCACTGCGGGGATTAAGATGCCAGCCGCCTCAAGCAGTGCGCCACCGAGCGAAACCATCATTTCGCCCGCTCTTGCAATCAGATCCTGTACTCCCGCGCTTCCACTGCCGAAGTTATCAGCAAAACTAAGAAGCATATCTGCAGCAGTCTGTGCCATCTGCGGAAGTCCTGTGATAATGCCATTGATAAGGCTTAGCACAAGCGTGCGCCCATGCTCTAATATCAGCGGTGCGCCCTGCTGTATGAACGTGCCTATCACCGTAGGAACCTGGCTGATAACGTTTCCGATCATCGGGATAAGGTTATCAAACAGGAATGTGCTCGCTGATGCCGCAAGCTGTTGCATTGCAGGCCCGACGTCTCCACCAGTTGACAACATGGCGAGAACATTCTGCGCGCTTGCTTTCATCGCACCGAACGAACCGCTGAATGTTGTTGCTGCTTCATCCGCCGCTACGCCAGTCAATCCCAAATCTTCCTGAATAACGTGGATAGCGTCGTAGACGTCGCCCAAATTATTCATGTCGTATTTCTGCCCGGAAAGCTTTTCTGCGTCTTTCAACAGGCGTTCCATTTCGGACTTAGTCCCTCCGTATCCGAGCTTAAGGTTATCAAGCATGGTGTAATTACCCTTTGCAAAGCCCTGATACGCATTCTGTATATTCTCGAGCGGAGTGCCCATCTTTGCGGCATTATCCGCCATATCTAAGATTGCAGTGTTTGCCGCTTCGGCTGCCGCCGCCGTATCTCCACCGAAAGCCGCCTTCAGTGACGCTCCGAACGATACTGCCTGTTCTGCATAATCGTTCGCAGATATGCCCGCCTGAGCCGCCTGAATGGCATAATCCTTTGCTGCTGCCGACGCATCGCCATACAGCGTATCCAGTCCGCCATAAGACTGCTGTAACTTGGCACCCTCATCCAGTGCCGCCTTGAATCCTTTAACGACTGATGCGCCGAGGGCCGCACCACCTGCGATCTTTGCAAACTTACTGACGAAACTATTTCCGGCAGATGTTCCTGCGGCGTCCGCACCGGGCGCAACCGTTGATTTGATTTTCTCGCTTATGCCTTCCGCCTTAGGAATAATCTGCACATAAGCTTTTCCTAAATCTGCCATGTTAATTATTCTCCGTCACACTGCGCGCCCATTCCCAAAACTCATCCGGTGATTCAAACGATTCAAAATCAGATTCACTTTCCTGTTTCGTCGGTTTCGTGTAGTAACTCATAATTGACGCCGGGCGGTTGCGATTGTTCGCCCCGTCTTCCGTCTTGCTCCACACTATCCACCGCAGAGAATCCGCAATGGACGCCAACAGGATAATCTCATCAGAGCATGTGGTATTAGATGCCGCGCGCTTTACTCTTGAGTCATCCCTCAGACCGACGGCGAGAGTTGCCAGTAACTGCACTGGCACCCTCTTAATGTCAAAAATCCCGTACGTCTCCGCCATATCACAGGTGAGTTCGTCCGGGAATTTCGACATCATGTCGGCGAGGGCAATCAGTTTTTTGCTTTGGGAAGTGCGCTGATGATATCATCGACGGCTTCAAACATAGCAGATGCCTTAATGATTCCATCATCGCCACGAAGGTGCTCTTTAAGAGCAGTGGCCTGTTCGGGGCCGAGAAGCATGTTTACAAGCTTCGGTGTTGCCGATGCGTCGCTCCCCAAGCTGCCGATCAGCTCCAGCAGTTCATAGTTATCTGCATGTGCTTCGCTTACTTCGTAATTAAAACCGCTTCTGGTTGTCCCTTTGATCATTAAGCTTCCTTCTTTCCGTATTCGTAGTAAGGCTTACCGGCTTCATCAGCCATGGCTGTAATGGTAACATCATAAGCAACAGCCTCATTAGATTTATAAACCACGTCACCGATCTCTGTGATCTTGGCGCGCGGAACAACGAGCCTGTAGGATACTCCGCCGCGCATTCTCTGCCAGAACACATAAGCGCGCTCAGACATTTCATCGCCGGGAGTGATCGCAAGACCTTCCTCAAGTGTACCGGTAACATTCGTATCGCCGTTCACAACCTTCTGCACCTCGACATTGAGGTATTCGATCATCTTGAACTTGATCGTAGTAATATCTTCCTCTTCTGTGATCAGCACGACCTTGCCGCCCCATTCCTTGATGTTGGAAGAAGAAAGAGAACGGCCTCTGGTCACGCCATCTTCGGAAAGGTAGCCAAGATCCTTAAAAGCGGTATCAAGCGCGCTTACCGCATCGGTCGGGACCGTAGATCCCGCAGGCGCCGCAAATACAGCACCGTTTGTTCTAGGCTTGCCCGCTGTTACATTAGTAGCAATTCCAGACATAATTTATGCCTCCTAGTAATAAATGTTGTACAAGCACTGGTAGCGGTATCGCTTCGTGCTTACATCAGTAAAATTCGTGTCAGCTGTCAGCTGGCATTCGCTGATAGAGTCGATGCTACCTGCTATGGCATCCATAGCGTTACGCACCTGTTTGTCGAGCGATGCCGCACCGTACAAGCTTTTGATGTTGTATGACTGAATCGCAATTGTGGCAAAATTGATATGATCCGTAACGCTTCCCGCTACCTTCTCGAGCACAACAAACTCTTCGGGGAATGTCGGATAATCCTCAGACGGGACCTCCGGCAATTCCATCATCACAGGGACGCTCATGCAACCGTTGAGATAGTCGTATACTGTTTTCTCAATCATGCCTTGCCTCCCTTCGTCATGCTCAATCCAGAAACACCGAGTGCCTTAACAAGCGTATTATTCTTGTAGTTATCAGAAGCCGCTTTTTCACTGTTCGGGTAGACGTTCGCAATTGCCACAAATGACGCCAAGTGTACGCGCACACCGTAGTCGCCGCCCGCAATACCCGCCACAGAGTTGCCTGCCGCTTCTAACACGTTCTGCATCTCTTGCGACTTCATCAGCTCGTTCAGCCCCTGCAGATTCAGCTGAAAATCTGCTTTACTCATAATGCTCAACCCTTACTTTTTTGTTCCAGGCGAGCGGAATGAGATGGTCAAGGCCCTGTGTCGGATGTCCAATAACTCTGAATTTCTCGCCAAAAAACTCGACCGTTCTGTCGGTCCATGTGTTTTCATCGCCTTTCGGAATGGCAAGCGTATAGGCTACGTGTTTTCCGTAAAGGTTCAGCGCGTCCGTCACTTCATCGCTTGTAGGTTCACCTACAAGGACATTCTCAACAGTTACAGGCGTTTCCGCATATACTGGATGTCCAAACGCATCCTCACCCGTTTTCTGCTTGTCATACAAAATAATGTTGATTCCCTGCATGTTCAGCCCTCCACGGGCGAATAAGAACCAATGCGATTACTTACGCCGAGAATCTTCTTTTCTGTTCGTGTGAGGTACAGCTCACCGGTGGATCCATTGCCGATCGTCCACGACTGGGAGTAGCCAAGCGCCGAAGCACTGCCCTGTGTTGCTCCCACTGGGATACCTACTTCGTTAGCGCTCCCCATCGCGCGCATGACCATACTGCAGGACACGACTTTTTTCTGGTCATCCGTAGCGCTTGTCTTACACGCATCAATGAGCACCGCCGCATCATCGAGCAGGGCGTTGCATACATCCTGTTGCGGACCGGTCAGCTCTTTGACCATTCGGCTCTGCACATCCTCGACTGTTGCATAAGCCATGCGATCACCTCATTTCTTTGCTGTCTTGCGTTTCTTTGGTTTCTCTTCAGACGCATCTTTGATGTGCACCAGACCCAGCCCCGCAAGATATTCGCCTCTATCATCATCACAAAGGAAGGCGTCCCCCGTCTTCCGAAGAACGCCCGCCTTTAAATCATGAAAAGAGATTATAGCCCTTGCCTGTTTCATCAGGCACCGATAGTAACCTTGAAGATCCTGTCGAGGAATACGGGATATACGCCAAGACCGCAATAAACAACGGTCTGAACTGCAGCGTTCTCGTAAACTGCACCATTGTGAACTGCGATAATGCCAGATTCATCGGTTGTCAGTTCCATACCGGGAATATCGGTGATCGTGGGAGCGAGAACGGTAAGATTCTCAACAGCAGTACCGATCACAGTGCCCTGCGCGACGTTGGAATCTGCAACGACGTTGCCGATGCCCATGAAGTTCTGCAGATAGGAAAGGCCGAAAGCAGTCTGCAGTGTGATGTTTGCAGTGCCGAGATAGCCGAACAGATCACGAGGATTCACGAAGAATACAGGTGTAGCTGCTTCGCCCTCGAACTTAACAGCGACCTCAGCCGCCGCATTTGCGACTGCCGCCTGGAATGTTGCGCCGGTGGCTGTGCCTGTGCCCTCGGAGATGCCTGCATAGATAGATGTACGGACCTTGTTCTGTACCTGTCTCAGCAGATCATTATTGGTCTTACCGACTGCAAGTGTATAACCGTGCTTGCCGATCTTCTCGATACCGGTCATGTTGCGGAATTTCTTATATGTAATTTCCAGTGTCTGGGGATTGCCGAGCTCAATGCCTGCGTCCGGGATCAGAGCCTTCTCAGCGACTTCGCCGGTGCCGATTGTTCCGGAAGTCTTATAGATCTTGTAAGCTGCGCCGGGTGCGACTGTCTCGACGTCAGTCTTGCCGAGGATCGCCAGCAGGGGTGCCATAGATGCCTCGAATTTTGTGATGAAATTAATATCCTGAGCTTTCGCTTCTACTGCGAGATTTGCCATGATGTTATTCCTTTCTTAAAAAAGATCGATGTTGTTCTTGATTGCTTCAAGCCGTTTCTTCTCGTCCTTAATGCCGAGAATGTCAGCTTTTGAAAGTGTCGGCGGGGCTGTTTCGCCGCCGTCCTTCACTGTCGGATACGAAGGCCGTGACGCTTTGGCAAAGCCCATAATCGCCGTCGCCTGAGCACGCAGGTCCTCTTCGGAATCTCCGCGAAGCAGATTCGCCGGGACGCCTGTCTCTGCGGAAATTCTTTCCCGAAGGTCTCGCGCCTTGTTTGCCTCTGTCAGCGCGTCCAGTTGCTTCTGCAGATCATCGGCTCGCGCGTTTGCTTTTTGCAGATCATCCTTGCCAGCTTCGGCTTCTGCCAGTCTCGCCTTGATGTCATCGTAATCCGAATATTTTGCATTGTTCTCCGCAATCCGTTTCCCAACAATGGCGTTAAGTTCGTCTTGTGTGAACATGCGGCCCTGCTCTGTCGCAGGTGTTTCCTGAGTGGGTACAGTAGCGTTTGTGTCGCTCATAAGTGAACCTCCTTCGAGTAAAACCACGTTTAAGGCACGTGTTGCCAATAAAAAACAGGCGGATTATCCGTCTGTCTCTTCCGTGAATGATTCTGTTCGCGGTTGCATCCGCTGGGCGTATGCCTCCCGCTTCTGGGCGTTGATTTCATCAGCGTTCTCAGCGTAATGTTCACGCCTCATTGCATTAACTTTCTGCCGCCATCCGTGACCATCTGCTTCGCTGTACATTCGTCTGTACTCACTAGGGTCATACCCTCTGACGTTCGTCTTTGGTGAATGCCTTATCATGTAAGTGCAGTTACAATTTGCATGAATATGGTCCGCATGCCCGCCATTCAAGGCGTCTTTGCTTGCGTACTGCCATCCGTTTGAGGCTATCATTGCACAGAACGCACACGAATCACCGCTCGGGATCCATGCAAACTGTGCGCCGTCTCGGATAGCGTTATTGAGCAGTGTATCCTGCCCCTCTCTCTTGACCAGTCGGGCGACACTTCCGGCTATCGAATCAGGATTCTGCGACACCTTTAATGTGCCGTTGACCGTCTTGGCAACTTCGCTGTATTCAATGCCCGCCGCCATCTCTGCGGATGCTACCGCCGCACCTTCCATCTCTGAAATGGTGTCGTACATCAACGCCGCATAAGATGCCGATGCTGTGCCGTAGCGTTCTGCTACCTGATAGCAGTATTCAATCAGTTTCGCCGTGTCCGCAAAGCCATGTTTTGCAACATAAGCACGGACCTTATTCGCCGCCGCTTCATTGATCCCAGAAAGTTTCCGAACAAACTCCATCCAGTCCTTTGTGGAGATGTACATCTTACTCCTCCAACTCAGTCATAATCTGCAAGCCGTTGTTCATTCGCTCTTGTGCGCGGATTCTACGGATGTCCGCCTGGTCGAATCCAATCATCTCAAGGAATGTATCAGTATTTGCAAATCCCTGTCGTGCGGAAGCAATCTTAATAGCTGCGTCAGCGGTTACTGCCACGCTAGGCATTGCAGGGTTGCGGAAATGTGCGATGATGTCGCGCTTTTCGTCTTCCAACGCTTCCATCGTGGTATTGCCCATGATAGCGAGCGCCATCAGGGCGACCGTGCGAAGTGAATCACCGTTTCCGCTGTTCAACTGCTCCGCCATGCTGACAAGTGTCTGAGTCTGAGCGAGAATAGCGTCCGAACTGGTAGGATTCGCATCATTTACCACGCCTGTATCGGTCACAGACAAGCCTGTAGCCGCCGAGAACTGCGTTGCAAGCAGTCGCATCATCTCAACATGCGGAGTAATATTGCCCTGCTGCAACTGCCCAAATGACGGCTTTTCACCGGTCTCCGGGTTTGTAGTAGATGCAATGATACTGCCGACATACTGCTTGAATTTCTGATTGATGACCTGATCATACTGGTCGTCCGTAATCCCTAGCAAATATTTCTGCGGGGATGTCGCAAACTCAAGCCCGATCGTGGCATTTGCCATCGTTCTGATGTATCCCTGTATTAGTCTGCGGATAGGTCCTTTGATTCGGGAGCGCCCGAATGGTTTGGAACTGGTCGCGTTCCATGTGAACGCTTCCATTAGCGGGCGGCCCATCTCATGCGTGTGCTTTGTGGCGAACCAGTCCATGTTCTTCCGTTCAAGCACCCATATTGCATCATCCGTATACAGATTGATGACAGTGGCATAGCAGGCACCATCTCCATATATCTGCTCTACATTGATTACTGCGAATCCGTAAGCAATACGGCCCTTCTCCCCGCTCCATTTGGCGGCGGCAGTAAGCGGAGAGTGGAAGCGTACACGGCACTTAATAGCAGAGTCCGCTGAGAGCGTCGCGTACGTGCACCCGAATTTCAATTCGTCGCGGCAAGCTTTTGCGTATTCCGCAATTAAGTTATTGTTGAGCACCAGATCCGCCAGTTCATCTGACTGACTGCCTGATGCGTTGACAAATCCATCAAACATACTGCGGGAAGCAAGCACATCGACTGCTTTTGAGCCCCATGCACAGCTGATCTGCAATTTGGCAAGGCTGTCCGGAAGAGCGATGCCGAGATTAACTTCGTCGAGCGGGATGTTGCCCTCGTAGTAACGCTCTTTATCCTTGTTCTTAACAGCGTGTGCTTTGTATATAGACAACAGATCCGCCATCATTTGTTTTTCGGTGGGCGGTAGCCCTCTGATCTGCTCGACGTTGCACAAAATGTCCATTTATCCGATCCTCATTTTCCTGCTGGGGTCGCGTTTTGATGTCTTCGCGCCCCAATATGCCAACGCGCACGCCTCAATCGGCGCTGAATTTTCGCCTCCGAAGCCCCAGCCGCCGCTGATCGGGCGCTTCACCGACGTTGTGGCAGATTCTCGAAGGGCTGTCTGTGGCTGATACCATGTTATCGTGCGGGTGTTGAGCGCATCAGTCAGTGCAGACACTGCAGCTATCACCTGTTTGGCCGACGGCCGTATCACAGAATCCTTATGCCTCCACGTTCCAGCCAATTTCTCCGCCAGGACATCAACGCCATTCCTGCCGTCAATGACTACGCAACACGCACGGTCATATCTTGCATTAAGCCATTCCGCAAGCCACTGCACTCCAATACCTGTTGGTCTACGGTCTATCATCTCAATGCGAGAGTAGCCGTTTGAGGCAATTACCGCACCGCACAGCGATACTTCCGAACCGTCTGCGGTAAACTTCACACCGTAAGCGGTCTTGCCGTCGGGCTTGGGGGAAGTGTCTGCGCAGGCGTCCCACGTTTTTACGGGGATTGCATAATCTGCAACTACCGCAATTTTAGGCGGCCACCATCCGCACCTCTCACGTGCATACCCGTCGAGGCTCATGGTATCGTATTCGTTTGCAATAGTTTTTTCTGCAATTCTATAACCGTATGCGGGATTTGTGAGTATAGCCAGTTCTATGGCTTTGTCTCGCGTCGCAAACGATTCCTGTAAATTATCAGTAACGACTGCCCATTCCAGCCACCATGCATCGGAGGCAGGATTTTCGTGCGCGGTTTGATGCATCTTTGCAAAAACAGTGCCCTTACAAGTGGCGTTTGGAGGCGTCCCGATGTAAATCTGTTGAGGCATTGCGCTTGTGTCTTTTGCATCAGAGGCGGCTGATGTAGTCGGAAGCATTGCCTCCTGCTGTTCATCCGTCATCTCTTGCGCTTCGTCAATAATGATTACCGAATACGTACCACCACGCGCACCACTGTTGGTCCTGGTGGCGAACTCTATGCAACCGCCTTTTTGCAAACGTCCATTAGCGTCTCGCCAATCATTAAAATAAAAGCCCTCAAATCCGCGTGAATGACTAACGTTTTTTACGTCTTGCGCAAATTCCGGGAAACGTTCTGGATTCTCAAATAAATCGCAGAGCGCCATAAACATTTTGTTTGTTGTTGTGCTATGGTGAGCGGAATAGAGCACGTTCCTGTGTTCAAATACTGCCATATACACCGCATAATATCGCGCCGCATAGCTTTTACCATTCTGCCGTGGTTTTGATATGCCGATTGTCGTAGCTGCTGGGGAGCCGTCTTCGCTGCGGGCAAGCATCAGCTCCAGTTCATACAGTTGCGATGGGTAAAATGTCGCTCCACCATCTTCCTCAAACATTTCCGCGACTTCTTTGCCCCACGAATCAGCATATTTGCCAACCTTTTCAAATGTTGGGGTTTGTCTGCCTGTTATCATGTTTCTGTTTTAGGCGGTCATGCTTTGATACAACAACCTGCGCGTCTGGATCTGGAAGCTGTTCAAGCTCCGCCATAACTTCCATCAAGCGTTTGCTGTTTGCCGCCATGTCTCGCCCGCTGTCGCAATTGTCTATTGTTTCCGCCAGCTTATCGCGCAATGCAATAAGTGTTCTTCGTTTATCGCCGCTTCTGGCGGCCTCTAAAAGTTTTGTCACATAAATCACCTCCATAGGTAGATGTGGAAAAAAGGTTCTAGCGCGTTCGGCGCT
>Ga0326512_10004176_pt1 | contig 10504 bp, 10 predicted proteins | sample 1_2617_0518_D_FD_203652 | JGI IMG/M metagenome (GOLD analysis project Ga0326512, IMG submission 203652) | Bovine rumen microbial communities from UC Davis, California, United States - 1_2617_0518 | ecosystem: Host-associated > Mammals > Digestive system > Stomach > Rumen | place: USA...
CATAATGAAAACTCCTTATCCGATTCTTATGACCCGTTTGGATTTCAATCGGGCAAATGTTAGGAAGTATATCGCTGCCGCGAAATTATGTTTTATCAAGAATCTGTAAAGCTTTCTGACAGCATGGTTTTCCTTGTATTCAAAAAACCATTTGAACCGACGCATATGATCGTTGGCCGCTTTGATTTGGCAGAGCCTTTCCTGAAAAGAAAGATTTGCCCGAAGGACGCCTTCGCAGTAATCCGTATAGTTTCCGCATAAGCCTTCCCCAAAGCAATCGGAAGCCGATTCAAAGGCGGGAATTGTGAGCAGCATTTTCGTCAGCGCAATGTTGTTGACGATTTTTTCCATGGACGGGATTCGGCTCAGGCTGTCATTGCTTCGCATGATATAGGAATAATTCGCCTGATCGGCCAACGCCGCCTTTTTGAAATGCGCCAGATAGGAATAGACGAACCAGGCGTCCTCGCCAAGCCTCCATTCTTCCTTGAACCTCACATGATTCTCTTTGACGGTATCCGTCCTGAACAGCTTCCAGCACGGCCCCTGGAGCAGGCTTTTCCTGAACAAGTCGCTCAAAACCGCATGGAAGCGGTCTTCACCGTAAACACCGGATTTTGGAATGAAAGACTGTTCAGAGCCATCCGCATAGCATCGCTTATATCCGGAAATCACAAGATCACAGTCATTGTTTTCCGCCCGTTCCAGCATATCGAGAACATAATGTGGTGATACGGAATCATCCGCGTCAACAAACACGAGATATTTTCCGCGCGCTTTGTTGATGCCGTCGTTCCGCGCGTGAGCGGGCCCGTGATTGAAATCGTTGATGATTATGATCCTGGTATCTTTGCTTGCTTCTTCTTGCATAATGGACAGCGTCCGATCCGTTGAGCCGTCATTGCACAGGATGATTTCAATATTGCTGTATGATTGCCCCGCAATAGATTTTATTGTAAAAGAAATCGTATCCTGACAATTGTATGCAGGAACAATGACTGAAACCAACGCAGTATTCCTGAACATCGACAATACCCTCGCATGGTGTGATTCATTCTTTGTGTACTTATCCAGCTATATTCTTAATACGATTATCTCCGGCTTCTTCTTCACAAATAAATATACCCACGTCAGCAGATAGAAGAAATACTCATTGAACCAGATATGATCGAACATCAGGACAAGCAGAAAAAAGGCAATATAAACAAAGCTCTCTTTTGCTCCTTTTCTGAAAAGGCTGATGATCCAACCGATTAATACAATCACGCCGAGTATTCCAAAATTCAGCAGTGTCGAAACAAAATCATTGGAATAATCCGTTGTTAAGTTGAAATATACGGGGTATTGATTGACTCCGACACCAAACAGCTGATTTCCTAAACCATACTGTTCAAACAAAAACAGATTGCCGATAATCCTTTGCGAAGATGATGATGTAGCGCGGGAAAAATCAAATACGCCCAGCAATCTTCTGCTGTAGTACTTAAACAATGAGTGAATGTGTTGATTAAATCTTGCCAGAAAAATGATAACGAATACAGCCATTACTGCGGCGAAAAGGATTTTCATTTTATTGGCTGTTTTCATTTTGCTGAAACAAACGGACGCAACAAATATAACCAGAAGTCCAGCTATCCCCAGCAGAGTCGCGGAAAGCAGGCACGAAGCAACGACGATTGCGAGCTGAATATATTTCCCTTTTTGCAGGCAATACGCCGCAACAGGGATTTCATAAATCGCCAAATAAGATGGTTCCTCAAAAAAAGAGTGTGCGCGGACTGTACCTGTAATATCGACAAGTGAACCGAAATCGCTGTACTTATTTGTCGGTAAGGGCAATTTCCCGGAATAAAAATTGGTAAAGCCAATCGAGACAAATACAAATTGAAGGATGCAGAGAATGGCAGCGATCACGCCTATGGTCACTGTAGCAGCCGCAAAGCGTTCTCCTTCTATTTGGTTCCAGGAACTGCTTCCCATGATCAGGTATATGAAAAACACAATAAAAACCTTGACAGCCCGCACGATGTTGACTGTACCTGATGTCATCGCAATTACAGTCCCGATTGTTCCTCCGAGCGCAAGCAGTCCCAATACGCAAAACAGATCCTTGTATAGTATCAAACATCGTTTCCGCAGCAGGAATAATCCAACCACAAGTAATACAATAGCGTCTGTCAATGCGATACCAACGATGGGCAGGCAATAAGGCCCGGCAATCGGAAGGAACGCAAGCATCGCAACAAGAACATCGGGAAAGCTGGCTCTGATATGTCCATCTATTTTAAGCATATCCTCAACAACTCTGATATATTGTTAATATGTATCTCTTTGTTATAGTAGCTACCGAATATTCTAATGATATCTTTTGCAACATCGTTTTTTCTGATGCCGCTGTTCAGGAAACTAATGATGGTTTCTATATCCGTCGTGTCCTTCACAATACAGGCGCAGCTTTTATCCTTTGCGAATGCCGCAAAGTCCTTTACGGAACTTGTCACGACAGGGATCACACCAGCGGCTAAATAGGAGGAAATCTTTGTGGGCGTCGCAACGCGATTTACCTCAATATCCTCCCGCAAAACGAATCCATAGGAGCACTCTGCCAGTTCCTGCCGGACATTCTCCTTCGGAACGCATTTGACACAACAGTTTTTTGCTCCAGCCTCCCGGATGATTCGCTCAGCTTCCTCTGTTTGAAACGTCAGCACCTTGAGGCTGCATCCGGGAATCCGTCTTTCGATCTCTGTATACAGAGCAACCGTCTGCCGAAAGCACTGCCATAAATCAAGAGATCCCGCATAAACAAAGCTTGGTTTTTTATAGTCTTTTTTCTGCAAAATCGAAACGTCAAGTTCTTCATTAAAGCAGGGCATGATATAGGATTTGCTTTCAAAGGATTGTCTCGCTCTTGTTTCATAGTAGCTTCTCAGCTCTTTTGAAACATACAGTACTAAGATTGCTTTTTTCATGATAAAGCAATCAATCCCATTCAGGGCCGCCAGTCTGAGCTTGCTGTGATTTCTGAGAAATGATTCTTCACCCGTAGCGCCCTGTTGCCACAAAATGATCCTTCTATAGCCCTTCCAATAATATCTGAACGCATCGACCGCCATGGGAAAAACAATAATCGCTGTCTTGTCGATACCATCGAGCGATTCAATGTACTGCGTATCATAGCCGTTGTCCTCCAGGGCCAGCCTGACAATGTCCAAGTAGTCCTTCAGCACAATGATGTTTTTATAATTCACATACAGGAATGCCCGCTTTTCCATCGTTTTTCCCCTGCTTCTCCGCATCATTCCAAGACTTTCTGTGCCGCCTTTATGGTGAATGCCCTGATCCTGTTGAGCCGCCTCTTCTGATAGCCGTCCCATTTCGCTGCATATTCCCTATAAATATTCTTGCCTGTCAGCTCATACATGGCATTTAACTGTGCAACGTGCAGCTTGTGATAAAACGGACTGCAGATCCTTTTTCCGTCCTCATATTTGCTCCAATACCCCAAATCAAAATCCGGGAGGCGTTTTTCAAGCGTTTTTAGGGTTCGATTCAGCAAATCAGATACGCCCGTCTCAGGAAACACTTTGCAGTAATCCATGACGCCCCATAACGAGAATATCCAGCCGTTCAGGATCAGCGGATCTTCGGTACACTCATAGAAGTACACATCCTCTTCCGTGTATTTCGTCGTCCCACCTTCTTCCAATGGTTTGAGCATGAAGTCCAGCGCTTTTTTTGCCGCTGCGATATACCGTTCATCACCAAAGGCGAGGTGGCTTCTGATCAACAGGGAGATTCCTTCCCCTTGGGCCATGGAAGAGTATGGGTGATTGGGATTCTCATAAGAAAAAGTGACCCAGCTTCCGTCCTCCTGCTGATGATTGACACCCCATTCCGCTGTCGCTTTGACCTTCTGCAAGTACCTGCTCTCTTTCGTCAACAGATACAGATCATATGCGCCCAAACCATACTGGAATATCTCAATGGAGAAATACAGCGTCTCGCCTGTGTCAACGCTTGAAATTGGAACCTGGTCTCCCAATTCTTCTCTTTTCGTGACTTTTTCGGTCAGGTCATTGTAATAGCCCTCGACTTTGTCGACGGAAAACACTTTCCCGATTCCTTGATTCACATGAGAAATGCTGTTTCCGGCCAGCATTTTTGCCCATTTTTTAATCTTATAGATACTGATTCCCATGTATTTTCTCCGACTATGCAAGATTCTCAAATAGTGTTCGCAGGACAATCTTCGGCTGATACTGTTTTGCGTCTTCTAAACAACGCTCGTGCATCTTATCCCGGAGCGCCGGATTTGCAAGCAGCATCTCCAGCTTTTCAACGAGGCTCTTTCTGCTTTTTGCTTCAAACACAAGACCGTTGAACCCATCATGGACAATTTCTTCGTTATATTTCCACTTGCTTGCGATGACAGGGACTCCAGCGGAAAAAGCGTCGATCACCGTACCTGCAAAGCCCTCCCCATAATAATATGTGGGAAATAATAAAAAGAAGTAATCCTTCAGAAGCTCTGTACTTCTGTCAGAAGGAACCACGCCGCAGTATTTCACATAATCAGGAAAGGTTTTCTTGAGCTGGTCAAACCATTCTGTCTGATTGGGGTCTACCTGACCGAAGATGTCCAGTGCAAAGACGGTTTCTTTTTTCGTGGAATTGAGATACTTTACCGCCTCCACCGCGTCCTCTATACCCTTTTCTTTCATGACCCTTGAAAACGTACAGAGCTTATACGGCATCCCGGAGCCATAGGGTTCGTCGATGATATGGAGCGGTTTGCAGTTGGGCATGGTAACGACATTGGAAAAGCCCATCTTTTCGAGCGCTTTCCTCATATTGTCGGTTTCCGCGTAAATGCAGTCGAATTTCTTTAGTTCCTCCCTCAACAGTTTTCGATGAGCGATGAATTCCGGGAGCCAGCCTCCGACGACAACATAGTGCAGCTTTCTTTTATAGAGGCGGTTAAAGACTGTCAATACCGGCACGCACACCTTCAGGCCGTTTTCCGTCAGCATCACAATGACATTATTACAGTTCTTTAATGCCTTTATTGCGCCGAAAATCACAGGGGCAACCGCTTTCATTCCCCCGTGCGCGTCGATCGTCATTGCTTTTTCCCCGCAGTGTTTTTCAACCTCGGCTGTTATGATCTCCGTTTTTATGGTTTGTCCGTTGGACAGGTTCAATCCATATCCAAAATGTCCGATGATACCGATCCGATTCATATATTACTCACATCCAGTATTTCTTTACGGAATTACAGCACCATTTGAGGATGTGCCAGCCTGCCGCAGCTTTCGGGATTCTTTCATCCTGCGTCTGTATCTCCCAAATCTGTTTTACGCTCTCCAGTTTGTTTGAGCTCAGTGACTTGCCGTCGATCCGGTATCCGACCAACGCCTCATCAATGCCGTAGGCCGGACTTCCGTCCCGGAGCAGCCGAAGCCATGTCGCATAATCCTGCCCGCCGCGCCGGAGGTGCATCCGGAAGTCGCCCTTCACGGTTCTGTCGATCAACACGCCGGACGTGGGAATCATCGTGTTGGAAAGGAGAAACTGATAGTCTACTTTCTCTTTCACGCTTCTCTTGCTCTTGATGACCCTGTCATCGCCGTCAATCATCTCGATGGCGGTAAAGCAGAACCCGCCGTGCTTTGCCCGCAACACGTTCACCTGCTTCTCGATCTTCTCAGGCTTCCATAGATCGTCCGCGTCAAGGAAGGCGACAAACTGGCCTTTGGCAAGCTCCAGTGCCTTGTTCCGCGCGTGTCCTGCACCCATGTTCTCAGGTTGGAGATAATAAATAATCTCTGGATGCGTTTCCCGATACTTCCTGATAATGTCTGCCGACCGGTCTTTCGACTGATCGTCCACAAGAACGATCTCGATATCCTGATAGGATTGGGCGAGAACAGAATCCAGCGTTCTCCTGATATACTTCTCACTGTTAAAAACCGGCGTTATGACCGAAACCAGGCCTTCCACATAGTCTTCCGGTTTGCGCTCCATCTTCTCCATCTCAGTATATTGGCGTCACCCAATTTTTGAATTGCTCATTGCTTCCTCTTGCCGCGTCAATGTAGGCTTGATGAAGCTCCCTTGTGATCTCACCCTCGCCAAGTTCATATCGATCAATACTCAGCACCGGCGTCAGCTCCATAGCGGAGCCGCACAGGAACGCTTCGTCGGCTGTATAGAGTTCCGTGCGGTCAATTGTTCTCTCAATAACCTCATAGCCCATGCTCTTCGCCAGCTTGACTACGCTGTCCCGCGTGATCGATTCAAGCACTGCATCCGTAAAAGACGGGGTGATGACCACACCGTTTCTCACCATGAAGAAGCAGCTGCCGGGCCCCTCGGAAACCTTCCCGTACTCGTTGAGGAAGAGGCAGGTGTCATATCCGTTCCGCAGCGCCTCACGCTGTCCATAGCGGCTGTTGATGTAGTTCGCTCCGCACTTGATTCTTGGGCTCAATGCGTTCTCACTGATCCGCCGCCAGGAGGTAACGCAAACCTTCAGCCCGTCTTTATGGTATTCCGCACTCGTCCTGCCCCTCGGTATCGGCGCTACGAACATTTCCACGGAACCATCTGAGCCCCAGGAGCCGAAGCCATCCACGAACAGGGTTTGGCGGACAGACAGATTTTCATCGTACTCGTTCGCTTTTACAACGTCGATCAAAGCGTTTCTCAGTTGATCCTTTGTATACGGACAATCGATCTGGAGCAGCCGGGCGGAGCGGATCAGACGATCATAGTGATCGTCCAGCCTGAAAGCGTACAGCTGCTTCTCCTGATCGTTCCAATAGCAGGGGATGCCCTCGAAAACATTCAGGCCAAACTGCGCGGTCGGCGCAAGGACGTTGACCTTTGCGTCGTTTACATGGAGGATTTCTCCCTTGAACCATATCAGTCTTTCGGAAACGTCATATTTCATTTTAGTCGTTCTTACCCTTTCGTCTGCCGGAGATCAATCCGGAAGATGCGCGATCCTAATGATCTCTTCTTCCGCGAGCTTTGCCGCCTCCGCGTCCGTCATGGAAGCGTCAGCCTTTTTCTCATAAATATCCTCTTTTTTGAAGACCTTGAGAACGGACAACAGCAGTATCTTAATATCCTCCAAAACCCCGATCCGCTTAAACGCATCGACGTATTGGTTGTCGTAGCCGACCTTATCATCCCAGCTGATGTCATTCCGGCCTTTCACCTGCGCCAGGCCAGTCAGGCCCGCCTTCACTTCAAAACGCTTTTTATACCGCTTGTTCAGCGTGTCGAAGTCTCCGAGCTCATAGGTAACGCATGGGCGCGGGCCTACAACACTCATATCACCCTTCAGAATATTGAAAAGCTGCGGCAACTCGTCGATGCTGCTGCTGCGCAGGATTCGGCCTGATCTTGTCACTCTTGGATCATTTTCGTAGTTGAATAGCCCAGAGTCCATCTGCTCGGCGTTCACGACCATGGATCGGAATTTGAGCATCCGGAATACTCGACCGTCTTTTGTCCTTCGTCCCTGCTTGAAGAACACAGGCCCTTTGGAGTCCAGCTTGATCCATACGGAGATCAAGATCCATATTGGCGCTAATATGATTGCAAGAAGAGCGGATGATGCGATATCAAACAGGCGTTTGATAAAGAGATTGATTCTATACACCTAATCTATCCTCCGACTGTTTTCCTCCAACGGCACCGGTGTCATGATCCGATCAAAAACAGAACGTATGAAGCAAATCGTCAAAAGTCTCAGCGCGTTTAATAACTTCCACTCCATCGCCTGTGATATCCAGTACAGGGAAGTTCGGCAGGATGAAAGGCGGCTTCATAACGATAGAATACGAGCCGCAGTTGCCGAGTACGATGTAATCGCCGATCCCCATTTTTCCTGTGTAGTCTTTCTGGAGCACGTCACTTTCGATGCAGGTATAGCCAACGACGTCCAGGTTTTGATACTCTTTCTGCTCCGCGCCGCCGGGAATCACCTCCATCGGCGGATTGATCCCATTCATGCTGATATTCTTCTGGGAACCGCTTGCTGTGGCAATCGACTTGCCTCTTACCGTCTTAATCGTCTCAACACGGCAGATGAAGCGCATACAGTCTCCGGCAACAGCAGAACCGGGTTCGATAAAAAGGAAGGGAGCGTCAGGATCATCCTTGAAGTGGTCTGCAAACAGCTTCGCTGCTCTCGATGCGTAGTCATCATAAGTCACGCTCCCAACGTCTAACTGAACACGCAGGCTTTCGGGCATTTTCCCATAGATACCGCCGCCAATGTCGAGACGCTCCGGCTTCAGACCGTATTCGGTCACGACTCTGTCATATGTCTTCAGCATTCCCTCGGCTCTGGCCGTCCAGAACTCAGGTGTTCGCTTTGCAAAATGGGCCTGAAGATTGATGAGATGCAGATTCAGTGTGGCTGCGATCACGCGAAGCGCCGCATCAAAATCTTTGCTGTCAACGTCAAAACCAAAACGGCTCCGCACGCCGTCGCCGACATCGTAGTTCACTCGAACTCCGACATTCAAGGTGTGCTGGGGATGATCCTGGGCTGCTTTCCTGATGTTTTCTATCTCACAGATGGAATCAAGATTGACAGTGCCGCCGGACAGTAACAGTTCCACAGCCTTCCGCTCGTTCTTAACCGGGCCGTTCCATATGATCCTCTTTGCGTCTACTCCAGCCCGCAGAGCTATCTCCAGCTCCAGTTCGGAAACAACCTCTGCATAGCCGCCAAGAGAATCCACGATCTTGACCAGCTTCGGCGTGTAGTTGGTTTTATAGGAATACGCGATATTGAATTTGGGATAATACGCGCGAAAAGCTGCGCTCAGTTCCTTATAGTTCTGTTCAAAGCTCTCCGACTCCAGAAGATAAAACGCATTTCCAAATTGATCCGAAAGGCTGTGCAGCAGCTCTGTTGTCAGCTTTTTTGGCATACTCCTGTGCCTCCAATGCACTGGTTGTTCTTCATTGCGGCAACAACCTCGTTCACGGTTCTGCGAACGTCAGCCCTGTTCCTTTGATAGTCCTCCTGCGTCATGGAAGACACGTTTAACTCAAACTCTCGAAATTTTGCCATATTGACCCGAAACACCCTGTCGATTTCCTCATCGCTATCCGTCTTTGCATTGTCACAGAAGGTTCGGGAAAGGATAGCGCGGGTTGAACCCAGGCGATAATGTTCCATGATGACCTTTTCAGCGGGAAGCAGGCCGTCGCCCAGCTTTGCTATCCCGCCAAAGCCGTATGGAATCCCCGCAGATTGGAATTTCCTGCACAGGCCTTCCACGGTGCCATCCGCCAGGAGCTCAAACATAAAACTCATCCCGTAAGAAAGATGGAGATCGTTCAGCCCGATATGGATCTCATCAAAGCCACCCATCGCAAGCACATCATCCACGCATTGAACGGCTTCTTTCGTTTCCAGAAGAAGCGTAGTCTTACACCGACCGTATACAGCTTCAACAAACTTTTCTACCTCTTTAGTCGTTTTCCAGTACGGAAGCATAATCAGATCCGCGCCGGCATGAATGACTGCTTCAATCTCTTCCACAGAACGCTCATTCCAATGATTGATCCTCACAAGCATCTCGGAGGTCGTCAGGAACGGCTTGATCTTCCCGATATCATCCACGGTATGGTGAGAAATAACCGTATTGTGACCCCTTTGTCGATCTTCCTTACCTATTTCTTCTAAATCAACCCACACACGGTCTACTCCGTATTTCTGAGCAATCAGAGCAATCTCAGCCCGATTTGTTATGTACATAAGTCTTAATGGCATATTATAATTCCCACAGCCTATTCTGTATTATTTGGTATTTCGCAATGGCATAGCTTCGCCATCCGGGCCTTTCACCCAGCTAATCGGTTTTTGTTAATCCAGCCTTGAATGGGCTGGTAATCTGTCCGCCATTTACTCATCCCGGCAATCCGCACGGTAATGATTCCATGGTTTCTTTTCTCAAAAGCATCAGGGATACAGCGATGTACGCCCGCTGTGCTCACATTTCTCACCGATGCTTTTTTCATCCAATTTGCGTTCAATCTTCTGCTTATGGGGGTTTATCCTTGATGATACATCGAGAAGTGAAGTCACGCTCCGTCAATGCCCCACACATGCTTTTGGACGCAAAAAGCCGTCGGGCGAAAGAGTAGGGAAACTCTCTTGCCTGACGGCCGGAAACACGTATGTAGCTGAAAAGGGCGCAGTTATCCTGCTGTGCTGTGCTGTGCTGTGCCGTGCGAGTGTAGCCCCATTCCGCATGGCTGTCAAGCCCCTTTCTGTAAAAAATCGTATCAGCCTACGGTACAGAGATTCAGAACCCGCACATGGGCACAATGATACTTATGTAGTATAGCAGAATCCGCGTCTGAAAGCAACGGTTTTTATGGGATTATTCTGAACGAGAAATAGGCAAGAATCACTTCCTTGCCTTGTGCAAGCATACCACATTCTACTGTCCACGGCAATAGAAAAACCTAT